>JGI24158J21664_10001691_pt1 | contig 25395 bp, 13 predicted proteins | sample Ectturendosymbi3_FD_21664 | JGI IMG/M metagenome (IMG submission 21664) | reverse complement strand
GTATTGTCTGTTTTTTCAACCTGCGTTCTGCAGAGTGTGTGTGTTCATACTATGGACTTCGTGTCTGCTATAAACAAACAAATAAAATAAATAAATATTGTTAATTGATACCAATCACAAGTTTTTTGTTTTATTTTTATTTGATGTTTGGTTCGACTCATGGCCCGTAACACCGGGGTTAGTAAAAGAACACAAAATTCTTTATCATATCACATCCCGGTAAGGTGTTAGTGGTACGCGCACGCATCACTGAAAATGAGCAGACAGAACAACGCGACAGATACTCAGTAAACGGCATAATAATTTAAGTTTGATTGAAAGAGCTGAAAAATTTCAGGGTATAGATAGTCGTATCCCCAGGAAAGAAGAAAAGTTTCGATCGCGCATTGTTAACAAAAAAGCAATTTAGGAAACCGACGTTGTTTTTTCGCCTTCTGAACAAGAGTTCTCTGTTACCTCGTTTCGATACGCTTTTACATCCCGTCGAGGTTTCAGTGCTAAGCGGTGTTGAAACACCAAACAGCCAGGCTGATCGGTCAATTAATTTGTTTCGTGGTGATCATGACATAAGAAAATCTCATCACATGTGACCAAGAATCCGTTAAAGACAACAGAGATTTTGTCAGTGGCACCTTTGAGAGTGGTTTGCAGCGCTTCTGCTCAAGCTTCACTGCAAATGACATACCAACCTGCTTTTAACACTTCTCACAAAAATCTTCAAGCCTCTTCTTCACCATGAATATATCAAGAAGATACACAAATGATCGACGGAACCGAATGAATTGATATGATGTGTTATACAACAAAGAATGTGGTTCCAGAAATAAAACTCGTATTATACGAATTGAGCACATAACGATTGTATTTAGAGGGGAAGACGGGGCAATGGATCTTTTGTTTGGATGCTTATGTACTTGTAAGCGTCACATATTTACTATTTTACTTGCGATTCAGGCGGATTGGGGTGAAAAACGGTGTCGAGAAACGCAGGTACTACGATGGCTGTAAAGCGAAACCCTTCGTCAACGTCTTGATGAACGCCGTCAGCAAATGAAACGTGTTATTCAAAACAATGGTACTAACTGTTCTAATATTTTAGCCGAGGAACGAATAGAAGTGAGAAATTACCAAGCACTCATAAAATGAATAATGTGGTTGATACTAGCAAGGGTTTTCCGAGGATGTAAATGATGTGGAAGGAGCAAAACAACCTGCAAAATGGAAAGCTTCAGGGAAAACGTCAGCAGATTGAAAATATCGCAAGAATACTCTTCAGGTAGTACCAGAGGTGTAATCGATGGAGAACGCCTTACCCCAGCTTTCTATCATATTGTATTGGCCTATAACCTTACGGTGTTGCGCCGAAATTATGGCCATTGAGGTATCATTTTTTGATTAACAGAAAAGTTTCTCAGTTATTATGAATTACGACATCTTAATTTACCCAAGCGCCCTCCCATTTCTATTTGCGACAATACAAGAGCCCAGAAGATATACAGTCACAAAAAGACTGAAGACACAATTCTACTCTAATTCCATACAAGTTTATTAACAACCTGCAGCTTACTTGCATGGCTGATCACGTTGGAAAGTTTTGAAATGTGCTTGACACTGCAAACTTATGCAACAAACCCGATTATAGTGTTTTTAGAACTCTTACGAATATATTGCACGGCCGGATGTTTTATTCAATTTGGGTAACGCAGGGAGAATAAAACGACATATAATAGTGTCAATCAGCAAATCACGCATCAAAATCGTTAAGATTTTGTTTGCGTGTTTTAAACAATTTTTCGTGTGGAAGGACGTCGAGACCTTACATCGAGCGTCAGTCAACCTTGCTGCGCCACAGACCGTAACACCAGGCATCGCTATATCCTCACTCAACAAAGGTACCACAGGAAGAGACAAACAGGCGTAGCATGATGTCATGGGTGCAGAAAGATGAAGCATCGTAGCTAACACAGGCAAGCTAGGACCACCAGCACACCTATGACACCTGCAAATCACCGATGCAGCATCAATATCTTTTAAGCAAGTATTCAAACAACCGTAAGTTGAAAAAACGTCCAATAAACTCTACGTCTGGAGCAGGGGTGACGAACCTATTTGCTATCGCGGGCCACTTTGTTAGTTACCGCTGAGTAAACGGGCCGCACAACTTTTCAGTCATACTATGAAACCTGTTAAAAACGAAAAAAATTGTTCATCAACAGAAACAAACAACAAACGAAAGTATGCTTCGCGGGCCACATGTTCGTCATCTCTGGTCTAGAGCGTTGCGCAACAACATNATTAGAGCACCAAAGTTTGATAAAATAACACATCAGCACGGCTTGGCGAGAATAAGGCAAGAAATTGTGTGGTGAAGATGCAGACGAAACGCAATTAGGTTAAAACTTACAGCTCCTTACTATGTTACTCCCTGTATATAAAATTCAAATGCAAATTTATGGTTATGTCTGGGTGAGACAACCCTTAAACTGTTCAAAATCCCAGCAATAAAACGAGCACAAAGTTTCGATAAACTTCTCGCCAACAGCAGCGCAAAAAGACGACTCTGTCTTGAAACAACCCGTCAACTGGTGTCTTGGTCTTGACTTCCGTTAGAAGTGTGTTGACAACGTCTATGGCGACTCAAACTTGCTTTTTCACGGAAACTGGCTTTGCATTGAGAGCAGTGGTATAGAAACTTCCCTGTATGAACCTGCAGAAAAAACAAAAGTCAAAAGCCTTTGTAATACTCGTATTGTACTAACTGTAAAATATACTATGGGACAGAAAGGCTGTTGGAATGTTCTTTAAAGAGTTAATGAAAAAAATGTTCTTTAAAGTAAATGAGAAAACAATTAATGTCATCACTTTCACTTCTCACCAATTTTCGATCACTTTACTAGAGATTGGAAAAAATAGCTTTTTTGAAATAAAAATATTTCAATGTAAAAAGTTCTGATTTTGTGATAGTTCACGTCATTTTTACGTCATTAAAAACAACCAATTTTTTGACTCGGAAAGTTTTTTTGATTCCCCTGAAGTTTCGACTGGAACTGCAAATAATTTTTTCAAAAAGTGTTCGTCTCGCTTAGCATAGCTCATGTGCAAGCCGTTCACACGTCGCCTCTGCTTTGGTTAGAGCAGAATTCTTTTGAGTGTGTTTTGAGAATGCTATCTCATGTGATATAAACCCTGAGCTTGGCTTCAACAANCAAACTTAAACAATTTAGGTAATATATTTATCTTTTACACATGTGGCACAATCGAAATATTGGCAATTAAATGCAAGATTAGCTTTTTACTTCACATCACCTGTTAGTTTACGATCCTTGCATTGTTGAAAGCAATATGAATGTTCATTTACAACACGAAACAAATGAACTAAATGCACAAAATTTTAATAAACATGAATAAAAGAATACTTACATGAATATAAATAAAATTGTTAGTATATTTCATGTAAAATGATATGACTCGGTACACCTGAACTACAAAGTTAAATCTTAAAATACGATGCTCGTTTTTCTTCAATGCTTTTTCAAAAAACAACGCTATTTGGTTATTCAACCAGCTGTGTTGGGGACATAACAATTGAATCACTTTTAGCCAGTACTAGTTTGTTGCGCACCCACGATCGGTGAAATAATCGTCTTTGTTTAAAAACTGAAACACCAGCATGTGCATTGCAGTCGCATAGATAAACTCAATGCAGCTTTTAAGAGTAAATAACTTTTGTATCTTAAGCCCTTTCAATAGCAAGTGCTTTTAAAGCACAGCAAATTAACCACAGCAGACAGCACCACACGCCTGAACACCTGTTTACTTTTGAAAACAAAGGATATGAGATTATGACGGAGTTCTCGGCGAATGCAGCGGAACTAAATAATCGCAGTGATGGGGAAGAACTTGTTCATGCGAACCGTGCTGATGCGCACATCACATAACTTAAACAACTTTGCTAAATCAATAAACAATGCCTGCCCAAGGCAAACAGGGACTACTCACGTTTTTGTGTTTCACTAAGCTTGACCGCTTAGTAAACTTAGCTTCGCACTGATCGCAGCGGAAGGGCTTGATCCCTTTATGAGCAAGAATATGGTAATGCATCGACGCTTTATCTCTGACGCGGGCATTGCACCAAGTACACTGGAAAGGTTTTTCGCCAGTGTGAACCTGTAGGGAACAAACAATAGTCGTGGTTGGCGAGTTGGCGACTGAAAATTTATAAATTATTCACTGTCAGTGCTTGGTCAGAAAATGCGCGTCATAGCGATGGAGAACGGGACTGGAAATTTGAACATGGAGTGCAATTTACATTCAGACATTACATCTTTTGTAAAGGTAAAAAACGTGACTGATGAAATGCGCTAGACTTTGTTTATAAATTACTGTTATGTTTTTTCATAGCAAACCATACTGAATTAATTCTGGTTACGACTAGCGCCAAGTGGGTTTAGGACAAGCGCCAAACCCACTTGGCGCTTTTAGGACAAGCGCCAAGTGGGTTCGAATGCTCTTCCTACACAACATACAAACTATTGCGAAGACGTTTATATCCAATTTTTGGAAACCCAGGGCAAAATACGACTATTGAGCCTGTTTCGATGACGGTGGCGGGGAAGTAGTGAAGTAGTTCATTTTTGTCTTTCTGATCAACTAGAGTTTGATTGTGAGAATATAATAAAATGTGGTGACCTGATGCAGCTTCCTGACACTTAAATTCAGGCCCACATCAAGAGAACCATAAAAGTCGGATAATGCACATTACGGCTTTATTCTAACAAGACCACAAAACGTGGCAAACGAAATTTATGGCAAACAGCCTCGTGCTGCGAGGACCTTATGTCCTTTTCAGAAACAGCCTTATGGTGTGCGACAGATTTGTGCTGCAGAGACGCAAAAACCTTATGTTCTTCACTAACGGACCAACCTCCTCGGTCCTCGTAATGCTCAGAACAGGAGCTGCGATCAGGTTCTCCGCCACTAAATGAACAACAACTCCGTGGCCAAGGAATGCGTAACGAGGTGAAAGCGCGGCCGGGCAATCACTGGAGGCCCCGATCATCAATCAAAGGGAAACGTCGCGTATGACAATACGTAAGCAAAATACGCAGCGATTCTGCGAACGTTACACCTGATGATCAGGAAAACACCTTTATGAGCTTGTTCCATTTATCATCACTTCGGTGAAAAAACGTAAACGTCGATTGCCACAAGAAACCAGGATCAGTGCCGCAAAGGACGGAACTAGTGGCTCGGAGCGAAATTTAGAATATTACACAATTATTACGTCATTTTTCGTCATGTCAACAAATGCTCAGTGGCAAAATCTTTCACTTTAAGAAATTTTACCAAGACATAACAGCACAGTGTGTGACAAAATGTGTCACTTTCACTTATTTCAAACTTAATCTTGCTGCAAGCTCCTGTTTTGACAAAAATTGCTGCGCATTGTAAAATCTCTTTAAAATCGGAACATCTTATTCTTAGTCATTATCTGTATTGTACGAGTATGATCAGGGGATGGTCCTAGCTAATAAACATTTGGGCTTGTTTCGCCAGTGCTCTACCCATGTTTCTTGCATGCTAGAACGACAGGTTGGATTTGCATCGCTTAAACACACCTCAGCCGATTTCGACGCTGACTGCGCCTCGCTCAGTGTTGTTGAGTGGATGACCTGGCTCATCTGAGGAAACGCTCTGGTTCTGGGTTTATTTTTTCGGTCATTTTGTGGTCGCAGACCAAATTATCTTTTGAATGACCGAAAAAAATTAAGTCAATTCGGTCATAATTTATGAAAAGGCTAGTGGCTGGTGAATACTGCTACTGTTCATTTTAATACTTTTATGAGACAAATGACCGAAATGTCTCAGCGAAAAAAGAAGCCCAGCTCGGGTTGCAGAACAGGAAAATGTAAGCAGATAGTTTCACCATTGACAATTTAGCAATTATAACGACTGGCTGAAAACGCCCTGCATGGTTTTGAAATAATAGACCTTGGTATGGAGCTTTAGCCGTTAATAGTCACCGTGAAAGCAAAAAAATCGTGAGGAGTCTTCTACAGGCTACTGGCGTTTCGGGGTGGAAACTGGAGAGATTAGTTCCACCGTCACAACAATGTCGTACGTGGAAGAAGTAGGTTGCTCAGCCACAGTTTAATTTCTATAGAATTATTGCCACTGTACTTCACTGCTGATTAGTGTTCATTAGATCTTTGCTACAATGCTCCTTGTGTGTTGTACTGCAGCTACTACGTCGCAATCGGACTTGCATTTTTTACCTTTTGATGCCTCTGCACATGCCCCAGTTGAGTGAACGTTTTGCCACAGATCGAGCATTTGTAAGGACGTTCGCCTGTGTGCGAACGAAGGTGTACAGACAAACCTGCGAAACAGAATAAATCGATGGACAGAAAGCTCCAAATGAGATGCAAAACCGGATATTCCCTTTTCTACTCGAAAACAAAAAGCGCGCAGAAGTTTCAACAGATTTCGTTGCCGCCTGCGAGTGAAACAAGGGCGACACACACACATCGATTAACATAAAAAACAGCGCAGGTCGCCTTATTTTTTCACAAAGTTAGTTGCCTGGTTGACTGTTGAACTTCTTGTGATTGCGACTCAAGTGGTTACGTTTGCGTAAATCGTTTTATCGCAAAACTGTTGGACCACAGTTCTTCCAACCTGCAACAATCTTGAAAATCACACAAATATATCGATGCTCAGGCTACGACAGGAAAAAAGTTTTAAAAAAGTGACTTCACGTTCACGCTTTACATAGACAAACCCAAATGGCAGTTTTTCCTCACTCGATAGCAGCAAAACGCAGCCCATCACACTAACGCTTGTGGTGCAGTTTATCTGCATGCACACCTATTGCGTGGGAGTGTCTAAATATGTGCGGGGCATTGACACCTATGAATCACTCAAAGGCTAAAAAATAAACGTGTGCATTAAAAACTTTGCCAAGGCAAAAATGATGTTTTACACATGAGAATAAACCTTTGGGTCAAAACCTTTTCAACGCACGTGGGAAACCGTTTCTGTCCAGGGTGTAATTAGCAGGCGTCACTATACATTGCTCTTGTTTCCGAAACTACTGTAACATGCAGGGACGTTTTATGCGAACATAGAATTTTACCAACGTATCCTGAAATGAATCTGCGCTAATTGCGCTGGAATCAAATTTCGACGCTTGTACAACACAGACTGGTAAGACCCCTTAAACGCACGTTGAGGTGGAACACAAATATCTTTATGTACGCTGGTTGTCATGCACAAGGTGATGGACAGCCTTGTTTCAAAAAGCGTTATGTCTCATGTGGATGATTATCTGCAGATGCTCGTTGTACTGGTGCAATCTAGCAATTCGACCATCATATTTGGAATGATGATTCGAAGAGTCGGAGTTCCGAACAACATTGGTTGGAATCGCAATAACTATCCAGTGACGGTGGCTTACCTTTTTCATTTTTGTTAAAATAAAATTGCGGTTTCAGCGTGAGTCTCTGACGTTTCGAATAATTCTGTTAGTTTCTGTTTCTCAAAATTTGTTTTGCTAACCTTTTATAGCGACAACAGAATCTGTATGGTAGCTTCTCAAAAACTGAATGTAACCATTGTTTGACGCTCAACGCACTTACGCAATTTTACGGAAACACACCAAGTTTAAAAATGTTTACGTAACGAAAACAGGCGAAAAAAACAAAAATATCTGAGCGAATGAATGTTTTTTTTCTTGTGAAACGCACTGCCCTTTTTTCTTGAAAGCTTTTTAACGTTGCGTGATTACCTCAACGAGGATCCAGAGAAAGAAAAACCCGAACTGTTTGTAGCAACACTGCGACATGAACGACAACGAAAGAATGAAGGGAATGCGTTAATAAATTTTTTTCGTAACTCGAAAAATTGACGTAAGCCACAAAATGCCATTAGTATTTGCTGTTACGACCTGTTAGGCATTTAGACTCAGAACTGCGATGCTTGGCAGCTGTTATTGTTTGTGGAAGCATTAAAGAAGAATTGTGTGCGAGAACGCAATTAAGGAAACTAAGCTCTGCAGCAGAAAACCATCAGTTAGCTACTAAAGCTGAAAGGACGCGACTCGTTTGTGTTTGTCAATAACTAGTATCAGTTTTTTGCAAACTCCAGTGGCTCAATATGATGGTATGCTAGCATATAGTCAGCAAATGTTGCTGGGTTCAACCTGTCCGTGAATCTCAAAATAAACGTGTCTAGTTGCCGTGATTAACAAGAAAGTCGTGGCAGAGCAAACTGAGGCAGCTGAATGACATCAGCGTGTTTGACAACTGACAAAATGTGGCGGACACAAATTAAAACTTGGTTGATTTTAACAAATTCAACAACGTTTCTGGTTTATCGAACATAATGCGCACAAATCCAATCAATCTACCTGCTTTGCTTGGAAATCGGGAATCGCACAAGTGACAAGGAAAGGAGCGGCCGCAAGGTCGTGCGGATTCTTTGCTATTGTTGTCCTCTTTCGAGGGACTCGGCGTCTCGGTGGTGACGTTGGCTGTGGTCGCTCGCTGTAAATGTTACGTAACTGTGGTAATTTTCGCACGGTACGCCGTTTCAAACGTCACGATAAGCGATTAAGTAGAAACAAAACACGTAACCAAATCAGCCAGTCTACTTGTGACGAAAACGAAGAGCTAGTGGAAAAAATAACACATCAGGCAGTCGTTCAAATCTTATCTCAACACCTTTTTTTGCCAGGCTATGTTAAAAACCTGAGTGGTTGAAATTCACGAAGCCTGTAGAGTAGTCTTTAGCTTATTTAGCGCAACTCTCGGGCCGATGTAATGTCTTATCATATAGATGTTTTGGGCTGAGATTGTGCATAACTTCACAGATCGTATGAAGGCATCAACAACGCTAGGGCATCGCAGTTGTTGGAGCTGTTCAGTATCAGCACAATGGATATCCCCTACTTGGGAAAGTGACATCTGCAAAGCGACGAACAGCCATTACTTATTTTTTAAGTATGGCTTTAGAAGGTTCGCAAAAATATCTGGTAAATACAGTACATCTGCACTGCAGTCTGCACACACAAGCAATAATCTAATGCGGAAGCCTATCCTACACTGGTGCAATAAAACGAACTAACTTCCAGAAATCCTGAAAATGTTCAGTGCAAAACGTGTTATCCGCTCTGAATTGGATTGTACCGGAAGATGGACAAAAAAACGTCTGCATCAATGTTTAAGCAAAGGCAAATACGCTTGGGCTTCTTTATTTATATAGGTTGAACTATTACTAGTAACGTCTACATGCATGAAGACTGAAACCGAAAGAAAAAAACGCAGCTAGTACAATGGAGACCTTATGTTGAAGTGCGAAAGAATTCCCAAAAGTTTCAGCTGCAAGGAAGGCATACACTGCACATGTTCTAACACAATCATGATCACAGACAGTGCGAAATTTTGAGTCGTCCGTTGGAAAGTACGGTTTATTGGGTATATTAACCAGTCAGTGCAACAAAGCCTGTGATAGTGGTGGTAAGTCGCTTACATCTGGACAATTGCTTCGGTGTTGGGGAGAGGTAGTTCACGATTTTCCGCCAACACACTCAAAATGTTAAACTGTACAGTATATTTAACATCGGTTTCATACAAAAGATTCACTGAGCATATTCCATGGAGCGATGGCGTGGGACAAATCAGACAACCTCCTCCCGAAATCCAACATTTTGGCAAAGGTTTTCATTTATGAAAGTTTTTCGCAACTACCTAGCCTAAACCTAGACTTTGCTTCAATGTGACATTTTTCTGTGCCTCAAATTCGTTTAAATATTCACAACTCCAGTGCCGTGTTTGTCAAAGGTTTTTTATCATCTAAAATGTGGCTGAAAATATTCTAAAAATTATTTAAACGCATTTTCACAGATTTTCCATTCTCTGTCAACATAAGCTAATCATAGATAAAACACCACTTAAACTATTATCGAAGTCGTTAAAAAAACTGTCACAAGTTTTGTTTTGTGACATCTGTTACAAGCTATTGCACAGCAGGCTAGTGCGCTAGCCTGTTCGTGTAACTCCTCATTTTTTTTAAAGAAAAATTGGAAATGCAAGTATTTCTTCATGAAAAAATGCTTCGAGTTTAATTCGCTTGTGTAGGTTGATACGCGTTTTGATTTTTTGTCGCTTTTTTCACAACAATGAGGATTTCATCCGGGAAGATAACTTAGTGTCCTCGATTCACAGAAAGACTTTCTCAGTTGTTCATTTATCCGATCGCAAAGTCCTGGACATGACGCGAAACTGCAACCGATGATAGCGCCGCAGTTTCGGAGTTCGGCAATGATGGGAAGTGGAACATCTTTTAGCCATATTTATTCTCAGGTCCCGTCTAGCCGGGAGAGGTGAAGCCTGGCTGGGCTACAGCTGTGGATCAATTAGTCTCTTTAAAGGGCAGATTGAGCTATTCAGCCGTGCAAGCCAATCAAATCAGTCTAGGCATGGGAAACCGATACACAAATGAGAAATATTTCTCCACTCTAACAGCATATGCAGCTGAACCTGTCCCAACATATTGTCCGCCGCTTTTCTTTGGGACACACTGAAGAATGCCAAGTGTGGTTCTGCCGATGACTGGGCCACTCAGTGGCCTCAACCCTTGACCGGGCAGCTTTGGAATTTCCTCACACAGATCGTCCTCCCTCGTAATGTTCTGCCGCACACACATCCAGAAACGCAAGGCGCCAATAACTTACAGGGTCGCTATTTGCTGTGAGCGGAATAAGTCCTGGCCGCATCTGACGGATGAAGGATGCCCGCAGGCGCCGCTAAACATTGCGATGTTCTTGATGAACCGGCAAATATCTGCAGCACCAGGGTCTTAGTTTGTGTCGCACCAGAAAGGCAAAAACAAAACTTGATCTCGGTTTGTTTTTGTTAATGAATGAAATGTTTTTTCAGAACACCAAAGCCACTTGGAAAAATTCAATGCTAGTGTTATTTCACGAGGAAGGCATCTAAGCAACTATTAAGTTGGCGTTAATACTCTTCAGAAAATCAGAAAAACAGCCTTGAGATTAATGGCACATCGGTACGTTATAGAACATAGACCATTTCAGAAACGTACTTGCACTAAAGCCAACATTTAAGATGAAGCCTCAAACCAACTTAAGTCTTGGTATGATTCAAGAAACTGGGATTGAAAACATATTGCAGTGGCCAGTATGTGGCGGTTTTTCGCAAAACACTGCGGAGATTATTCGAAGCTAAACAAACTCCCAAGTATTACGCAGTTCAAAGGAGCATTTGGGTTCTTAACCGACTTTACGCTTTTGGCAGTAAATCTTTGTTTTCCTAGGTCGTCCGTGTTAAATGTATATAGGGCGACGTGTCGGTGGTTATATTATAAAGGCTATCTGCATAATACTTGACAAGAAAATATTTGAAAGGTTAGCCAGGCCTGCACAACATACGGCCCGCGGGCCGCATGGGGCCCGCTAAAGCTTTTCTTGCGACCCGCGAGAACTTTCTCAGTTGCAGAAAATGGTGCAAAAGCTCGACCTCAAGTAATTATCGTTCCAGAATTTCTTCAATACTACAACGAAATCTCTACATGGAGGTGAAATAGACTTGTGCGGCCAGCAGGAAAGTTACGTTGATAATTTGACCCTTCGAGCTTTCTGAGTTGTGCAGGCCTAGGTTAAACCACGTGCATTCGGAAAACTAAAAGTGCGCCAAATAGTAATTCAAATAGCCGTACTATCTGGAAAAGGTTATGCAAAACAGACCAAAAAAGGACTGAAAGAAAACGATAGCAAATTTACAGGTTCAGTGCTATACGAGAGACAACATATAAATTTGACAGACAACTAAATTTTATACTGTTGTTTAGGATTACAGTTACAAGAAAGAATCAAAAAAAAGCTAAGTCATGCATGTATTGCAACTTGTGATCAGTCTTTGCGTTTTTTTATGTTTAACGTCGCCTTAAAAATTCGCTGACCCTGTATTGGCTGGAACATAAAAATAGGCTGCGGGTTTTAGTACCCTCTTTTTAAAAAATTAAAATGGTTGGTGTTGCAAACCATTGGAGTGGATGACATTTTTCATCCCCTACGTCAGTAGCAAGGCACACGCATTTGACCAGGCTTTGTGCTGCATCTTTGCAGCACTCAGCGAGACGACACAGCACTTCATGTTATTTCAGAATCAGAGCGCTGACTCGTAAGAAAATCTCAAGAATGAAGTAATTTATCTTTGCTTTATCCATAAAAGCAATAGCTGTGTTGCAGGCAGTGAACACATGCAGTGGCAGGAAACAAGCACGAGACGTATTTTTCGATGGAGCTTGATCATCTAACCGCTGCGGATAAACACCAAGCCTCGCAATTGAAGCGGCGATGCCGTCACAGGTCACTTGTTTTACTTACGCAACATGTTACGCAACAAAACTCGCGGTCCGTTTCGCAGAAACTGCTTTCGTGGAACAACTAAAATGCACTGCTCCGTCACGGTTAGAAAACATCCATTTTCTTCGTCACCATGGCAATAGTTTCGCAGCCACACCAAATATGTAATTGGTTTCAGTCAGACTTCACTTAATGTGAACAGCGACACAAAAATATTCAGCAGAAAATCGTGGGCAGCACACCACAGGCATGGAAATATCACCATTCGTCAAGCTTTGGTCAAGAGTAAGAAAAAATCAGAAAATGAACTTTTTAGGCATTTGCATTTTTCTTGTGCGGAAAAGCTGTGTCGTGAAACAAGAACACATTCGCCCTCGAATCGAAGTCTAGATTTATTTAAAAACTAATAACCTCGAAAATTGGTTACAAAATTGGTAGTTCAACATCTGTTATATGGCACGATTTCGGTCATTTATGTTGAAGCAGCAGACGGTAAAGAGTTTATAAAAACCAGTGGTGGGAAACAACACGCAACATTCTAACTAAACTGGCGCATTTGCAAAAACATTGAGATTTGCGGTCACGACACGTTCTGCCCCGTGACTGGGCGCGACACGTTAACAGGCAACGTATCTCCGAAACGAACCTTGTATTAAGAACCGCAGACTTTGCATCACGCTGCTGAGTGGAAACTTTTCTGCGCATCGCAAATGCCAAGCATCCGCGAAAGTTAAACTTCGACCTCATCGAAGTAATGAAAAAACCTCAATCGGCAGCACACGCTCGGGCTTGTTTGGAATGTTACACAATAAGGTCTTATAATCCCGAATTTTTCATGTTATCGGTCTAAAAAATCTTGCAGTTCGGAGTTCATCAGAACTCTTCTAACCGCAACACGAAGCGAAATTTAAAGCGAAGTTATGTAACCTGGCATGGTTACATAAGCCTACTTGAGCAAACGTTATGTAAAATCAACAGGAAGACAAGATTCTAATGATAACTGTAATGCGCTATCACAGCGGCGAATTATAAATGTCTTTTGATGCAAACGAAGTCGTGGTGAATTTCTCAAGCGTTGACTCAACAATTTCTAATAGGCTTAACATTAATTGCTTCAGTGACGCGCGATCCCAGTGTTAGTTAAATATTCTACGCATTGTCGTTTCTTGAAAAACAACCTTCACTAATATTTCCTTTATTTGCAGTGTATAGAACATCCAGTTTTCACTAACACCAAATCCACGACAAGCCAAGTCTATATTTATTCAGCGTCGATATCACAATTTTAATTATGGTGCACTTAATGTCTCATGACACGCCAGTACAAAGCAAGTACTGAAAAACGAAACTTTCTTTGTTCTAGACGCCAAATGCATTCAAAGATATAGTTACAGCGGTACAATAACCCGATGAACAAGCGTTAGACATGCCTGAAAAGAAGAGGTGCTTTGCGCTGTAACACGCTCTGGCAATAACAAGCTGGTTCAATGAGATATTCCAACGTACCATCACTGCATATATACGTGCGTGCAAAAGTACTATAATATCATTTCGAAAATTCGGCGTACCTCTGTTTCATCAATTACAGGTGTAGAGACAGCCGCATTGGTTTCTTTGTTCCCATGTCTCGCGTCACTGTTTGCAAGAGGGTCATCTAAAAATACATGAGCATTAAAATACGCGGAAACACGAATACAGATACCACTTTCTCACAGAAGGAAACACTCGTAGCACATCCAAATCATATACAGAGAAAACCATCAATGCGTCACTGTTTTGGTGTGCACAAAAGCACTTTTCAGATACATGGCACAGGAAGTAAACACGCTGTCCCTAGATCGAACACGCAGACCCAGCTTGAATGTCTCTGGCTACAAAACAGTGTTATACTTTTTTGTTTGCTTGAAAAATTTGCAGCCCCAACACATATGATGTAGACTGGCCTACTGAAGTTACCTGTTGTTGTGTTAAGTTGCACAGACGGCCATGCCCATTAATCCAGTGTAAAGGTTTAGATTAGTGTTGCGGTAATACCTTAGGTAACCTATTTTTCATCTCAAATTTTGGGATTCAGACTATATTTGCGAGTATTATGAAAACGTTATTATCGACGTGCCATTTTCTTCGTTGCAACACGCAGAAAATTTCCAGGATGAACGTTCTTGCACTGGACGTTGTGTGCAACTTAACATAACAACAGGTAACTTCAGCAGGCTACTCTACATCATATGTATTGGAGTTGCAAATTCTTCAAACAAATATAAAAGTATAACACTGTTTGGTATCCAGAGACAGGTTTTCAGTTTCCTTGGGTAGGTGACGTAGCAATGTTTTGCACAACACCACCATATAAACTCTCTTATTGCCAGTCGCTAATCAAGTTAAGGTATATTGGGGAAAAATTTAGCGGAATCTGGCGGATTTTTAAAGATGTATTAGCGGAGAAGCGTGAAATAGAGTTGGCAACACGGTGCACTACACAGTAAGTGAGACTCGTGAAAACAATACTAGTTTTGTGTTAGATTATTTTTGCAATGCAATTAACCCTCAAAGCCATCATACTTGCTTTTTGCAAGGTAATTAGCCTATTAACTCTCAAAGGACCGCAAAGATACTATCACTGGTCATAATTTTCCATCCGATTGAGCTTGACAGCTGTTCATTGTTCAACCCCTCTAAAAAAGCATAAAGACTCCTAGCTTCGATTAAAAAAATCCGGGCACTTTTGTGTTTGAACTTTTTTGGGAGTGATGTCATGAGTGGGTTGGGGTCAACGGATTTTGGGATGACGCCATCGGGGCCTGAGAAAAAATGCAAGGGGCATTTTCAGTGTTTTTTCTTGTAAAATAAACTAGGCCAAAACCGCATATTTAGAGCCCCGATTGGCCCACTAGCGTTGGGTTGGCAAGTTATGGCCGAAAAAACACAAATTAATTAGCTAATCCCCCAGTGATTCGTTAGGGGATTAATTATTTATCATTTTTGGACGGAGACAATAGACTGTATTTTCAACGTTGACCCGCGCAAAAGGTGATCAACTGCATATTCAGTTACTCTGTTTCTTTTATTATACGTTAATGACGGAATCACATCTTAAAGTCTTCATATAAATGCTTAAAAGCAAAGTCACAATTGGGTTTGAAACCCTGTGTTGCACTAACCAAGTGCTTTGCAAAAAAACTTTTGCAAAACACTTGCACCATCACACACGAGAACTGCAGGCAAAACAGATGTTGCTCAATAATTAGTTGAACACACTTTAACGTTCACCCAGCATCTGCAAAATCGATTCCACTGTTTTTATTTAAATTGCTCCGCCATGTGGCATGCAATCACACGCCCGATGCTCAAGGCGACGAAGCCTCATCAGTTAGCAAATCTTTTTAAATAGGAAATCGAATTCACGGCGCACTACTCATCCTCAATCCTGAAGTCTGCAAGCAATGCTTACGGGTGAAAGGTTGAAAGGCTAAAGCAAGAGCAGAGAAAGAAAGCAAACTCATCGAGTGACTGATTTGTCGTCGAGCGACCGGTTGATTCGATAATAATTTCAGACTAGATAATACTCAATAACTGTTGTACCTATAGTTCATCGCGTTCTCTTCCTAATACCTGCTTACTGGTAAACGTAGCGATCTGATGTAGGGAGACCGTAAGTCACATGTCCTAAGGCGTTACATGAAACTTAGGTCATCAAACCACAAACAGTAATATCCTATTAACATTAAATGTCAGCAGTTTACCTCGGTCACGACAAAACTTGCAAGTTGATACCCACACAGTTATACTCTGCACACTGCGTGACTCTTGCTGAAATTAACAAAGCAAATGCACCTCTGAATAGGTTTAGGCGTGAAACGATAATGGTCCGAAACTTTTCTTTACACGTTGGTGCATATCACAATCTCTTGCCGTCCGACAGAGAGTGTATGTCACAATGTTAAGTTGTTGTCCGCGTTCAGCAGAGAATATTGTATCCGCACGCATGAACTAGCCTCTGCAATAATGAACATCTCGAGGAATCTTAGTATCAGGTGTTTGAACTACAAGCTGTACTTGTCTTTAATATGTTAGTCTCTGGAAGATCTATTTTCATCCGTACCAGATTTACAGCCAAATTATACTTCATTATCTTCACTAACAAAGACTCCTTTATTTAAGTCATAAAGATGGCCATTCGCGGAAAAAAGTTAAGGTAAGCGTTTTCGACACCAAGAAGCGCTCCAGCAACATGCACATTATATTATAAAAATTGAAGGATGCAACACCAGCGTAATTTTTACTCTAAAATGGTAAGATCAAGATGAAGTCCCCGCGATTGAGGACATTACTGAAACTAAAAACTGCCACAGCATTTGCGTCAATCAAATCTGGAAACACTGACGAAGCTTTACCATTTTTGTGGTCTTGCGCTCGAAAACGACACAAGTGAAACCACAATGGCTCATTTTTCACAATTTTTTTTTCTTTCAAACAATACATCTCAAAAAACTGCACTGTAATGGGATGAAAAATAAAGAATAAGTACTAGTGATCAGAAAGTAATTGGAACCGCAGTAGTTTTTACAAATAAAAGTTTGTGTTGTTAAAAAAAGTATAATCAATAAGGTAACTGAGGTACTGTACACCGTAGTTGACTTCTCAAGAGTAAGTGAACAAACAAGCAACTGCCCAATAAAAAGGTGCGGTAACAGTTTCCAGAAAAGTACAGTGTTTCCAAAAAGCGTAAGTTCTAAGCAACACCAGATGTAAACACTACAAGGTAGAAATTTGACTCACGCAAAAGTTTCCCATCACTCGTCTTTTGCGGGGCTGAAGCATTTTTCGGATCAGGACAGTGATTAGGTTGTCCATACAGGTGAAGCAAAGAAGAATTTGACAGAAGTCTGCAAATAGTTTTTTTTTGTTTTCTTTATATTGTAACATACTTAGTGTTCTTCTCATTAAGGTCCCGCTTACCCACAGTCATGTAATCTTTTCCAATCGTGCAAGGCAGGCACATAACTGCATAGTGACAAAGGTGCATGGACCATAATCCCTGTAAAGCAACAATATAGTAAATTCTTTTTTGAAAACACACGCATACACAAACGAACTTCCAATACCTAATGATACTGAAAGCTAAAATCTATCTATGAAAAAACAACCTTACACATAGGGCGAGCAACGTAACCAATTACCCATTTCAGCGGATGCATATTGAAAAATAACGAAGCAGCTTAAGCGGCAGCCACGACAAGTTCTATGCTGAAAAGCGTTGAAAATACAAATATCACAATCTAACTGCCTTGTTTTGCAAGCGCACACGTTGCTGCCTTTTGTGAAATTTAACCAAAAATAGGACGTCAGTATCATGCTAAAAGAAAACAAGATATTCATGCAGCCTTTCGTCATGGTTACATAAACAGTCATTCGCAAAGAAAAAATTATATCGATGGGTTCTTCTGCAGTGCAACGTTGTTGACCCGTTCATCACTGGACAGCAGACAGTTTCCGTTACATGGCGAAACATTTACATTTTGTCTTCTACTTTTATCGTTCGCAACGTTACCCCCGTTATACAAAACCATACTGGCTTGCTTAAAATTCACTGAAAAAATATCTATTAAATGGTATTTGGTGAATACACAGTAATTGTTAAAGATTTTACCACCTTTTGATAAAGCAATCTGAGTTTTTACAGTGCATGGTCATTTTGTTATACAGTACTATGGTCGAAATCGTAAACAAAGAAAGCAACAAGTAGTTTTTACGCCAACTTAGGTAAAAATTTCGAATTTACATAAAACATGCGCGCCACTGGAGCAAAAAAAACGGAACTAAAACGCTTTTTTGAAATTTTCAGCACGAAGGGCAAAACCCTTACTCATGTAACCACATCCAACTAAAAGCACCAGCGAGCATGAAACTTGGAAAGCGATCGTGCGCATGGTAACTTTTGCATCAAATTTTTTTCCAAGCGTAATGTTTTCCTTCTTTTACCAGTCAACCGTGCAGCTCTCGGCAACAATTCTCGCACCCCGATTGTCGCAATGGTGAGTTGCACTTGCATGTATCTAGTAGCAGGCCCGTAGCTAGTTTTAACATTAGAGGGTAAAAATGCATTTTAGGGGGTAAGATTGTTGTTACTCTATGTTTAAAACAAAGTTAGCGGTGCACAACAAAATTTTGGGGCACTACCAACCAATGCTCCCCGTGACTGCGGGCCTGTTTAGTAGTGGAATTTCGGTTCCTTGCCTAACATACATGCTCTTGGGTTAACAGCCACTTGGTTTAGTGAGAAAAACGTTCGTTTTGCAGCAGGAAAGTCGAAGACAAACTTTGGCCTAAGCGGATCAAGACTAAGCCAAGATATTAAACTAGAGTGAAGTGGAACACACAGATACGCGTCGGCTGCCCCTGCTGTAGTTTGCCACTACGACGCTTTGCCCCAGGGCTCTAAATCTCTGCAGATGAAAGTGCAGGTTGATACGATAACTCTGAATTTTTTCGAATGTTTTTTTCCGGACTGTTATTTCAATGCTCGAACTTGCAATTTTTGGTCAGATTTTAACTGAAATCTATTTTTTTCCGAAGAGAACTCACAGCTCCCACCACTGATCTGGTTTTACTTTCAAAAAGTTTTCTTGGAAAAACACGATGAATTTTCCTGACATACTTGAAAACCAGAAAATTCTTCTCGGATCATCATCGTAAGTTTTACCAAAACTGATGTGCGATCTGTCATAATTGCCGCGGAGCACGCTTTGGAAACCACAAAGTCTAAAACTGTAAAAAAATTGCTACCTTGTGCTGTATTAAGAGAACACCACTTGCCTTTTGGTTGACACAAAAAAAGTTAAAAAACAGTTTTGACTGTAACATTCAGACAAAACTGTTTTTTCAAAGGCGAACTTTTTAAGTGAACAAATAGTAAGCTTGAAATGAGCTAAGACCATCTCTGATAAACTTTACATGGATTTGAACAGATCTTTATAGAAAATGACCTTTCGTAAGCAATGAAGACAATAAACTTTGCTAAGCCACACTGAACTTCTTTTTCTTATACTTTTGTGAACTGTAAAAATCACCCAGGCCATTTTCAACATTTTGCACAACAGTCGATCCACTACACTTTCTACCCGCTTCATCAGCCAGGAACCCTTAGTCAATCAAGTAACGATTCTTTGCGAGTACAAACAACAGCCACTAACAGAGGCGCAAGTCCAAAACAATTAATGAATTAGCTGAACCACATACAAACTTGTTCCACCCCGATAAATTTGCTGAGAATTGAGTAAGGTAACGTAACCACTATTTTTAATTGCAGACGCATCTACTAAATAATATCATCATTACAACATCGCACGAAAAATCATAAGAGTTTGTCTAAAGCAGTAGTTTTCAAACTGGGGTTCGCGACCGCAGAGGGATCGTGAACCATTTTTAAGGAGTCACGAGAAGATATACTTTGTGCACAGCTGTATTACATTTGCTTTAACCGAATTTTAGACTGAGGTTTTTGGATTATAGTGAGTTGCTATAATGGATCGCGACACAAAAAAGATCGAAAACCACTGTTCTAAAGTGATCAAACGTACACGTTGTGCCAAAACTCCCGGCTCGCCTATTTCCTAAAAGACGCTGCATCAAGCATACCCCGCAATTTCTTGTTGCACTCCTGTCACTCTAAATGGTAATATTCAGGTGTTTTTATTTGTTAAAGTAAACTGAATGGTTGCACAACAAAGTAGCATAACAAGAGACCTGGCATTTCAAACGGCGACGAAGCCTGGGAGTGCGCAATATGAGGAACCACTATCGCTGGAGCCAATGGTGGAACTAGAGGAAGAGTTTTGCGTTCAGAACTGGCCCCTCGTAGAGACAGTGTAGATTGCAGCTGCGCAGTCGATGCAGCGGAGTGTCGAGAATGGATACACGAGTGGTCAGAATCTACTCTGCAATCTGAGGATTCTTGAGATGAGAGTCTGCTTCGAGAATGAGGTGCATTCTTTCCAATCGACGCTTCGTTTGGGATTTGATCTACACACACCACTCGTGAAATATGTGAGCATCAGTATAACACCAATTTTATCAATCAACATCTTATGTGCACGTTTACCATTGTAAGCTGCGTCATCCTTTCCATTTACCTGAAACAATGTACGAAATGAGCATGCAACAATGTGCATTAATAAAAGTAAACAATGCGTAACTATAAGTACTTATACTTACAGAGCTAGAGTCGTTTTGAAATGCTACAGATTCTACAATATCGTTTCCACCTGCAAGAAAATAAGATATTACTGTATGCCTGTGTCACAAAGGACAATCATGACTAACCTAACATGAGCAATAATCTTTTTGGGAGAATAATTCCACAAGCCGAACAAGCTTTCTATTTGGCTTTGGCATGCAAATAGCCTGAATGGTTCATTATTTTTAAAACAATGACAGAACAAAATGAAATAAGGTGGAAGGTTAAATATATTGAGTATCTAACAAAATGTCACACAGTGAATTTCACATCGGTTCTTAAGAACAAATTACCAGGAGAAATACACGTAGTTTCTGGAGTTTTAGAATGAAGTTCAGCAAACCTCCCACTAGTTGTAGGATCACAGAACCTCAGAAGCTGCTGACATAAAGACATGGCCTGAAGAATAAAAGAAAGATGGCAAGTTCCCTTGATAAACATTTTGGCAGGCTAAGGAGATGAATGATAATGAATTGATAAAGTGCAAATCACCTGCTTAAGATCTAAGTAGTTGGCAGCTAACTGGATTTCAATGATGTTACTTTCTGTCACATCCAACTGTGATGTGTAGATCATATTCAACAAACTTTCCAATGCATCTGATGAAATTGTAGCTGCAATAAACATGCTAAAAAGTCAAGGTGTGTTGCACCACATTTAAAATACTGAAAAAATGGTAATTCATCTTATTCACACCAAGTTAGTGTATTGATCAATTAAATAGTTTTGTATTTGAAAAAATGTTGCAATGAGAAGCTGTGATGATGCTTTGAGATTATTTCAATGGAAAATTTAATGTAATTGTCACAAACATGTCAGCTGTACAACTATTCACTAACATCATTTAGATCAGGGCTTCTCAAACTGTTTGTTCTGTGACCCCATTTTGTAAAAGATTTTTTTTATGCAATCCTTAACTGATAGCCTACACCCCTAGATTTTAATGATACGTGCAAACATCCCACTACTAATCTCAAGAGGCATTTTTGTCTAAGGCAAAATCATAAAAATGCACAAAATTCATGAAAGCAACTATACAATAACAAAAGCACCATGCAGTGGGAAACATTAGGCTTAAGGTGAAAAAAATCAACAAAACACAATTCTGTTTATAGAGGTTACCAAGCACAACTAATGGGATGGATGCACTTGATGAGTTTTACACAGATCATCCATTCGTAGATTGATACAAGACAACACAGGGTGAAGGACATTCTCAAAATTGCTCAAAAAGGATCAGGTTTTGGACTTGATGAGTAAATTATCACTTTTGAGAATGCCACTTCACACAAATATGTTGTGCAAAAGGCGTTTATGAACGGCTAGATCAGAAATGACTGGGCATTCATCTCTTGTTCTTATCAAAAAATGACATAAACTGTTTTGAAAATTCCAGTTGCAAACTTTTGTTGTTTAAACTCCACATATTCATCCTCAGCATAGCATGTGTGTGGCCTTGTAAAATTTCAATTGTGTATTACAGGCGTAGCCAGCATGAGACCAAGGGGATATACCACCTAAGTTTCTAGCATATTTTGTTGCTATGCTTTGAGAGGCAGTGACCCAAACCAAATATTGTTGCTCACTTAAAGTCAAAATATTTGGCCCCTCCCAAACTTGTGGGCTGGCTATGCTACTGTTGTGTATGGTTTGTGGATCCAACTTTTCAGGAATCCAAGTCCAAAGTATTTATGAATCTGTGTATGAAGCTTTTAACTTTAGTCTAAAACCATCCAGTGTGGTCTCAAAGCAGTTAGCCTAATCCCTAGAGTTCTGAACACAAACATGCCTTCGTGTTGGAATGAACATAATGAGGTCAATATTGGTCAATACATTAAAACGATCATGACGTAACAACGTATAACTTGTTGTGCGCTTGGTTGATCAATGATTATTATCATTTGATAGATTAGGCAGACATCGTAGTAAACAACTGACAGCATGAAGCACAGAACTGCCTCTAAAAATGCAGTAGAAATAGATTCACTATAAGCCAAAAATGCAGTAGAAATAGATTCACTATAAGCCTACTCATTTTCTTGCAAAGTTTACAAAAACCTTTACGACTGATTTGTTAAGCCAATTTATTCGTGAGCCCAAAATTACATTTTACAACCACAAATGAGGTCATGACCCATAGTTTGAGAAGCACTGATTTGGATGTCATCCAATGTTTGTATACAGTAGCATAACCAAGGGGTAAGAATTTATATGGTTCCTGTTTTAACAATCATGTCCACCACTTTTACAGACTTCATAGTCTCCAAAAATTTTCTATCATTTTACCACATTTTTTATTTCATTTAAATTGATTTCCAAGCTGTGTATTATGAACAGATCTCAAATTTTAGCTACATTTTTAAAAATTGCATTATACAAGTTTGCTGCATTGTTCAAAAATATTTGGGAAAATTGTTTGACTGACTTACACACTATGGTAGCCATATTTTTGTCCTTGGGTTACAATTCCTGGTTTTGTTACTGACTAGGTATCAAGATAACTTACTAAGCTGAAGAATAATGTTTTCATCATTTTTACATCTGTTTGCATTTTGGATTTCAGCAATTGAATTCTGAAAGAAGAGACTAGATGCTGCCAACACAGCCTGCAACAAATTGTATTCAATTATATACTGACATCATCATATCAGCAATATCAATGTCATACCAACAATCCTGGCTATAAAGCTGATACAATAACAAAAACCAAAAACAGGGCAGTAAACATCATGGTTAAAAATGATTGTTTTTTTCAAACAAGATGCTTTTCAGATCCATTTATCTATTACCAACATAATAATATCAAAACAAAATAGCTATTTATTATAGTAAAACATAAAATTCACATAAGTCTTATTCTGAAAGAAAATAATGTGGTTTATATGAAAATTGTTATAATTGAACAAAAAAAATGGATGCATAAACATATTGTATACTTTAAAAAACATATAAAATTGGTATACTTCAACATAAAAAATAAGAAAAAGTACAAAAAATGAAAAATCACATGTAAACACAAAAAACAGATAAAAATGTAAGAGCTTTTACATTGAGTGCATATGTTATCTCTTCACAAATTGTAATGCCAGAAGTTTTTATCAAGAAAAATATTGCTTTACTTNAATCTAAACAAACTGTTCCGCTAGTCACTTCCTTACAGCAGCTTACATACCATACACAATATCCTTTTCAGAAAAAATGAAGACGTTACACAANACAAAAAAAAATATTGTGTGCATTTGCATGAGCAGTAAAGACTAATCAACTGCATGGCAAAAGATAGTTTAGATATTTTAAAGTTGATATTTTAAAGCAACAGACAAACAGAATCCATATTGCAAACTAAGTAGACTCTGCTTTACACTAACTTTCACTCGTTAAACTAATAAATTTTTCTGGGCTGTTGCAAAAAAACACAATTCATAAGTTGTTAATCAGTGAAGTTATATTTATGCACATATTTCAAGTTTTGTCACAGCTTCAAACTCAAAGTAATGTTTTCCCATCTAAAGGGAAAACAAAACTGCATAAGTGTTTTCCAAAATTCTTTTTAATCATTACCAAAAGTACTTGAACTAACACAAGAAGTAAAAATGAAACTATATATAGTAATATTTTTTTTAGAGTTTTAGGTGTGAATTCATTTAGCACACAATGTGTACCTTATGTGCATAAAATGACTTTCCATCTCTGGAAATAATAGTTGCATCACAGAATTGACATTTCTTCCTTTGATGATTCAGCTGATCCATAATGAAAGTGGAAAGGTCAACTATATCGAATACTGACTTGCTAGAATGAAAAGCAACTCTATCACTCATGTTTTTAGAGAATTAAAGAAAAACAGCTTACTGTAAAATGAAACACAACTATAGTCGCTTACATGTTGTCACAAAACAAGCTGTTTCAAACAAACACTGCATTCTATTTATGAGTTTTATTTCATGCAACTAATTACATCTGGTTAACCAGCACCTAACAACAATAATTTTTTGCGGAGTACTATGGGCATCACATTACATACATTATGATTGCAAAACTTTGTCTTGATATTTAGTTGTTGGTTAAAAATTTTCACCTACTGTTTATAAAATCATTAGTTTAACAGCATTGCCAGATTGGCTTTGTTGATGCCAAATTTAACAAATTTGGCTTTTTTAGAGGCAGTCGGCATAAAAAATTGTTTGGCTTTTTGGATGTTTTTCTTCAATATTTGGCTTTTTTTGGAGGCAGTTCGTACATACTATCAGCTGGGTGTCTTGGTTTATGAAAATCTTGCTGAAAAGTAGTATTAGGGTTTTTAGACTGTGCTTGGTATATTTTCTCAAACTTTATTTGGTAACCCATATCTCCCGAACACAGGACTTGTTCAAATCAGTTGTTGTCATTGTGGTTAATGTACACATGTTGCCTTGCCCTTATACACTATAAACTAATTCAATTCATTGGTATGTCATCCTCAAAGTGGAAGAGCAGTTATGATGAAAGGGCAGAAAGACACAGAATTACTGGAAAAGGCATTTCCTTGGTTGAAGAAGACCAGTTAGGATTCAGAAGATGCATATGATATTGCAAGTTGTGCCACACTAAAATTATACCAAGGCACAGTAACTTCATGAAACATGAAAAAAATAAGATGAGAGTTCTACCAACAGGACAAACTATGGGTATAGGTGTATGGGTATAGGTGCAGATCAGACGTAAGAACACGCCGCACTGATTCCCTTGTCATTCCGAGTTCTTGGCTGCGTCTACGCACTGATTTCCTAGGGCT
>JGI24158J21664_10001690_pt1 | contig 25405 bp, 17 predicted proteins | sample Ectturendosymbi3_FD_21664 | JGI IMG/M metagenome (IMG submission 21664) | reverse complement strand
CGTTGTTCGGGCATCCCGCCAGACCTGTTTCCAGTCGTGAACGCGGCACTTCTTGCACACCAGGTGCTTGCACACCGTGCAACGCGCCTTCGAGTTGTCCCACCAGTCCGCCCAGTCGAGGGACTCGAGGCAGCGCGCGCACCGTGACTCCTGCCGGTGCTGCCGGCGGCCGGCGACGAGCGCGCCGCGACGTTTTTCGCGGACCAAGTCCAACTTCAAGCCTGCGACGCGAACGTCTTCGGACTGCTGCAGGTCTCGGTCACGCTTGAGAACTTTCATCACGTGCTCCATTTCGTCACGGCTTAGCGCCGATACAATGTTTTCTACAGACTGCATGTTTTCACGGTATATTGCACAATGCACAAATAGAACACTTTTTGATATAAAAAAATAAATTACTTAAAAAGTCTGCAGAGCGAAAGATCCAGAACAGTTATCAAGTGATACACCGCGTGTAGCTGATTCATTAAGGATTGTTTACTGCAGTATGTTTTGCTTGCAATGCTAATATCTTTTCGAACTAAATAAACAAAAAAACTGATAGCACTGAAAATTAGTTCACACCATTTTGATTTTGAATGTGTCTTCTTTGGTTAGAAGCGTTTTGCAAAGTAGACTCTTTTTACTTCTATTCTTACCACTCAAAAATAGTATACTTCAGAAAATTTCGACAACATTAGTTTTTAATTTGCAACAGCCCAGAAACAATTGTCTTTTCTACTTTTAAGCCAGTTACTTTTAAAAATGTGAATTGTAAAAAGTCAAATGTCAACTTTCCACCTTAAACCGGGAAAACTTCCGACTACATCTGACATGTCTAGGACCCTTCAACAGCCCGAACTGCCAACGAGGCACGGTATTTGTCGTGATTTCTAGGAAATTTATTCGCATATTTCTCGAACGCATAGCATTTGCAGCAAGACATGCTTTCGCGGATTGTCCACATACTTCCTTCCGCTAAGGCGTCAGTGATGCCAAGCAACCGACTAGTACATGGCTTGATTGTGCTGACAACCAAAGCCAAACCCTGCCTTGCCAAGCAAACTTTCCGATGATGCTGCCAACATACGTTGTGCGCGCCACGGACGAGAGCGGCACAGAGCTCGCATCCGGTTTGCGAAGGAAACTGCGGCAGCGGATCAGGACCGCGGATTAATCAATGGCAGTCATCAAAACGGTCCGCTGGAAAACTCCCGATAACGACGCGTCGGATAGCTTTATCAGAAAAAAGGTTGGGTGTGACAACACAAATTGCCCTGCAGTGTCTACACGCGCATACAAAATGTTCTCGTTGATCGTGTGTAAGTTTACAGTGGTGGTTTGCGGTTTGAGAAAGTTTTGTTGACCAAACGTTGAGAAATATTAGCTTTCTTGCGGAGTTGATACACGTTCGTGTAAAGTGTCTAAGCTATGAACTCATCGTCACCGATGTGCCAACAGCAAAATTCAATCTAAATTCAAACTTCTCACTGCAAATAGACGTTGATGAGAGCTGCATTGAAAATATTTGGGAAGCTCATTTTTATTTTCACATGCCGTTGAATTCGACTTCTTGCTCACTTTTTCAAATAAGTTTCAAGAAGTTCTGCTAGCCTTGAAAACTACATTTCCTGCTATATCACAGAACCTGACCCACTTTTGTCTGAACTCAGCAAATCCAACCACTCCCCTTTTGACTGCGAGACTTGATCGCTGTTGATCAATTCATACAAGCAGCGGTGACGCTTTTATTTGTGCTGCCGCAACTGGAACTCTGATATGGGCCCAACTAACGAAACTATTTCGTACGCACCTTCGGTATGCAAAAATATTGCAGCTGGGCCATAAATTATTAAAGCTAACTCCGGCAATTCACGCCATACTTTTTCGATAACCAGAATCTCAAGCTTCGAGAAACTTATTCTCTTCTCACGAAACCTTGCTTTGCAGCCAAAGCTGCCGCCAACGCAGTTTGTCAAATCAATAATGAAAACCAGTATAGTCACTCACGTACAGCCTACCACAAGTTGCAATGACTCGTGCGAATCTTCAGGTCCATTAGCACGTTTATGCAAGACCTGTCTCAACGCGACATATTTTTTTTCTATTTCAGTGATCACCGTTGGTGAGCTGCGCTACAAATATCTTTGATTAATGGCCGCAAACGTTGCAACCAGAACCAGTTGGTGCAAGATGGCGGAACGGATGTTAGCTTACCACAGTTTTTAACAGGATTTCGGAGTAAACGCAATCCAGACGTTTGTCACATTCTTACATCAAATCGCTGAGCAGAGGCGACTACAAAAAAACGTTAATTCCGTATGCTTTAAAAAGCTTTCATCTATGACGATCAGTCAAAATTATCTTTCCGACAAAAAAACTATATGTCCTTGATGCCAGATTTAGTTGTTCTGTGTCCTTTAATCAATTACAGACGTAGGCTCGTATGAAAATATTTTCATAATGTCTCGAAAAATGCTTTTCACTTTTTGGACAGCGAACCGCGAGAAATGTCGTTTCATGTGCCACGAACGATAAAAACTTACCCCCGGCTGTGGGGCTATCAGGCCCTGGCTTGCGAATTTCTACCCTAGTGGCGAATCCGTGTTGTTTAGGATAAAACATCATCCAAAGCTAAAAGAACCCAAGATTAATAACAATTTGAAAGTATTATAGTGCTGATGAGTAACGAGCAAAAGACGTAAAAATACATTACTTTTCAGTAAATTCAACGTTTCTTAGAAGTCACCATGAATTCGTTGTAGGCATTTTAAGTCCTTACATCGCATTGGCATACGTTTAAGTGCCTGTATCTCAAATACATACAAACACGTTTCGTTTTTGTCTTGAAAATAGTCACAGAACCTTACATATATAGACTGTATATATAGAGAGAGACGAATGCAAAATGTGGATTAGAGCCGTTTAGGAAAAAGGAAGGTTTCAATGTCCCCAAAGCTTACGCAGTATGAATGTCTTAGGCTGCATGCAGATTTACTGGAATCATCAAACGCTACAAGTGAGGCCTGTTGGCTCAGTTTAGCTGCGCTGGTAGGACGCTTAGTCTTGTTTCTGTTGTGTTTCAGAAACCGTATTCGACGATCAAGTGCCGTTGAAGTTTTCTGCTTAAATTGTGACAGCATTAAATAATATTTCATGTGACATCATTAAATACAATTGTGACAGCATCAAATAATATTTCATGCACTTTCTGATGGCGACAACGGGGCTGGTATTTAGAAAATCAACCAGGAGAAAAGTACATTTGCCCGGGGAAATTCACCCTACTTGTACAAGAACGCAATATTTTTGTCATGCTGCCAAAATTTACATTCTCTTTGCCGATTCTCGCCCACTCAGGCTTACTGCTTGCTGTGATTTCCATTAATTATTTCGCAACTAGTCAAAATACGTTGCCGCACTGCCGAGAGCTGATAAATACAAAACCCTAATTTGAAATTAAAACATATATCAAAAACATAGAGCGATGAAAGTGGGAATTAACTCAAGCATATCAACAAACTCGGTCCGTAACGAAAGCTACAACATCAAATGTCGAGTGTTGTTCCGTAAGTCTATCATCGGCAATTGCATGTTTATAATTAAACGCAAACTCTTAAGCACGGGTTCTTAACCTCGGGTGCGTGAACCCCCGAGAGGTCTGTGAATGTGATTTAAGGCGCCATGAATGTGCTTTAACGGGTAAATAGGCTTTGGGTTGACATTTCGAAACGGTTAATAGGCTTAATATTTGGATTACTGCTACGATGATTATATAGAAACTAATTTCGAATATATTGCAAAGTTTCTTCTTGAGGGGTCCGTAACTTCTATTAGGATGTACTAGGGGGGTCCGTATCCCACAAACGTTTAAGAAACGCTGCTCTGAAGGTTCATGTTCCCGGCCAGGTGAACAAGCTTTAACAGCCCTGTTTTTGGCGAATGATGTTCAAAGTGCAGAGTGACTATTAAGGCTGATTTCCACTGGGGAAAGACCATAATAAGACGTCGTACAGGTTCCCTAAAACAACTGAGCTAAAGTCAAACTTTTTTTTCGTAAACCACGACAACTACATACCTGTAGAGTGCTTATTCGTGAAGTGTTGGTGTTGATCGGATATCATCAGGGGTGTAGTGGGGCGGGAACGCATGGGACCGGCGTTCCCACACCTTTTTCACGTTTTGCTTTAAACTGAGCTTGAAGCTGTTTTAAATTGGCTATTTTTTGGGCGCGTTCCCACACCTTTTTTGTTAGCACTACATCCCTGGATGTTACACTATTTCCCCGCAGCTAATGTAGTGCACAATGATGTTCGCAGTAGCGCAAGCATCTATTGTCCATGGTATACACGTGTCTATGAAACTTGCTTTCCTGATATTCAAGGTGTCAGCGTCCGTTTGTACATTGTGCTCTCGGGACAAAAATACCCAACAAAAGCTTTTAGGTTAAAGTACGTGAAGAAAGAAGTGCATACCTTTCTGCAGATGACTTATCGCAGGCTGGAAATGCACCTTCCAAAAGTATATCACGGCATGATGACTAACAATGGCGATTTTCGCGTCACAGTGCTCATGTCAAGTAAATTGGTCGTGTTTTAATATTTACGCTGATGTAACAAAGGTCTTTCTACGTTCCGCGCGCAGCAATGCGGAAATGACGACGAACGTGGTCAACAATCACTCATGGTCATTTGTTGGCTCAAAGCGGCAACGTTAACCAATTCAACTCTTCGAAACTGCGTCAGATTTGTAACTTCCCTGGTTTGAGAAACACCAACAATTTACTTCCCTGCTGCACCATAATTCTGAAACCCATTGGCGTAACCCTCCAACGGAAGAAATTTGCATAGAGATTCATGCTCATTGCTATGCACAGAAGATGATAACAGTTGTTATCGAAACGTTTGCAAGAGATTCATGCTGCTGCTGAAAATGATTATAACTTATCTCACGCCACTTATTTTCGAGCGCCCATTTTTCCTGTAGAACAGGGGTGGGCAATTAACGGCCCGCGGGCCTCATGTGGCCCGCCACAGCGTTTTCAGTGGCCCGCGGAAGCATTCAGAAAAATCATCAAGTCTGAAATTTCCTCGAACTTATCACAGTAAATGTTAGTGTTCAGGCTAACTTGAACCGAGACTTGCTTCTATTTCTACTAGAGCAGCATTTCTCAACCTAAGCTCGCGAAGTTTTTTTTAGGGTGCGCAAAGATTTCAAATGTAACGATATGTTTAAATTGTTGTGTTTGTGTTAACACAAGTTCAAATCGCAAAATCTGGTCATCGCAATGCATCTGCTTCTCGGAGAAGCTTGTTTGTTGCGTATACCGTAATTTATTATGTGCAATTTATAGCATTGGAGTTACCAATTAAAATATCACAATATGTTGCAAAATATGATTGGCAATGTATGCATCCAAAGTCGCAACCTGAAGAGCAGATACGTCTTTCTATCGTCAGACCACCGTTGTAGAATCTAATCTGTTAGTTTTATCATTCACAATCTTTCACGTCGGTTGTCGAAATCCGAGATGAAGTAAACCACAAGCGGTACATTGCTTGTGTCAATTGACGTACTTGGTCGATCTTGTTTTAAAACAGTTGTAGTCTTTGGTACCAGCAACTTATTATTGTGAAATTGCAACCAGCATTCAGGTAGAAACATATTCTACCTTCAAAGTATTATGATACATTCATTTCTATTGTTGCCATGGTTTTGAAATTTGGTTTTACCTCCATAGTTGAAAAAACACAGTGAAGCCATAGTGTGCTTTGTGCAACGTTGTTCTCGGTGCTGATGCTGGGTTTGTGAAACCTTCAAAATTCATAGGCCTACACCATTTAGAGCCAAAGCCTTCCAACATATCACAAATAATTTATTCTAGTTTTAAACCAGTTGTTGACTAAGACAGCCTACCAACACTTTACTGTTGTGAAGTTGCAGTCAACGTTCAGGAAGAAGCATTCTGCAGTGATATAAAGGCTCTCAGCGCTAAAACGTATGTTAAACCTTCGAAATTGATACGACATTTTGAGGCAAAGCACCCCAATCACGCCACAAAAAGTTAGAGAACTCTTCCGACGCCGTGAAGCGAATTTGAAATATCAGACTATCTTGCTAGAAGTTTCCCCCAATAAGACAGGCATCATATGAAGTCGTACTTAAAATTGCCCAGCAATAAAACTCGCCGAAAAATTCTGTGTAGTCAGGTTGATTAGAACACGAGAAATGATCCAAACACGGTTAAGGCACGCTTGGCGTATTTTTTTAGGTGAACGTTTTTACATGTAAGTTAAAACGTAAGTTAGTGAGACGTTTTCATTTGTTACCAGTTTACACCGCCAATCTTTGTGCGAACCATGTGAAATTTGTCCTTTCTTAGCCGGCATTAGCTGTCTATAGGTTTGCATCTGCAACAAAAGAAGCCATGCAGTCTTCAGTCACTGCTTCTCTAGCGCAGTGGTTCTTAAACTTTTTGTCATGGCGTTTTACCTTTTAGCACAAATGCGACCAATATTCCTTTTAGTTTGACTGACGAAAAGTAGTCAGTTACAAAAATAATCAACTTGCTTCTTTCTTAGCTCAGAACTAATATTGATTTAAATTTGGCTAAATTAAAATAACTCAGTATTTCTATGCAATGGCCGGATAAGAACATGCTTGACGTATCAGATAAAATTGCGGCGATCATTGAAAGATATTGTTGTGGGAGGAAGATATAACAAACGTGCCTACAGGCCCGTAACCATGGGGGGCGCAGGGGGCCAAAGCCCACCCTACAAACTTTTTCTCCCCCCTGGAAAAATGTGTTGGGCATAGTTGAAAACTACTGGACATAGTTCAAAAGTTGGGCCCCTCTCAAAAAATTTTCGCCACCCCTGGTGTCCCAAGCTGGTTACGGGCATGCGTGTCTGTAAGTTCTCAGTGATTTGGTTTCTTGTCTAATATCCTTGAAAAGAAATGAATGATGCTGTCTTCAAATTTGCGAAGTGTAACTCTGCAACATCTATCTGAGCTCGAGCGTAAATTTTCCTCAGTACTTTCCAGATAATTTATCAAGCTATGAACGTAGTTTGCCAACCTTTTGTCCAACCTATCTATCCTCCTTTGCTGAACAATAAAAAGAAATTATTTCGACCTTACTTGTGATAACTCCCTGGAAAGACTTACTCAGTAAATCTGACAAATTTTTGGATTTCATTGCATTACCAATTCCCCCCCTTTCCGAAAAACGCTACGGGTGGTTATTCATTTCGCTACGTCGTATTTATGCGAGGCAGGATTTTCTGCAATGGCCGTGATTAAATCAAATATCGATCACCAATAAACCTTGAGTGGTCAATGCAGGTGGAAGTGTCACAAATTCTTCCTAGATTCGATGAACTTTGTCAAAATAAGCAAGCCCACATATCACATTAAATGATGCATATGTCTTTTTGTTGTTTAATCAATAAATAAAACTTTGATAATTATTAAGATCCTATTGCTGGTGCGTCGCAAGTCTAGCAAACTCTTCCAACGGCGTCGCAACGAAAAACGTTTTCTCTGCTTCTAAGGGTGTGCATTTGTATCAAATGGGCGCCATAAATGTTTGGGGTGGGAGTTGCCACCAACTGCACCCCTGCATCATCCACTGGTGAACAGTTTACCGGCCAAATTTTACTTGTGTAGCCAAACGCTATGACAAACAGTAACAACAAAACTATTCCGTTAACAACAAATGATTTTAACTGCTTAAGCTGTCTTAGATGATATGAAAATTTCCGTATTTAAAACGTTTGCAATGGCTTTATTTGAAATGGAAGATGCCTTAGTGTTTTTGTCCGTCAAACAGGTTTTTCAAACTTTACTCTGTTTCAAGTTCTAATTTTGTAGACAGAGCAATCTTCAACGGGTCTGTTAATGACATGCATCGTGTCAACATCATTTGGTGGAAATTCTTCAGAACGTTTTGTTAGTCTCGTGGAACAGGTTCAGAGCAGAGTTTTCCCAGCTGATTTTCTTGCGTGGCATAGATTGTCTTGGGATAAAACTGGCCTGGTCCACTGCCTCATAAGCGTTGGCTGCGATTTCCTGGTTTTACACAGGACAGGAAAAAACTCTATTGATGTCATAGTCTGACCAAATTTTATACTGCTTATGAAACACTATCGCAAAAGTACTGTATATGCTTTTCGAACTAGCTCCGTGGGTCCACTTAAAAATTGCCTTAAGGCCCGACACTAGTTCATTATATACTGACTGCAAAATACTACTTTACATGATGCAAAGACATGTTCTACTTCAAGCTATCCATAAGCACACAGAAGTCAGACTGTATCTGCAAAATTAAGCTTACGCAAGCAAAGTCTAATCACAAAATAAACAAGAACAAATTTTTCTCCTTGTCCAGGAAAAGCGTTTGTCTCGACTATAGTCTAAACNCTCAACTGCCTGAAATAGTTCAGAAAATGCTGTAATATGGTATCAGGAAGTCTAAGATGAGGGACGAATGGCAATAATGTACATAAACATGCATGAAAAACACCATGCCGTTTTTCAATTCTTTGCGATCTGGCTAATAAGTCAGCTACAGGTAACTTTCCCATGCCACATCTGCCTCCATAACCTTGCCTCCAGCTTGAATAAGATGCCTCTGGCAGTTATCTCTCATAACAATGCAAGCAGCTTCTCAAGCCGGATGTCAGCTCGTTTCCTACACTCTCCTCTCCACTAGTTTCTTTTTATAAGAGAAAAACCTGCAGCAGAATTTAGTGTCACGTGCTTTTTTAAGCGGAGTCATGCTGCCCACAACAAACCTTCGAGTCGTGAGACAAAAAAACCCCAATTGCTTTGAATGAGCTCTGCGTTATTTTTCATACGCTGACATCAAAACTAGTTGTTTAACGTTTTTATACCAGTTTTCTTTCTCACAAACATCCGCCCTGAGGATCGTACTGAAACGATAAGCTAATTTGCCTGGACGAGTTTTTTTTTGTAGTGAAGAAGTTATTTATGGCTACTTAAAGTAAAAAAATACTTTCAACTCTGGATCCGACGAGACCACTCATGAGTTGTTATCATTTATTATATGGAACCACTGAGCAATACTAATTCTGACAAACCTAATCAGTAGGGCAACCAAAAGTCAATAAAGTCAAAATTTTTCTGTTTTTTCAAAGCTTATGAAACGTCCACAAACCAAATTTAAAGTCCATATCATGAGAGAATCCCAAGTTATTTGGTCAAAAAAAAGTCAAAATTTATTATTAGGTCAAAATTTATCGTTGGGTCAAATTTTTCTTGCAGCACACTTCTTCTTTATCGATACTTTATTGAAACTATAACAACAGATATTGATATGCTTTTACAAGTTTTGTTACATTTGTGTAATAATAATGGGTTTGCTATGATTTCTGACGTAATAATTTTGTTTTGCCCACCACTGGACGACTGAATATTATGTAGGATAGTCGTAGGCAAGAAATGTGGTCTTGCAGTATTTGGTTTGGTAAAGGCTCCATCCATTATGTATACAGTGTTTCAACTGTATGATGCTTGCAGGTTTGTTTCTACTGTAGCTATAAATCTACTTATCAATATATCATCCCCAAAGCTAAAAGAACAAATTTCTTTAAATTTCGAAGCATAGCGAGTATTTATACGCTTTTGGGGAAACCTCAACACCTAAGGCTGAACTATTTTGCAGTTGCAAATGTAGAAAATTTGTAAGTCAATAATAAAGTCAAAATTGTAAATTATCAAGTCAAAATTTTAAGTTTTGAGGTCAAAAAATTGGTTGTCCTACTAATCAGCATCAGGCAATGAAGTCTTCTTTTCAGTCTCAACCAAAACAAACATTTTTGTGAATGGTTGCTACGTCTCCAGGTCAGATGCTTGTTATTCCGATAAGACGGTATTATTCAAGTGTTTTTACCCAAAGTAAGCTGACCTCAAGTAAACTGAGTGGAAATTCAAGTGTAACAACATTAAGTTGTTCGTTTGCCGCAACACCGTGAAAATATTAAATCGATATTTTTGCGAGAACACCTAAAATTAATGCCAGTTTCTGTAGTTTTCTTTTCTGTGAATGAGCAACCAACGCATATCCCGAAATAGTTCTAACACATCCTGTTTCGTTGCTACACTTCATTTATTGCAAGTAAAGCTTTGTCATGTCACGGTATCCACAGTTTGGCAAAAGCACGCTATTTGTGTAATATCAGAGGCGGAAGCTTCGTTTCTGGCCTATATTAATTGATGTGTGCGCTGGCTGCCAGAGTACGAGTGACACGTTCAGTAGGCGGCCAATCCAGACCCAAACTCAATGAATTGCTGATTACCATGGAATTAGCGACGTTGTTCGTTGTTTTTTGACTCGCAAACAATCGTCCCATCATACCAAACTTCTTATAAGTCACACAGCAATGCTGAACATCTTTGCTTATAGAAATATCGTAACTAAAAGACACCAGCAAAGGGCAACCTACAGGGGACAAGGAAATTTGGCAAGGTCTTTAAACTTCTATCGAGACATCTGCATTTTCAGTGAATATTTAAAGTTCCCGCCCCAAACCAAAATTGCAACTTCCAAAACTTTACTGGCATCGGATCTGAACGAAAAGCTACTTGAAGCAGTTGCTATCTACAAAGCTATTTTTGTATACGTATTGCCGAAGTAAGTACAGTGTGATTGATCTCGTAACTGTTCACTCTGATGCTTGACAAGTACAGTGATTTGGCAGTTCCAAGCGTTTTTAGGAAGAAGTTATTTTACTCGATGTCGAGTATAAACAACCGCGGAACCAGGTTTGACTAACTCGCTTCCTCTTCATTTACTTCTGACACTGCGTATGTTTGAGTTGACCATAAATGTCCCCAGTATCTCCACACGAGACTGTCATACGGTCAACCTAGAGGGAGACATTTGCTGATGAGCGATTGACGTGGAATTCAATTATAACTTTGTTTTGCTTTTTTGGTGGGACATTGATTGATAAACAGCATACACTAAAGCTCTACATCGACGACTTCAACTTGTCGATGAAGTGGTCCTGCCCACTGACCTGATCCCAGCCATAAGTTTTTGAAACACGGCCTTTGCGAACCTCACCGTTCCCCTTTGCTTTTGAGCATCGCGGCACAGACCGTATCAGCACTTTACGTTTTATGCCACGACCTAGCCTGACAATTACGAGCGCCGAGTCCAGTGGAGGGAGTAACTCTACTATTAAGCATCGACGATGCGTCGAATAAACGTCACAAACGAGCGGTGGGCGGGAGCGCAAAGTTCAATCGGCGCAACGAGGCGTACGTGGAACGTTATCGTCATGTTACGATTGCGCGTTCGTATTTCGCGAAGTCGTACATCCTGTCGCGGACGCAGCGCCAACAGCACGCACGAGAACGCATGCAACAGGGAAAGCATTGTGACGTGCGATGCGAAATTGTCTTCTCATCCAATCACGCACCACAGAAACAATGTGTGCGCGGTCGATGGTGTCCTGGCGTGAACGTGTGCGTTTGTGTTGCGAATGGATCTTGAAAAATGTTCAGTATAGACTTGTTGGGGACGAACAAAGTCGAGAGTACGACACATAGCTTAAAATCTATCATTATTATGAAGATCGATTAACGGATGATTAATATCGACGCGAGACCACATTATCCATCAACCCTCACGTGCAGCGACAATTCGCCTGCCCTAACAACCTGTTGCCATGACGCGAAACACAATCGCTTACTGCAAATTCTTGGTTTGAAACCGAATAACTACTCGACAAGGATAAAAGTTTGCCAGAATAACTCGAATTCAACACATCACACTGTCGGAGCCTACAGCCTGACCTGCCCGCCGTAGCTTTTGTTCAAGTGTGACGCTGGCTGGCGAAACACCTCACCCCCACTTACTGCAGCAGTTGTTGACGACGAGACGCGCGGCATTCTTACATCACAACCCTTTATTGTTGCGTCACCACCACGAAGCAGCAGCAGCAGCATCAACAAGAGCAACAGCCTGGAGCGAGTTAAGTCATTTGCCGATCATTTACATTTACGCTACAGGAACGGACAAGCGAGGCGCGCGAGGACGCAAAGGCACTTTACACGAACAACAAACAGTAAGAATAGAAAAAAAAAGGAATATTCAATTGCCGACGATAGTGCAATAATTAGTCTCGCATATACGATAACATGGATTCAATTGGCGGCGGAGCCTAGACTGTCTTTTCGGTGCCAACGCGAGCCGGCCGACAGGGTTTCGCTACGGCGGGCGGCGCTCGGGCTCCACACAGCGGTGAATTTCCTTGGCACTAACCGTCCGTTAGCACGGCGACAAAGCACGAGCAGCTGACTTGGCCGTGTTCGTTGCTGGCTGTACACGTGTACTTGCCCTCGTCCTCCGGGAAGCACTCGGCGATCGACAGACGACACTCGTCACCTGCGCATAACGAAGTAATGAACGCGTCCGTTGCGTCACGGGAAGAGACCGATTGAGGAGGGACGTGGGTAAGCCGGTCTGCTGCGAGCTTGGGGATGATTTTCGACGCTGGGTATTCTTATCTTCGGTGAATACCCTGTTCAGGGTAAAACTCACCGAACTCGGCGCTGTTGTAAACTGGAGCAAGTTTCTAGCTGGCAATCGTAATACATGCCAAATGGGAAACTTTACAGCGAAGTGCACTGTTTTAGATCGGGAAAAAATAGTTGGTCGGTCGCTACCATGCACACCCAGGTTTTAAGGTCTGGGGATAAAATACATTTTCATGGGGGCAAGGTTTTTGTTTGCAATATATGTTTAAAACAAATTTTTCCGGGCACAACAAAATTGGGGGACACCAACCCCGAATGCCCCCTGTGGCTACGGGCCTGTGTAGAGCAATATTGTTTTTATGACATTATGGAATATAAATAATTCCCTGGATGCCGGTTGCTTAACGCAAAAACAAACTTATTGTTTAAGACGTTTCCTGAAAAGTTTAGTTTATCTTTTTTGAGGTCACGTCAAATCTCAATTGCCATAGGGCGCAGCCCGACGGCCTTAACCCCCCTCGTATTGTGACGTAAATGACGCACCTTCGTAAGTGATCGAGATGTCGGCTTCAGCTTTCACTTCCTCTTCTTCCAAAAACCAGGAGATGTCCGGTCTTGGTTCGCCGGTGACGTAACACACGAGCTCGAACGGTTTCCCGTCTTCCACCTGCGAAACCACGACAAGGATGATGGAAAGCGCGATGGTGGCTGAACGGTGCGTACAGGGGCGCTTTGTGGACAATAAGAGATGCGAGTAAATTGACACTGTCAGCGTCCTGTTTTGTTCTGTGCAGAATGCACGCGTCATATTTTTTGCCGGCTCTGTTGTGACGTTTGTGAATGGCGAAGAAGTTAAAAGCCGAACTCTCTTTTAACCTTCAAGGCAAACATTAACTCGAGCATCGGCAAGCAAGCCGGAAAAAGCGGAAATAACTTGTAAGCATCCACACCGATCCTTCCAAGGTAGACGCACAATCCCGAACACAACTTATACGAACATCCAGCGCAATTAAACTTGCCCACACACATGTATCAGGAAGATACAGTGATGCTTTAAGGCTGGGGTTCTCAATACGTCGATCGCGGTCTACAAGTCGATCTCAAAGGTACTGTGGGTAGATCGTACGATATTGACACCCTGGCTTATTCCAGTTGGTGGAAGTCATCAGAGTAAAGTCGGGTGATGACAAAAAAAGTACATACTTGATTGTGTTGTGTTGTGCAATATGGGCTCATGTGAGTATGCAAGGTAAATCAACATACATTGTAAAAAGAATTCCTTAATGTATTTACTAATAAGTATACGTTTTTCATTTTTGTAGTAGACAGATCATTTTGACTTGTTCAGCTCATTTTATAAGTAGCTCGCACGCTGGAAAAGTGTAAGCACCCCCTGTCTTACGGGGACTGTAAGGCGCACTTCAGCAACGTTCTCCAATTGATACAAGACATGTTTCAAGAAAGCAATAAAAAAGTAAGAGACAAAAGATGCTGACAAATACGCAAAGTCGGCTGTGGACTGAAAACAACATGCAGCATTACAAAATCGCTTGCAATTCATAAAAGCCTAGTGAAAAACGATTTGTCCTTCATCTGTTTGAATTCATAATGGCGCTATTTGAAAATAGAAGGCCCATAAATTCTTCTTGAAACATTTTCAGCCAATGAAGGAATGTTAATGACCGTGGCACAAGCGTATCGACAGTCAGGCACCGATCTCAAGACTTACCTCGAGATCTTCCAGCGGTTGCGTAAAAGATGGCTTGCTCCATATGGCTTCATCCTCTTGCTTCTCCTCCCCGTTTTGCTGGACCTTGCGCTCCGGGACAGTGGCACGAGAGCGCGACCGCTTGGTGGCGACCGTGTTGTGATCAACGGAGGTGTCCTTCCTCCACTTGCCCTTGGGCAGCTCGGCAATGCTCACCCCTGCCTTGTCGCCTTCCCTTGGCGCGTCATGGTCACGCTTCGTTGGCGAGAGCACGTCACGAAAGTCCACTTGCTCGGCGCGTTTGGCCTGAAGTGGAAACAGAACAAGCAGTTGGCAATACTGTTCCAATGACTGGTCTGAAAGGGAAGCCTTTCATCAAATGTTTCAGCACGCTGATTATTATTTATCTGATTTGTGGCGAAGGAATAGGTCTTAAGTACTTTGAAGCGAGGCGTCAAAATTCGCGAGACGCAACTCGTAACAGCAGTTGCAGTGTTTTGAAAAACAAGAAATGGCAAGCTTCAGGAAATCTCATGCGAAATATCAGCGTAGAACAGGTGAAAATTTTCCGTCAACCAAAAATGTAACGCTTAGCCGATTAAGCAGCTAAGCTACTCATGCGGTTGCCGGCCAGAAAGTGACAGAAAATTTTTGGGGGAAAACGTAAAGCAGGGGTAACGAACCTATTTGCTATCGCGGGTCACTTTGTCAGTTACCGCTGAGTAAACGGGCCGCAAAACTTTTTAGTCATACTATGAAACCTGTTAGTTCAAGACTGCTGGTCTCGCCTGATGCTTCGCGGACCGCACGAAATTCTTTTGCGGGCCGCATGCGGCCCGCGGGGCGCATGTTCGTCTCCCCTGACGTAGAGCGTCATCACATACCTCCCCAAGCATCTATATTAGGCGCGTGACTTACCTTGATGGCTTCTTCCCTGTACGCCTTCGTCACGACCTTGGACTTGATGGTCTCGCCGCGGAAATCCTTTTGTTCGGCATGCATCGTCCTCAGGTCGTCCTGGCCGATGGCCTTTGTTTGAACTCTGGTCTTGAGCGCCTCCTCGCGGAAGTCGACTTGCTCAGCGGCCCGACCGCGGATGCCATCTTGCGTTGTCAGCCTTGTATCTGGATGTATATCTTCGAAACTCAGTATCGGCCACTCAGTTTCAGCAGCGTACCGTCACGGTGTGGACAAAACACAAGCAGCGAAATCGCTTAAAGGTTTTAATCGGTGTCGTTTGCGGTTCTGAACTCCGCGACTTGACAAGCTCAAGGCTAAGTGCGCTAAGCGGGATTTTACAAACGCTGGAAAAATTACACGTTACTCAAGTTTTGGTGCCAAGTGCTGTAACGCAGCGTTTAACTGCTCGCGCAGTGGGTGGCTGTTGTTTCTAAAGTCGTATTTTGGCTTGGCGCAAAAACTGCGATTTGTCCGTAGTCAAAGCTTCGCATCCTAATCATAAACGCGTAACACAAAACAAAAGCCTAACTTCAACCATTCATTTTCATTATGTTGTCAGCTTTCAGACTCAAAAGCGCTTCTTACACATTCGAAGGTGTAAGAAGATAAAACGCCAGCATTAACAGACCAGCATTTGTATTTGAGACTAACCGACTCTCCTGACGAGGTTCGACCGGAAATCTTTTTGTTCCGCTCGACGTAACTTCCGTTCCTCTTCCGTAAGGGCCTTGGTCCGGACTGAAGTCGTGAGCGCCTCCCTGTAAATGGCGCCCGGATCGTCCCTGGGAAGCAAACGACGTGTGACGTGAAGTTCCAAATCGAAAACAATTGCAACTCTACTCAAACTTCAACGACGTTTGTGTCGTCACAAACATGTGACAAGGGTCTGTAGCACCAACAGCTGAACTTCAATCATTGCGGTGATTGCAACATAGTGTGAGGGACACGTTCTTTACTTTCCCATTTATTGTTTCTAATGACCGTTTTCAAAACGCGGGCGAATCGCTAAACAGGGATATCGTGTATTTTTAAAGGGGGGCAGGCACTCCCTCAAGCACCGCATGGGGCTTATGAACGTTTTTTCCATTTCTCTTCAACTTTCCTGTTGAAGCTGAAGGAGTGGAATTAAATTTCATCTCCAATCCACACACGCCTTTGAGGCAACGGAAGTGAAAACTTTTGACTCACCCAGCGTCGTCAGAGCCGCTCGTTGACGTAGAACGTTTGTTCGGATCCTTGTCGGTTGATTTTCGGCGTAACACGTCGCGAAAATCCACCTGGAACGCAGAAAACGTCGTGACGTAACGGATAGTTTCAGTCGGGTCCGATGCGCAAAACACAATACTTGGTTTGGTTCGCAACACAGAGTCCTATCGTAAATAACGTAGTTGTGCGAGCCACTCTCACCAGCACGTCGATTTCTGGAAACCCAGTGAGCGCACGAGTTTACCGAGACTATAATTACTGTGGTGAAGACAACAGCCACTCGCGTGTTTATTCGCAGCATTTTCCTAGCGATTTAAAGGAATTTGCTTGAGGCACATGGTTCTTGTACGCCATACACGTAGATTAAAGCGAAAACCTTAAAAGCCCAGCCGTTTAAGTTTACAATGTAAAATATTAAATGTCACGCGCTGATCTGCCACTCTGTATTGCATCATCCTTAGATCAGTTGAACAACTTGTTTACCCATCACCGATTGCACGTCGTGTTTTAAAGCAACCAAACCTTCCAGCTCCTGTAATGTTGTGGAAAAAACTGTACAAAGCCGCAATTTGTGCGAAAAAAACAAAAGAAGGTGCCACTAGCGATGGGTACATTATCTCGAAGTGCATTCCGTACATCTCTTTATATGCAACGTCACCCCTTGTAAGTTTGCATCTACTCGGCAACAAAACCTTACAGAAAGTTACTGACCGGTTGCCGCAAAATCACTGCACTCACTCTATGAACTGTCCCCTGTGTACGCGAGCAGGTGCCAGTTTGTTTGCCTTTACTCCAACCGATCACTGGTTGATAGAACTGGACGTGCAAGAGGTTTAACCGTAAGAACAATTCAGTTTTATTTTGGGAGTCGACTAACAAATAACCAACAACTCAGAAGTCGTTTTTTTCAGGTTTTGTTTTTTCACTTTCACCTTTTCATTGTGTCTCGTTTTACGTCGAAACCAACTGCGCAAGGCGTAGCCGAACACCGCAAATCCCCCGCACATTATTGCAAGCTCTTCATCCACATACAGCAAAACCTCCAACATCAAATGAAGACTTCGCATTTTATGTCACCCTCGAGGACCAGCTGATAGCCTCGTGGTCTGATGCTGTCTGCTCGAGCCTGGACACCGAAAATCTTCGCGCGACATCTTAACCTGCAAGCGACTGTGGCTGCGGAGCTGACAGCAGCAGGGTCATAGCAACGAACGGTGGCTGGTCACTGCAATCCGTTAAAAGTTGTATTGAAAAACCTGATGTCACATCCGGCTGAACAGGATAGTGGACGTGCGATGAATGTGGGCGAAAGCGAGACGCGTCATTTCACCGCGTCACAAACAACTTGGAACCAGCGCAGCCGCGCCATCGTTTCAACAGTGTTTTATCGCCGGGAGCGAAATGCAGCAGGTGTGGAGGCGAATGGTATGAAGCACAATTTGAGCATCTTCTTGAGCTGCGCTGTTTTGGTGAATTTCGTAAAACGTACCAGAACGTAAATTTTCAGCACGACCGGGGAAATGTTTTTATGTCGCATTTTCTGACAAAGATCGTCTGTTTACGAGAACAGTGCGTGACGTAGTCCGTGAGGAACAACTTCACAACAGAAAGACCTCACGGTGGTCCTCAGGCTACTCCGAACCGTTGGCCTTGCGCCGGTCTGTTAGGCACGTCAGGACTGCGGACAGAGGAACGCAGTACCTTCAGCGTGGCGTAAATTGTTTTTTGACAAAACTGAGGAGTCTACTTTTCACCCTGCCTTCCGGAACAGTGCGACGCACATCCTGACACAACCCCGCGCAACGACCAGCTTCATATAATTCGTTGAAACACTCGTCTTCGAAGAAGCGAGATCGGATGATGACCTGGCAAACGGTGTTTGTCACTAACGTCAACACAGAAGTGCAGAGACAAGCACTGGCGCAGCGGAATTATTATGCCGGTCGGACCCGCAACGAAGCATGCTGTCTATTCTATAAGACAACAACTTTGATGTATTGAAATATTTCATTAAAAGCGAGTAGATGAGCATTGATGGCGGGTTGATGCACCACAAAGTTGTTTTGCAAAACGCAGGAACAGTCATAATTGGGGTGGATGAGGCCTTTCCGATAAAAAAACGGACCTGGTCCGTTCGAACACGTTCAAACAACAGCGTAACTCAGAAAAACAGAGTGCGGAGGATTTCTTCAAATTGTACAGCGATTCAGCCCAGTTCAGTCGCAGATGAATCAAAGCATTCACCTGCTCCTCGCCACCAGCCGTGGGCCCGGAATTCTGTTTCACAGCGGTCGGCTTCTTCAACACGTGGCGGAAATCCTTTTTCGACTCCTGGTGTTTCGCGTCGTTGACGATCAGCGACACGGTGCACGTGACGTCACCGAGCAAGTTGCTGCAAAACATCAAATCAGAGATGGCGAATTCGAATTATTTCGTTGGAAACAAAATTATCACGAAGTCTCGGCATCTACAAAAAAACTTCACGCAAAGCGCCAAGGCGTGCAAATGATCATTTTCGTAGTTTGTTTTCAACGTCTGACCAAGAACCAAAGGTTAACACAGCTGCACTTTGGCAAATAGGTTCTACCGGCAGCAGACGGAGTATCGGCCAGCATCTTCCACCGACACGGTTGATATCTCGAGAGTGTGCGTGTAGTTGTTCGATTGGTTGGCTTCAATCACATGGAACCGCTCCATGTCTTCGATTGGCTGATTGCTGAACAGCGAAAAATAAAACGCCGGTCAACAAACATCAGACCCATGTGACTACTTACGACGCTAAATGCTAGCAGCTACACCTAGGAGGTATGAAAGTTTTTAAAGCGTCAGCTTATGGGCACTTATGAGTTAAAAATGTAAAGATGAAGGCGTTTCTCTGTTACTTTTGCGTTTGGTAAACATAAAGCCTTTCGGACATGGCTGGCACCTACAATCGTTTCTCAGCACCAACTCCTATGAAAAGTTATAATTTTAAAGAAACTGAACCTGTCAGACAAATTATCGAAAGAAAATTTTGAGGGACACTGGTCTACGCATAACTTGGAACTATTTCAGATTTGTGAAACGATTCAGAACTGTTTCGAAAAAAATCACAGAGGATAAACTGCCACACCGACGGTTGTGCTTCCTCGCTGTCCTTTTAACTAACTCTTCACGGTGACGCTCTTTTACGTCACGCCTACATTTTGCGTCTCAACTATCGACAGTTTCTCACGAATGTCGTTTTTGTTTCTGCTTTTAACCACACAGCAATGGCTTGCAATGTTCGTAACAGTCTTAGTCAGGTTTCAATAACACAGCTAAAAAAACACGACACATATCCAAACACACTTGTTTGCTCACCGGTAGAGCCACTGCACAGTGGGAGGGGGATCCCCGTCTACGCGACAGCTGAACGTCGCCTTCTCGCCGAGGTTCACATTGACTGGCTTGGGCTTCATCATGAAAGCAGGAGCTTCGCCGTCAACCTCTGCGCGAAAGTTAAAACTTGCTTCCAACCTGGTTGACTTTGAAAATGCGCCCGCATACGGTTCTGAAAGTTACCGCCACAGCCTGTTACCAACCTTCACGGCTAAAACCGCTTCAGGTCTTGAACGATATAATTCATCACAAAAATTTTGCTGTAAAAAACACGCAAAAAAAAATTTCAAACCTTCGACAGTCACAGTGCATTTGGACCTCGCCTCGCCAGCCTCGTTGCTCAGCACGCACGTGTACACCCCCCCGTCCTCCGGAAAGATCTCAGCCAACGTCAGAGACCTGACGTCACCCTCCGATGCATAAATGAAGTCCTCGCTCGCTTCAACCTCCTCCTGCTCCAAGAACCACTTTGCCGTGGGTGGTGGGTTGCCTTGAAAGCGATGTTTCAAGAGTTTAAGCGCTCTTGCTAAACTGTGGTGAAGAAGCGCTCAGAGGATAACAAAACAGGTTCATGCACTTGAAAGTGAAAAACACGCGAACAGGAGGGTTCTTGCATTTTGGGGGGTAAACCCTTCGAATACTACTTCATTTTAGCACACAGCATGACAACGGTTTGTAACCGAACGTGCGAAAAGCATCATGCCACGTACATTGAGTCAAAACAGTGACGGTAAAAGGATATTTCTACGTTTCAGATTCGCGGACTGCACGACTTACCACCCCCTTTTTATAACCGAGTTAACATCCAAGACAGCACTACTCACCAGCCACCCTGCAAGAAATCTTGAAATCGGTGCTTCCGTCAGCTACAGTGACGTCACGCAGCTGCTCAACGAACGAAGGTTTTTCTGCTGCACCTGTGTTGCTGCTTTGGACAGCTGGAAGAAAACAACAATGCACTGAAAAACACACACGAGCAAAATACAAATGCAGAAGCCGCGCAACGCAACTCACGCTGCTGCTGCTGCTTTTGTTGCTGCATGGGTTTGACCTCTTGAACTTGCTTGGCTGCGACTGTCGGCTTCTTTTTGGGCGGTTTCGGTAAAGCTGAAGCAAAACGAAGCGCAGGTGTTGCGATGGGTGGAAAATGAAATGCATCAACAAATTTTTGCCGCAAATTGTTTTAATGTAAACTAAAGCGCAATGTCTGATTGTAAGGCATGCGGTGCAGGTCTGCAAACAAGTCCGTAGCCACCGGGGAGCACCTGGGGGCAGTACCCCCCAATTGTTCATGCCCAGAAAAATTTGTTGTAAGCAAACAATAACTTTCTCCCTTAAAAATTGATTTTGCACCCCAAACCTCAAAACATGGCTGCAAGCGTGTCTGCAATCCCCCAAAAACAACAAATCGTTTGACTGTTTTTAATTTCAAATGGTTTGCAGCCCTCAGGTCTTATTTAAGTGACCGATTGTTTCACAGAACTCTACCATCAATGGTCACAGTGCAAGAACACATGACCCGCTTCAGGGGGTTCTGCGCTATGCATGTGTACACTCCTTCGTCTTCAGGCAGAGCTTCGGGCAAAAGCAGGTCAATGTTCCCCTCCTCGTCGTATTTCACTTCTGCATCAGTGATTTCCCCACCATCGAGCAACCAGGTGATCTAACGATTGAACAGACACGAGTGGTCAACATTCAAAACGCTTTTTTCGGCAACGTTTAGAAAATTAGCAATGCATTGGCCATGGGAGAGCAAACATTTATAATATGGAGTCGATTTCAACCTCGAAACTGACTCTTTCCTAGATTGAGGAGCGAGTTTTGCCGTGATTCTAGAGATACACAACTTCACAAAAAACAAATTTTTGAAATTTTTTCGATCTGTTTGTTTTTAAAAATAACATGGTAAGTTAGTTTTGTCGCAATAACTGCAAGCACTCGATTGACTTGTGCTGGAAATACCTTCGGTCTCGGGTTGCCTTCAACTTTGCATTTGAGAACAATGTCATCCCCTTCTTTGACCGTTTTGTCCTCCAGCACGATGGGGAAAGTCGGTTCACGGTTGACTGGTTTCTTGGGCTCCTCTTTCTTCGGGGGTCCTGCGACATAAAAGTGCGTTCCACCAGTTAGAAAAAAGAATCAAGACCGATGTAGGGAAACGTGCTTCACATTAAAACTTCTTTTGAAACAGAGCAACTCCATTTGCTTTTCACCACATGCCCGAAGAGTTGCGGCGGCGCAAGCCAGCACCCAATGTCAAGGTGAAGACGGTGTGTGTTGGCACAAATCGACACGGATAATAACACATCGCGTATCACTTCACACTTCGTGGGCTTTTTCATACTTGGGCGAGTGGTGGTCATAGGCGTAGCCAGGGAGGGCAAAGGGCGCCATGGCCACCAAATTTCTGGCATATCTTGTCATTTTGTGCTTCGAAAAGGGGGTGTCCTACAAAAGATACTGTTGCTCGCCTAAAGTCGTAAGATTTGACCCCCAACAACTTTGTCTGGCCACGCCGCTGGTGATGGCGAAACCGGTCTCCCACTGACGTTTTTGCAAAGCTTGGTAAGTAGCAGAACGATGACCATTTAAGCGGGCACAAGGATTACTACAAGGGAAAGGCCTTTGCATTTTGCTGGTCGCGTCTCGGCGACGCGTATTCTGACGCAAGCCGAACGTTTCCTTCACTCACCGCTGACGACGACGCGGCAAGACGTTTCTGCTTTTCCCGCCGAGTTGGTGGCGACGCATTTATAAACGCCGGAGTCCTCCTCCATGACGTCTTCCAGTACCATGGTCGCCACACCGTTCTTGAAGCTCGCCTCGCCGTCCTCGGCCTCCAGACGCTGCCCGTCCACGTACCACGTGATTTCCGGTGTGGGAGTCCCATTAACGGTGCATCGTAATCTGCGGCGTGTAAACGGATGTCGTCACGATGATATCACCAATCCGATATTCAGTCATTGTGATGTCATTTAAAAACGTGGTTAGTCATCGTAGATATAAACAACACACTCTGGCGTGTGTGAAACAAGCAGGCTTAATTCTTCAGCTAGCTAAGCTTACAGAAGCAGCTTTCCTGCAGAGAGCAAATCACAGCGATATTTTAATTCGAACCGCGTGTAACAAGGAGAAATTACACAAAGACTTCGACATTTGCCTCAGCGCGAATTCCCAAACCACCGAACGCATACTGATATGAAAGCGCAGCAGCATCTGGAAATAACCGTACTTCAGGTCTTGTCCGTCTTCCAATCTCAAATCGGACAACTTCGTCGCGAAGCTTGGGGCTTCGTTGGCCGCAGCCTTCTGTTCGTCGACCTTCCTGATGACGCGGACCTCGCAAACGGACTGCGCCTCCCCGGACAAGTTCCGGGCCGTGCACATGTATTTGCCGCCCTCACGTGGACCAGCTTTGCGGATCCGGACAGAAGCTTTGCCTGTTATGAGCAGGGCGGGACATGGATGAATTTTGCCTTTCAATAAGTTTATGTCAATGCACAGAACTTTCTGTCGTACTGGAGAAGGTCGCTTGGCATGTGCTTTATGTCTAACGTTCAAAGTCACTAATTCAAGGGCTGTGAGAAAACGTCCCTCTGAGGAATGGCTCTGGTAACTCACCGTCCTCGTATGACGTTTCAGTTGTCAGGATGCTCAGTGATCGACCGTCACGTGTCCACGACACGCGTGGCTGCGGATGACCTGTGACCTTGCACTCGAAGTGTGCTTCAGCGTCTTCCTCGACGTCAAGAGAAGCGGGAAGTTCAGTTTCAAACGACGGGGCGACACGCTTCGCTGCACAGAGGAGCAGTGATTTCAAAACCAAGGTAGATTTCGCGCAAACTTGCCAAGCACCAGTTTTGATGCGTTGTCGTTCTTAGTTTCTTAGAAAAGGAAACGAAAAACTTGAACTTAACAGCGTATTTTTGAGCATTGCTGTACGCCAGACCTAAACTAGTCTGCATAGAATTACTGGTCATCAAAGTGGCATGTTATGCAGGCCCGTAGCCACGGGGGTCATTCGGGGGCAGTTCCCCCGAAGTTTTTGTGCATCCTCAAATTCGTTGTGCCCGGATAAATTTGTTTCAAACATACATTAAAAACAAAAATCTTTCATTCCAAAAAATACTGCCCGCCAAACCTTAAAACCTGGCTACGGGTCTGATTTCATGGCAAGCATCAGACAGCACAGTTGCGGTCGTACTGTGGACAATAACTGGCCGCAACAAATCACCGCTGTTCCAGATTCTCCACTAGGCAACCAACTTACATCTGACGTATATCCTGGCCTCATGGGATGCTTTCCCGACACTGTTCTGCAAAGTGCATTTGATGTGGCCGCTGTGCGACGAAAGTACAGGAGATATGATCAACTTCGCCATGCCATCCTGAAATAAAATTAAATTTGTTGCTTTTAATGTCTTTGTATCTTTCATGGTAAAGAACTCTTTTTTTCTGAAAACGAGTTAGCTGAACTTGAAGTTTGTTCTTTTTCAGAAACTTCCATTCGAGCATTTTTATCATATTTTCGGAAAAGGCAGCCAAAACAAGTAAACAGGATTTCAGCTTTCCAGGCCACAATTTCTGTCATCTCGTGCTTGTGTAACGGTTTTCGCAGCGAATCGAATTCTAACTACCTACTTTCATTGCATGCGAAGTCACAATTCTTACTGCTTTAGCATTTTGACCAGCTAGTCAGCTTGCTGAAAGTTGCATTCACCCACAGTGGGGAACAGAAGATAACTCATTGGGTGGTTCCGCGTCAACGACGCTCACTAAAACCGGGCGCAGTTTAGAAGCTGACTGGTGGAAGCAGAAATGAAAAGTATGTCACAACCAAGTTTCACCTCAAACGATGCCTTTCCGTTCTCGATATTGCGATTGTCCATTGTCCATTTCACTTCCGGTTCCGGGTTCCCACCGACCGAGCACTCCAGGGTGACTGTGTCGCCCTCTTGTGTGCGAATATACTCGTCAAACGGATTTATGAACTTTGGTGGGGCAGAAGGTGCTGCTTTCTTTTCCGGTTTCTTGGCGGCTTGAAATAAAAGTGGATGAGTCGAAACGCGCGGCAAGCTTGGATCGCGCTTTTTCCTCCACAACACAGCGGAGTAAGAACAGTGATTAACTGCTAACGTAGGATTTCAACAGATCTGGTATTTTTAGGACACATATATCAGTATTTTTTTACAGAGAATGTTTACGTTTTGCGATTTCGACGATTCCCACAGGATTTCAGCTGCTGCACTGGTTGGTGCAGAAGATAGAGGGTAAAGTTTAGTCAGGCCAAACAAGAAGCGCCCTTGCTACCGACGGTAAATCCAAGGCTTCGTAGAAAATACCTATTTAGACGCCTGTCTATCTCCGAGGCCTTGGTGAATCTCGCCGACTGACAAACAGCAAATGCGTGAAAGCGTTTTTCGAGAAAGCAAAGCAAACAAACGCAGCCGAGTCACTCACGCGTGACGGTGACCTGGCACGACGTTTTCGCCTGGCCCTCCGTGTTGACAGCGACGCACGTGTAGGTGCCCGTGTCCTCGTCGGTCGCGTGTTCGAGCGTCAGCGCAGCCACGCCGTCGTGAAACGAGATGCCGACGCCCTCTTCGGCCACCAAGATCTATGACCAAACAATCAGAACGTTTGTTTTCAGAAACAGTTACCGCGCGCCCCCCCCCCCCCCCC
>JGI24158J21664_10001689_pt1 | contig 25406 bp, 16 predicted proteins | sample Ectturendosymbi3_FD_21664 | JGI IMG/M metagenome (IMG submission 21664) | reverse complement strand
GAACACTAGTCAAACTTATCAAATTTCCTGCGGAACACCTGACGATCTTTCACGGAACACTAGTTTTCCGCGGAACACCGGTTGAAAATCACTGGTCTAGATAAACAGCAACTCCAGGAAGGTCACGTAAAGTATCTTACATTATCCTTTGCAAATAGCCTGGAGCGGAGTTGATTCCGAAAGGTAAAACATTTTGCAGAAGTACACCGCGATGCGTGCTTAACGCCAACCTCTTCCGGCTAATCGGACCAAGCTTTATTTGGTTATAGGCATCTGCGAGGTCAATTTTTGTGAAGCCATAGCCACCGCCCAGCTTGTTCATCAAGCCTTCTGGAAGTGGCAAAGGATGACGGTGTACCTCCACCTGTGGGTTAACCGTCACTGAGTAATCGCTGCATGCTCGCAGCTTAGCTTTCACCCGTCCTGACGGTGGCGTTTTTCTGATTGGCACCACAGGTGTGCCCCAGTCATTGAACGTGCTTGCACGCGTGGGTTCGAATCCCATCCTCGTCGCCAAAATCTCTGTTGTATTCTTACACTTCAGAGACCAAATACAAATTGCAGTCGAATAGAACGACTCAAGCAAACAGAAACAGCGTAAAAGAATGCTTGACAGCAAATCAGCGCTTCCACACTAATTACACGAAGAACACGAATCTAGGCTTAATGCCGTATGCATCACTTATCATTAACCACGAAAGCGCTGATACGAAATCACACAAAGAGCACGCTTGTCGAACGCATTACTCAACACCATAACAGAAAGTTTTTTCATCATTAGCAGGTGAGATCTAACCGCTAAACATATCGTTAGCAGCCCGCAGGTTTATCCGTAGCAGCCCGCCCAAAAACCGGATCATTAGCGGTCCGTGCCATCTCTACCTTGCGTCGATTTTTATGTCTTTGAAGTATTTGTTTGTTGAAAAAAAACGCAACAGCAAGACAAGTGCGTGATGTTGCGAATATTACGTTCAAAACTGCGTGTATGAATAGGTGCACTGACTGCAATATTGCACAAACTAGTGAATCGTGATCTGTAAAACAAGGCTGGTTACCAGGAAGTCTGAACCACTTACTATGTACCTGTTATTTCACGTTATTTCATAAAATAACTGCAATATAACGTTTCTTCAGTAATACTTGCATGCATCAACCAATGGCATCCTCTTGTATGAGCCAAAAGTTTGTGGTCAGTGGCGTGCCGTAGAGGGCCCAAAAGTTTGGGAGGGGTTAAATATTTTGACTTTAAAGAAACAGCAGTATCTGGCATTGGAAACCGCCTCCCGAAGCACAAAATGACTAGATATGCTATTTTTGGGGGGGCATGGCCCCTTTCCCCCTGGCTTCGCCTGTAATTATGACTTCGTTTTCGTAAATTCACAACCAGTTTCACACTTTGTGTGGACGAGGTCTGCCCAACATACGGCCCGCAAGAGCTTTCGCAATTGCAGAAAATATTGCAACAGCCCGACGTCGGATATTTATATTATTGTCGTTCCAGAAATTCTTTCAAACTACAACAAAATGAAATAGATTCTGCGGCCCGCGGCAATTTATGTTGGTCGATTTGGCCCTTCGAGCTTTCCGAGTTGTGCAGGCCTAGTGTGGACTAAGTGGGGTCAAACATATGCAAGCTTGTTAGGACACGTGTAACCTTCGCAATTTACAAGATAGTCTTTATCGCATTTGTGCATTATTTTGTTAGCTCTAAAAAGCTAGCTAAATACCTACATCGTTTTTGGGAAGTAAGCTCAGTAAAATTAGTGTGTAAAAATGCTGCCCCATTCTCATTAAACTTAAATTGCTCGAAGGGTTAAATGAGGACTTATAAAGTTACTGAGGGCCACATTATGACGCTGACGCAACAATGGTGGTACCTGAACCTTACTAGAAACAGCTTCTACATCTTATTTCCTGCGAAAGGTATCGTGACTTCGTGAGTTATAGGCAAATCATTTCTAGCCTTCTCTACGTTGTTCAAAAAGGAGCTTGTTCACTCGCTGGACGAGCACTTTTAAACACCAGTGAATAAACTAAGTAACTTAATATTAATTATTTGATCATTCTAAAAAACAGCGCGGGCCAGACCAGGCCGCATGTTTGAGACCTCTGGTTTAATGGCATATAACTCAAACAAATTATAAGCGTGTTGAGAATTTCTAGAGTTTACGTTTATCAGCTGTATACGTCAATTAGTTGCTCAAGAATTGGACGACGGCGGACAATCCACGTTTTATATCACCTGCTAATGATGAAAAAACAATCCGCGTTTTATATACGCGCAAGTTTTGTAGAAGACCTACTTGGGAAATGGGTGTATTAGATTAGAGCAGTGACCTGTGGTGGTCATTATTATTGAGTGTGCGCTGTTTGTGACGTCAAATTAACGTTTCAAATCCAACGTTTTGGCAAAGGTTTTGACACAGTGCGTATCATTATTCACGCATTCTCCTTATTCATTCTTGTATAACTTAATATGTCATTGTATTGGCTTTATCAGCCCTCCAACTTAAAATGCAGGTGCAGACGGTGGCTTAACTACAGGTTTGAGCCAGGGGGGCAAAGCTTAGCTGAAGGAGGCCCACTGGTCACCGTAGGGGGCCCACTAGCCAAAACTCAGACAAAGGTTAAGAAATGATAGTGAATCTCTGGATGTCGTGGATGTCCATACAAGATTTAAAAAAGTCGAAAACACCCCGAAAAACGCAAAAAAAACAACAAATTAAAGAGTACTAAATATCAAAATGTCAACTAAAAGGGGCCCAGTTTTTACATGTGGCTTGCCAGGGTGGCGGCTCGCTCCCTTGCCTCCCATCAGTTACGCCACTGGGTGCAGAATACACTCGACGCTACGACCAAGCAATCATAACTGCAAAAATATCAGACTGCACGTTAAAACCAATGAGTGAAACACACTCAGCCCTACAATAGCGCAGGTTACAACAGCAAAAAACAGTCTGCACGAATGTCTCTGTAAATACGAGCAGTCGAGCCCAGGTGTGCGCCTCGAATAGCCCACACCCAAGCTTGCTAGATCGAAGTAACAAGTGAGTAAAACACACTCAGCCTTGGAAAAGCGCAGGTCACAACTGCAGAAACAAGCTGCGGCTCTGCGCGATTGTCTTGTCGATTACGAGTTTCGAGCCCTGCAGGTGTGCGCCTGGAATGTCGAACACGCTGGTTTGTCAAATAGAAGCAACAGGGGAAAAAATTCACTCAGCCCTGGAACAGCGCACCTCACAACTGCAAAAGCAGTTTTCGCAAATGCCTCTTCGAATACGAGAGTACTCGAGTACATACTTATGCGCACAGCTTCGGGCGGCAAAGTACATAATTATCTTTATAGTTTTTTGTGATTTTACCTTGATCGCACGATCTGGAAAATGTTACGTCATGTTCAGTTTTAACGGGTGTGCGCCGCACGCCTGGAGTATACGCCCCATTAGGGCAAAGTCGCTATACTCGGTTTCGATTGAACGTGTGAATATAAAAGCGCAGTCACAATGGCGGCCACGATAGCTTCTTGCTCAACTGCAATATTGGCTGCAAAAATCAAACTGCAGATCTTGAACTTATAACATCACAAGCACTTTTGCAGGAAAGTATTACGAGCAAATGGTGGCGTTCATCCAGCAGAGTATAAGCTTGGAACCTCAATAACAACAAACTTTTAAAACTTGTTAATACAAGTAGACTTAATATTTGCCGACTTAAATCTGAACACATCTGTTCAGAAAAAGACGCCAGGCAAATGCACATTTTACGGATGATGCTTTAAAAACAGCTGGCATTAATTATTTAAACGTTGAAACTCGGTTATTTTTTGTCCTCCTCTATCAAAATTTCTGGCTACGCGCCTGCTATGTCGCATTCATTTTAGCTAATTTTCACAATAAACGCAAGTTTCCTTTCAAATATGTTTAATTTTTTCAATACAACAGTCACCTTTCGCAATCAAAATAAAGACAATTTCATGAATAGAAAATTTAGATGTCAATATTCACCAAGTCTCATTGACCGTATCTGTCCAAAGATACACAGTCTTCGCATTCGTCTTCACTATTACTGTCCCTTGCATTAATGGTCTGTGCGTCAACAGGAGGGCTGATAAGTCCTAATGGGCCAAAACACGCCAAATCGCTCATCAAAATATGCCACATAACTTCGAAAAATGAAACAAATCGAAACAGGCCGATGATTGTCATTGTTTAATTACAAAATTGCTAATTGACCAAGCTTGGAATTGTTGCATATAATTGTTAATCTCCAAAAGTGCCGTCTCCTATAGAAAATTCTCAATAAAGGACGTATAAATGTCCTAAACAAAAAAATACAGGTTGCGAAAACAAAAACATGCACCATGCCATAGTGCAGTTTGAATTTAAATCTGGTACATAAGCATTTCATATGTTAGATATGTCACATTTCCACGACGTATCTATTATAAAATGCACTCACAGAGAACCCACAAAAACAATTTCAGGCTCTCCATGTTCACATGGACCAAATACGCCAAATTTCTAGGCAAAATATGCCATAGCTTACAGCTTCAATAAACGCCAAACAGGCAGAAAAAATCTAAAAGTTTAAACTCAACGCAGACAGGTTTTGAAAAAAATGTCACACGTGTTTTTACTGCCAACACCACTGCAAAAGGCCAAAAACATGCCAAACAGACCAAACCTTTCTGCTAATTCTTTATTCGATCAACGCCGCAACTTTCACGTTCATCTCGATTTAAAGGTAAGCCTCAGTGGTGTAGAAGGCGGGGGTGCAGGGGGTGAAAGCGCACCCCCAAAATTTTGATTTGTCAAAAATCCGGGCAAAATCTCTGGAAATCTGGGAAAAATCTCTGAAAATCCGGCAAAAATGGCGGCCAACATTGTTTGACTTAAAAAATGGCGCCCAATGTTTGCAGAAAAACAAATGAAGACCTTTTTGGGAGGTCACACCAAAAAAAGTCTTCATGATCTTTGTGGGAGAAAATTCGTAAGGAAAAGTCACAGAACAATTTTTCGGGCAAGTTTGGGAAAACTCGGGCAGAAATCCTTTGCACCCCTAAAAATTTGCTCGCTCCTGCACCTTTGGTAAGCCTATATAGTTCAGATTGAAGCCAGTAGATGCGCTGAGAAGCTCAGGTTCAGGAAAGTGATCTCTGATGTTACCGAAAGTTAATTCTCGTATTTATTTGCAAGTGAAACAAGTTGCTTTTCGTACTGTACTGAGAGTTCCTCTGATTCACTATCAAACGTTTCCCAACCACCTTTCAGAGCTCTTTCAATGGTTTGGATTTTGCAGCGGCAACAGAGACCTTATTGATACACAATCCTACGGAAGATTTTATCTGTGAGGTGAGGCAGCAGAGTTGAGAAAAGGTAAAGCACCGTGATGAAATTTTTGTTTTCACAAGTCGCACTAAAACAGTGCACTTTGCATCATTTTTAATTTCTGACAGCTGTTTCAGTGCGGCCCAAATTGCCAAAACTTTACTCCTAGCAGCTCTCACAGATGCCTCAATCGACAACCAACTTATTTTGCACATGCGCTGCAACCACCGACATTTTGTCTTTGCAGTAATCTGATGCATCGCCAGGCAACCCGATCCCAACGGTCAAACAGCATAACACTTCCTTTCGCATTTTCGTACAGCATACAAATCTGCGACAGTATCGCAGCAGGTCAAAGCTGGGCGGTGCGCATGACAATGTACAGATACCACAGTTCCAATTTCCGCTTTCAACTTTTGCGACAAAGAATTGTGTCGCCCTTTCATTGCAGCCGCATTGGCTGTTGCAATAGCCACGTGGTTCCTCAGCAACGGATTTGAACATCGCAAACAAATTGCTCTGCAACGGATTTGAACATCGCAAATAAACTGCTCGCAGTGGCGCCGCTTTCATCAACTTTGCGAACATCTAGGAACCTAACTTTTATTTGACCTTTCACTACATATCGAACAAATTCCGTAGCATGCTCTGAAGTGACGCAGAATACGGCCTGACAAGCAACTTCGCATGTCGTGGGGTTCCAAAATTTAGGGTGTCAATGTGACACAGAAAAGCAGCTTAAAACAGAAGCAATACAAAGAGCCATCGCGCTATAAGTTAGCCAACTGTCAGTGAACATTAGAGTAAATGAAAATACAGTGGCACAATAGCTTATCAATATAAACACAGAGTGGCACTGTGCAGGCCCGTAACCAGGGGGCGCAGGGGGCTTCGCCCCTTGCAAAATTTTTCGCCCCTCCTAGAAAAATGTGTTGAGCGTAGGTCAAAACTATTGGATATGGTTTAAAAAATTTGGGCCCCTATCAGGAAACTCTTCGCCACCCCTGGTGTCCTAAGCTGGTTACGGGCCTGGTACTGTGTCATATGGGCTTGGTGAAGGACCATGGCGGTCATCTAGTCAACCAACTAGGAAAACCCAACAATGCATATAAGAAAAAAACATTCGCAATATCTTCAAGTAATTTTTGGCAAATTCGAATGCAGTTTTTTATAAACACCTGTACATGCATTAATGACGAAGCCAAATCAAATTTTTTCACTAAATTATTCATCGCGTTCACATTCGAATGCAAAAATCTCCGAACAACAAATATGTGAAACAACGGATTGTACTGCTTGTTTGTTACGTTGCAATGGAAATAAAAGATCGGGCTGCGTGTGATCAAAACCACGGCGTGGTTCGTGTTTGCATTTTTATTACCTGTAGTTTATCGTTTCAGGCATTTATAAGTATTCTCTATTAAGCATTTTCTATAAAAGGAAATTGTAGCATTGTTCTGGATATGCTTACTTCTGGAGAAATTCTTTGATACCAATGTTTGCTAACTCTGCAATAGGATTTCTTCAAATTCTGCATGTACTTTTGGAGTATAACGAATGTTCGTTAATTTATATGCAGTACTTCTGGGCTTGTTTTTGTAGCAACATTGCGTTTTTGCTATTACTCACCCGGTTAATTCAAAAGCGACAGCATTCGGTCTGTTTGCATTTTTTGGACCAATTTGGCATTTTTAGTCTGTCAGGAGCTGGCAACCCTGGTCATGGTTCGAATTGCACTGTATGCAGAGAGTAATGCTAGTTGAGGTTGCCTTCACATTAAATTCTCCTTTAATGAGATAGTTTAATTGTTCAGACCAGGGCGGTGATAAGCAGAATGCTTTGGTAAAACTTTAATTAGGAGTTTTAGGTGGTTCTTTTTTGTTTGTAATGATTGATTCGTTTCAGCGTGAAGTACTGTACCTAGCCATGAGTGTCAGATTTTCCTTAGGTTACGCACAAAAATCAGGAATTTCCAACAAAATTGGCTGCTACCCCACCATTTGCAGGACTTCCCGTGGCCAGCAGTTTAACAACAGGGCTGTGGAGCCGGAGCCCAAGCAATCTTACATGACTGGAGTCACAAACTTTCAAATGGTGGAGCCGGAGGCGGAGCCTGAAATTTGGGTTCTTGTTCAACAGACATAGTTTGTTGGTCAAGCGATTTGTACAAATAAAAACAAAGGTTTTTAGTTTTTAATAGATCAAATCGTGCCGGGGCCAAAAATTTTTTATGCCTGGAGTTGGAGCCGGAGCCCGAAATTTGAGGTTTTTGTGAGAGAAGCGATTTTCGCGGTAATTTGCAAAACGTTTGCAGCACGGTTGACTGCACGCGATGAAAAAGCGACGCCTGAAACTCTGCCCGACTGTTTGGACCTAGTCAAACAAAATTACTGGCTTTGCCACTGGTCCAACACGAGCAATTTTTAAACAATTTTAATCGTTAAGCATTCCAAGCACAGTGTCTTCATGTTCGACACGCACTGTTTCACAAAACGTGAGCCTGCCAGTGTTATGTCTTGAAACTCAAAAATGCTATCCCTGTAAATTGACAGCAAATGGATACCTTAATACTGTAATGCCGAGCATTTACAGAGTTCAATCTTCTTAACAGAATGGAAAATTGCACGTTGGTCTGAAGCTGCTTCCATTTATGTACAGAAACTTTCTTGTACTGTTTCTGACTCCATTTTTTCTTACTTTTTTGCAGCATGCAAAAACTTCAACGAAATCTACGTTAAGATTTTTCGCCTAAGGCTTGCTTCTTTGCAAAAATATCATTTACCCAGAATAAAAACGTCTCTGGGTCAGTTTTCTTGGTATATTGGTCCAAAAAATTTGGTCTGATATTCCTGAAGATTTGAAATCTCTCTCGCCTTATTCATTTGGGAAATAACACAAAAACGCCCTGCTTTCTTGCCAATGTTTCTGTTGGTTTTCGTTTCATGTGCTTGTCACTTTTTTGTAATATTGTTTTTAGTGCTCTTCTTTCACCTTACAACTTTCACCTCTCCAGTTTCTCACCCCTCTGTACATAGGCATATTTTTCACCCTGTTTTGTTGTTGTTTTGTTCACTTATTGTATCTGACGTTGATTCAATGCATCTTGTTGCTATTCTTTTGTTACACGTGAAACGTCTTTAGTTAAACTGATTTGTGCTAGCAACAGAGCTGACTGAGCAATTGACCCATATGGCCTTTCGCCAACATTTGCTATTCAAATATGTTAGAACCAGTGGCGGATCCAGACCAGGCGTTTGGGCGGGCAATCAAATAAGGGGGCGCCAAAAAGTCTTCACTTTTTCAAATACCCCAGCTTCTCTGGGACAATCGTTGGGTATCGCACAAAAGTGGTTACCTTTTCTAGGCCAAGAAAATGGCAATTTTTATTGGTCGAACTATGCGATCTTTCAGGGAATCACCACATTGCAAAATCGCCTTTTATCATTAAGTCACAAAACGTTTGAAGCGTGTGCAAAAAGATAAGTCCTAGTTTTCACAAGCTACACATGACTGTGAACGCTATGGGTGTCAAAACAATCTTTTTTATCTACAGTAAGTGTTTGAAAAATATAGGCTACACTAAAGCAGTGGTCTCCAACCCTTGTGTAACCGCGGACCTGCCAATGCTTGAAAATTTTACCGCGGCCCGGGAGTACTTTCGCAACAGTGTTTTTATGAGAAGAATCGACAAATCGCATGCCCAGAAAGTGAATGGTATCAGTGTCACCACCAGTATACATTTTGTAATTTCGTGGCCCGGGGGTTGAGGACCACTGCCCTATAAGGCATGCTGCGCGCTATTGTTTGACGCTGGTTTGGATATCCGCACATCGGAAAAAAAACAATGTCTGCAACGTATTCGGACCTGCTTAGAAGTAGAATGGTTCTTCTTACACAAGGAAATGACAACTCAATTTCCAAGCTAGGAACCGAATAAAGAGCAAAATTACAATGACATTTCAAGACGAAGCTTGTGCAGTTACACGCACATGGAAAGCATATTTATTGCTGAAGCGGTAATTCAAAAACAAAAAATAAATGAAAGACATTTCCTCTGACATTACTCCTATTTTTGGTTGCTCTGCTAGCTATCGTAAACAACGATCTCATAATCGCGTGATAGGTTCACTTTGGGCCTGAAAGCATATTTCCCTAAAATACATTTAACGCCCCTAATATAAGGAGAATTTCAGTGTTTTAATACTGTTTCACATATTTCGACACTGGACTGCTGATGTGAAGAAAAAACATCAATCTCACTAGTCCAAATTATGAAGAAAAGGTGTGACACCGTTCAAAAGAAGTAGGGGCAGTCGAGATGACACCATCAAACCCGCAGTGAATACCTCCAAATTGAAGCTCTATTCTCCTTGATAAAGTCAATTTCCAATTTTGTGTATACTCCTACGAACCCCTCAAACAAATTTAAGCCAACTCCAATGCTGTTGATCTGACGATGAATCTGCTGCTATCCAGGCCAGCAAAAACACGTCAGAAACACCCTATAACCCATTCTAAACCATGAATCTCAGCCAACACCACAAATACTCGTGAAAAAGTTAAAATTTGCATTGGTTTTCTGCTTTTCTACACAAAATTATGTTACTTACACGGAATGCTAGCCCAGGGTCTCCAAACGTTTTTGTCCGAGGGCCACATAAGGTAATACAGAACTTGTCGAGGGTCAGACGTCTTACGTAATGTGATTGTTTCGGGATATGTTATTATACCAAATCAACAAATTGTCGTAAATATGTTTTTTTTATCAAGGAGAAAATTTCTTCGCGGACCGTAGTTTGGAGACCCTGATCTAGCCAATAAGCTACGCATTTTGCTGTAGGTTGCAGATTTCGCTAGCCATGCCAAATTTGTCTTTTCGTGGCCGGTGTGAGCTGTCTACGGATTTGCACTTGCAGCAAAAGGATCAAGACAACACCATTTGGCAATCAGTCACAGTTGCCAGGCGCGTAACCAGAGGGGTCGAATGCGGCGTACTCTTAAATTTTGAACCGGAAATATTGCACCGTTGAGCAGAAATTGTCGTGACCGTGTACAGCCATTTAATCAATTCACAAAGCTGTAGATAGCTGGTATTTTTCCGAAGTTTCTGCGTTAGAGCTGACTGCTGGGTAGTGAGTACCATGATTTGTTGAGGCGCGTCGTACTGCCACGTAACGATTCAATGCTACGCTGCGCTGTCCCCGTTGACGGAGTGAGATGTTGCAGAACTGGATTGTTAGGTCATATTTCCTTGAGCTACTAGAGCACGCTCTTGTTTTTTTTTCCCTAAGACATTTCGATCATTTGTCCCGTAACAGTATTAAAACTCGTCGTAACAGTATTCACTAGCCTACGTTTTAGGACATTATGACCGAATAATTGACTAACTGTTTTCGGTCATTTAAAAAAAATTTGGTCTATCACCGGAAAAAATAGCACGCTGAATGCATTTTTGTCAGAAACCGGCAAGTTGTTTACTAACGTACAGGGGCATAACGAGGGGTCGCAAATCTCCGGACCATGGCCCCCCTGATTTTTGGTTGCCTCCCTGCTTTCCCCCCAGTTTTGTGCTTAATTTCACGTTCAAGTTCGTTTGATTGACATATACAGCAGATAACTTTCAGCCAGCAAAATTTGAAACGATTTGAAGACATTCTGGCGAAGGTTCTGACGATATTCACAAGCCTATGTTGGATTTGATAGGATTAATCACAGCAAATAAATCTTCATTGCAATGGAAAATCACCATGCAGGAGAGACATTTATGTTGGCCCCCCTATTTTTTTCCTTGGCCCCGCAGTGGCCGCCCCCAGTTTTTTCATTCTAGAATCGCCACTGGCGCCAAATGACTGCGGAGGGCGCCGGAAAGTACCGACAATGTCACAAGTACTTTCTTCAGTAGAGTACATTTGCTTCCGAAAGACCTCAGGTTCGAACATGGGAGCGCCAAACTTGCTTCTTGCCCTGGGCCGCATCTAACCTCATTACGCCCCTGCTAACATACAAATGTTGCTATAGCTTTTCACACGCTGCATATGGTTCAATCAGGGGTATTAGTTCCGACAAGAAACTCATCCACTTACCTTGGTATTGCAAGACTAAGATGCAGACGTCCTGCGGAGCGGACTCACGGACTGCACTGATAGCAGACCTGAAACTGTTTTTCGCTTTGCAGGCTTCTAAAATCTTGCGTCAGTTCTACGTTTTCCATATTTATTGCCTTCCTATCGTCACTATTGCTTTTCCTTTCAAAGCTGTGACCAAGCATTAAAAAAATGAACTTGTAACAAACACAGACCAATTTTACAAAGCCCAACGGCAAGACCAGAACTGTGCTTGTGTTAGCGAAAGAGATCGTGTTTGTGAATGTGATTGCTTAGCAGTTCTCACGCTGAACGCAAATAAGATAACAGGAGTATTATCACGAAACAATAGCAATGTTGATTCTTGTCGGTAAGAGGCTGGGTCAAAGTCCGTCACGTGAACACCGAAGTTCAACGAAGTGCAAAGCATTGTTTAGTTTCGTGTGAGTATTTTTTGCCTTTGTTTCTACTTCGATATAGGCACCATAAAGGGGCGCATTTTTATCAGAGGGGCGCCATTTTAAGGGGGCACCACAGCCGTTTGGGGGGAAGTTGCCCCAAACTGCCTCCCCCCCCCCGGGTCCGCTACTGGTTATAACACATCAATTTGCTGAACCTGCAGTTTTTTATTTTTTTATATTGTCATCAGCATGCAATTATTTTCTGCTCTTTGATATTATTCTTTTTCCTCGTTGCATTTGTGTTATTTCGTGACTTGAGTCACAAAAATGCATGAATATACCAGCCCATACCTAAAACAAAACACTGAGGATGAATTGGCCCAGTAAACTTTCTGGAGGACATATTTCTAACAGATAAATTTTCTGCAACGGCATGTTGCGCGTAAAGTTAACATCTGTATCATGTTAGACTTCAATGCATTGTTTTGGAAACCACTTCCGTTACATAATTTTTGCTTTGTACTTCTGCGATTGGTGTGAAATTTTGAAGTAGATTTAAAATTCCTACCCAAAGAGTACACAGGTTAAAAGCCTAATCAGCTACGCTGGGCCAATTTGGCCAAAAGCCATTTTCAACTTAATTTTTGAAATACTTACAGTGGTTGATGAAAGCTGGATTTTTAATCATGCACTCTGTTGAGCAGTCCTGTCGAAATCTGCACAAGTTTTGTATTTTTGGAGCTGGGATATTTGGCCATGGCTCCTGCTCCAGGCATCTAAATTTTTTGGTTCCGGCTCCAATAAAGTTTTTGACTCCGGCTCCAGGTTGATTTGGTCCGTTATGAACTAAAAACAATTGCATTATTTGTGCAATTGGCTTGCTCCACAAACTATGTCTGTTGAAGGGGAGCTCAAATCTCAGGCTCCGGCTCCACCATTTAAAATTTTTTTTTTCCGGCTCTGGCCATGCAAAATTGCTTGGCCTCCGGCTCCACAGCCCTGGGTGAAACTACACACAATCTGCTTTTAAGCATCTCTGAGTTGCCTCAACGTCTTTGGTATTTTACGTTACATCCCAAGTAATATGAGTGTTCGTATTTTTCCCACTTTGGCCAACTTCTTATTTTGCACTCGCAATTATCTCTAAACGTTTGTTCAGGTAAGTTCTGAAATCGACAAAAAACAAAACATAACGATCGATGGATGCTTCGTTCGCTGATACAGCTGACCCATGCGACATGAACTGCGGGAACCGCAGAGCCTGTGAATGTGAACACGCATGCCAGTAGCTTGATATTTTTCTTGTTCAGTCACGCTGGATCCGCCGTTGGATGCCGCTATTTACCAGAAACATTTCCGCTGACCAGCCATTATCACGACGTCATGTGATATCGCTCGGGCTGCGCGGCTCATTTGAAGGCAGTTGCCTCGGGTAGAGCAGCTCACTTACGAAGCTCTGACGTGTATTCGGTTGTCATCTTGTTGTAACAAGAGCGGTTTAAAAGCGTTACAGATAGTACGAAAGAAATAACAGATGTTCATTGGTTTGTTTACTAGCACGAAATAGGCAACGCAGTTAAGGCAACAGCCTTCAGTACGGTGACACACACTGCGTTCGAGTCCATTAACAAAGCACAACGAAACAGTTTATTTACTTAACAGTTGTGAAAACTTCGATCCAAGGCGATCAGCAGATGAGATAAAAAGAAACGAATGGAGCTGTAGCAAATGTAGCATGAACCGACTTAATAAATCAAGCAGAGTCTGTCGTGTTAGTGCCAAAGGTCGCGAGAAAATTGTTTGCGACCATTCGATCGAAGCTTAACAATGTGTGCTTTCGACACTGCAGTATGCGAAAGCACACCAACGAGGTGAAGCAAACAGAGATTAGGTATTGCGTTACCTTTAATGAATGCTTGCTTCTGTTAAAAGTTGAAGTAATGTGCATTGGTTGAAAGATAAAAACATCAGATAAAGATAGCCAAAGGCCACATTGATTTTTTTAATATTTTCTAACGGCTATCAAAAGCAAATTTATTTAGCAGCTGGAAAAGCACAAAGTTTGTTTTCTTCAGAAGTGATGCAGTGTTCTTAGAAAATAGCACAGACTATAGGTTGTAGATGTTATGGAAACTCCGTCCACTTTAACTCCTGTGGAATATCTTCCAGTAAAAATGCCTGCTACAGTGACGACTACCTCATCTGAAACCAGTATTGATTCGGGAACTGAGACGGAATCGCATAAAAGCCCAAGTGATTCGGAATGGCTTGACGGAAATACTGATGCAGTCATCCCGCAAAGTCGACAATCTTTACCCGAGGTCACTTGTGCAACCGTAAATAATTCCGATGCGTCACCTCAGCCGTTGTCGACTGAAGTTTTTGTTTCCAAAGCTGCTTCCACAAAGATTTCACTTCAAGGATCTGTACCTCCACCACCACCGATACCTGTTCCTCCATCAATACCACCTCCGCCACCCTTGCCCAATAATGGACCACCAGGCTTCCAGAGCAGTAGATGGAACGATAGTTCTCCAAATAAAACAAGACTGCGAAGGTACTTACGTTAAGTTTGATGTACTCAAAGCACAAAATTGATGAGTGTAATCTACTGATCTATTAAGTTTGTCTCCTTTCATTGCCATGTAAAATAAAAGATCAGGGAATAATACAAACCAAACACTTACAACACATACTGAACTCAAATTTTATTTGACACGGTCGTTGGTTCCGAAATCTTAGTTGCAACAAACGCACTTTGCGAAGAAACATCTGACTAATGTTGCTTCAAAACTACTCACCTGGAATCCTTTTTATCAGTTTCTGTTAGTGTGTTAGTGGTAGCCTGCCCAACAATGAAAATACGATTAGTTCTTCCATTATCAATTTTTATTTCAGTAATGGATCCAACAACCGAAATTATAAAATCTTGTAACCGTACTCAGTAGTTGGGAAAAAGATACTTGTGAGTTAGAAATTTTTGCAAAGCATGTTACGTTCATGTTGTGTTACTCAACACAAACCGATCTCCATTTGATTTAAGAGAGGCATGAGCTTAGTAGGTGTGGGCAGCAGCTTTTCTTGGTTGTATTCATGACTTAACACTCATATGCTTCTACATCTCTACATCTATTACAAAATAGACGTCATGCTTGCTACACGAACCAGAACTGAAGTGCAATCTCGCTTGCCTTCCGCCTCGTGTTTGATGCATGACAATGAAACCTTCTTGCATAATGTAGTTTATGAAGCTAAGGATGAGGGGCGTTGAAAATTTACAAAATGTTTCGCTTGTTTCAAGGCAGCTATCTTTCACAGTGACGCAGTTATGTGCATACACCAAAGGGAAAGTTTTCCTTTTCGCTTGATTTCAAAACGTGTGGTGTGAGTAGGAATAGCTCGATATTTTTCATCAAGTCTAAATAAACTTTTAGAAAATGCGCTTTCCTCATGCTTTTTTTGCACTTTTGAAGACTGAATTGGGTGAAAATTCCTGACATTCACATAATCAACACTGAGCAAGAGACAATATGGAGAGACGCCCAGGCGGAAAACAGCATACAAGTGGATTTCCAAAAAATGGAAGATCTTTTTGCAGTCAAGGACACCCAGTCTAACAGAAAGTCTCAACTTTCTTCTCCGTTGCATTTGAAAAGACACTCCGAACCGTCCGATTCAGACGGAGTGTTGAAAGGAAAGGTACGCATTTTGCATTGTCGTGAAATTTGGTTTGCCGAAGTGTATGAAGTTAAAACCATTTTACAAGTAACACGCACTTCAAATGTTTTAAATATAGGCTAGTGCAGCTTAATCCGTATATGCGGCATAGATGAGTGGACTGTGAAATTTTTCCGTCCGAGTCCAATCCTGATCCGAAAAAATTGAACCCTATCCTGTCCTCATCTGCAAAATTTTTGAAAATCATCAGTCCGAACCAGTCTTGATCTGTCCAAATAAAAACCATGTAGTTTCATTTTGCCTCATGAGGCAAATGCACTGCTGAAGTTACAGTATTTGGCCATAAGGCCAACCTGATTGATTGAACTTGTCAATTGACAAGGATAATACACTTGGATTAGCGTATGATCTTTGTCACGTGACCTAAAACCCTAAACCTAATCCTAAACCTAGACCTAAACAAAAAACTTAAACCTAATTCCTAAACCCAAAACCTAAACCCAACACTTAAACCCAACACCTAAACCCAAAAGCTAAACCCAAAACTTAAACCCAAAATATAAACCCAAAATCTAATCACAAAACCTAAACACAAAACCTAAACCCTAACCCCAAACCCTCAACCGAAACGTAAACCTTAAACATAAACCTTAAACTTTTTGAAAAAATCCATGAAAAGCGCTCCCATAAAAGGTGTAACCTCTAGTAAGCCAAAGCAAATGGTGAGAGCAGAACTAACGACCACTCGCACAACAGGCATAGACACCAACCATTGGACTACGTTAACCTTGCTACTAGTATTATCAACTCAATTTTACATGTGGACAAAAGTGCATACAGTTCGAATAGCAAAATAGCCCTAGCAGAGCTTTTTCTGGTGATGGCAAAATATACAATACCAATTAACAATCTATAAAATCGGATTACAACTAAAACATTTGATATGGTTAGAATAATGGCATTAGTATTACAAAAAATGTTTCAGTCCGATCCAGTCCTGATCCAGTCTTAATTCGTGCTCAACGCTAATGTGCAGACTCAAATGAATGTCATTGCCTACAGGAACAGTGGCTGGTATTATCGAATAACTAATTGCTAATTTCTACTGAATAGTCAATAGAGGAAAGCTATATTTAGTCTGTTGTGAGGCTTAGGTGTACACACATTTACAGCATTGTGTTGTTTTCATTTGTCAAAACTTATAAGCATTTCGCTACTTGCAGTAAATCTTTGTTGTTCCTTCAATTTTGCAGAGTGAGGTCGACATTTAATTATAGCTTACTGCCCGTATCGTGTGCAGATTGGTGTGCTTGGTAATTTTTTTGCTTAAAATTGTTAGCCGAAATGCGTTATATCTAAGTTTTCATTGTTCGCTTCAGGACGCTTCACGCGTCGCATCACCTGAAAAGCTAATTTTTTGATTGTTTGTGCTTGGGATAGTCGGGCACACCTAGTGTTTTTTTTCAGCATGCGCTCTTCAGCCCTTCCCTTCGTTTCATACGCACAAACCTAAACCGCAGTTTTATATCCTTAAAATGCCACCTTTCGTAACCACGCAGTTGAGTACTCGGTGGTCTTTCGTGCTTCGCACTGGATCTTTGTTCACAGCATGTCGTACCTCTTGACGTTTTTCAGTTTCAAGCGTTTCTCATGTTAACTTCTGTTTTAAGTTTCGCTATTAACCCAGATTGGTCGTGTTACTCACTTCGCTCAAAGAAACCAAATCTCACAGCAACGTTTCAGCCATTAAAACGATAGCGCTTTACAATGGACCAATGTAAACACATCACGTTAGTCAATTAGCCGGTTTGTAGTCGCGATCAAAGATGTTCGCTTCCCGCTATCTCTCAGCGACAAAGTAAACGGGTAACACAATCCTTGTGAACATAGAAAAATCTCTAATTTTGTACCTTGCGATTTCATACTGTGTTATGCTAAAAAAAGAACTTAAAGGTTTGTTGCTGGTCTTAGATGAAATATCCTTATACACAAGTTGCTACAGAGGTCATATAGTTCAACTTCGAATCAGAAAACTTCTGAAGGGGTAACGTTTCACATTTCTGCTTCGCAGTCTACCGTCTATCTAGTTACATTTTTTAAGCTGAGGAATTTCAAAAGGTTAGCAGCAAAGAGGGCGCAAAAGAAAAATGTAATTTGCCATCATTCAGAGCAATAAACCAATTCAAAGAATTTTCTACAGTTGAGACATATACTGTATGTCTTAACGCACTGATCAACTTCGAAAAAGCTTGCTAATGGGTGCTTTACTCAATAGCTTCAAGAGATTTCTTTCACGACTACTAACGAATTGCAGAGATACGACTAAGTTTGTAGCTACAGTGTTTTGACTGGTTTTATCAAAGAGCAATTCAAGTGTAAGCAACAGCATCGCATTCATTTTACAAAGCTAGCTTGAAATAACTTCGCAGCATTTGTGGTGGTAAGAAGAACAAGCAATAACTTACTGTCGAACCAAACAGTCCATTATAGTGATTATACGTTTCTTGCTGGAGCTTCTACGTTTAAAACAACAAACTTCAAATTTCGAAACCGAACAGTTTTCTGCAGCAGAGTTATCCTCATGGAGCGCAGTAATTGATTACAGCACGGCACTCCGCACAAAGCTTGCTTTCAAGTTAAATGATGTGTTAACGATTAAAAAGGCGAGTCCGAGTTTATCGAAATGTCCCAGCTTGTGGTGCATTGTAAAATCTTGCTGAGAAACACACCCTCGCCGTCAACATTCACCGTTACAGCACTGACTGAAAACCAGTGAAACAACAACTTCAGTCAAAACCTTTAAAGGAAAATCATTTGGGAGACGAAATATATAGCCCGATTTTTTTATATGTTCAGATCCTCCTAGGACATACCGCATCAATTAAATGTTCCCTACCTTTTATCAGTTTTTGCCCAGTTTGTTTGCCTAGCCTGCATTAGTTTTCTATGCTGCACATATCCCAAAAACCTGAGAGATCATTTCCTGCACATGCTTGTCTACATTTTCAAAAACGTTTCAGATATTTTATACCTGAAAGGCTTTCAGTATAAACGACCGCAATACTTAAGTACGTAGGCAAAACGTGTTGTTACGACTTGATCAGAAAATGACCATTTCAGAAAAACTCTACGATTTAAGGTTGCTTCGTTCATATTTTCACTTTTATGCTTTAGATAAGGCTATCGAGCATATTTTTTAAAAAGTACGAGATGAGACTCGCAAACAGTGACGGAATCGTAGAGTTTATATTACTGTAGAACTTGACCACTTCCTTCGAATCTGTCTAAGCGTATGGCAATGGCAAGTACGAATGCGTGTTAGGGGCGTTATATTTCCTAAGACGGCTGAACTTGTTGAAAAATAATTATATCCGGCAAAGACATGCAGCAAATATCCAGCGCGCGCAATAAGCAGCGTTGCCCACATGACTGAATGCGAATCGGGAGTGTAGCCCTTATGATATATGAGAGCAAAATGACTGGAAATTGAAAACAATCAAAAGTGTCAATAACTGTTACACAGCAGAGCTTCAAAATAAATATGATAAGCAGTAACTCATTCCAAGCCAGTTGTGAACGACTACCAAAAAAGTAATAGGAGAATGTTAATATCTTGCTTTTGCATCAATTTTCTATAAAATTGCTATTTCAAATACGTAATGTACTCTTTAGTTTTGCTGCTTCTTTTAATTCAGCCTTCCTTGCAATTATCAATTCAATAGACATACGCAATTGCTTTTTCAACATCACAGGTTATTATTATCATACCTTTTGTTGACTCTCAACGTTATTAGACTAATCGATATGTGACAAAAATCTATGTCTAGTGAAGACAGTACAAAGTCTTAAAACTGGCTGGGCTTTTAAGGTGTTCCAAGGAGCGCCTTGCAGTTTGCAAATGCTAACTGACTTTGCCACCGAGTTGCTGAAGTAGTTCTGGCAAGCACTATCGAGTAGAATTGTTATTTTGTGGTCACAGAGTTCATACACATTGGGAAAGGCGCGTCTTTGAAACGGTACTCGTGATCGATTGAACATGTGACGTCACTGTTGTTGTTAAACACTTGAGTGGCAACTTTCCGTTTTTGTTTTGTTTCGTAAAGGTTAGTGGGAACATCAGCCAATTTTGTCTTAGTGCCACTTCTGTTTGCAATTTTGCATACATTCAAAACAATTTCACTTTTTGCCCTCTAAGTTGAGCTGACCTGAATACTCTTGAAGAAAGTATGCCAGAACAAGAAGTAACTCTTTCTTGGATCTATTTTTCCGACTCTCCGTCTTCTGAATGCCAGATTCATTGCCTGTCAAAATAGGCTGGTTCGTACGTTAAAACCTCGGCTTTACGTAACGCGTAATGTGCCTTTTCGTTTTCGCAGGCTATCACAATATGGAACTAGAATTTGCAAAAAGGTTTACGGTTGCCGTTCAGTTGCCCTAAACTGAAGCAAGTAGGGTAATAGATATGTTGCTGCAGTTTTGTTGAAAATTGTTGAAAATAGTTTGTTGAAAATTATGCAGAGACAACAGCCAGCTCTCGAACCCATGTATATTTTTGCTCTGATCAGACAAGAACGTAAGAACGAACGACGTGAAACATGCGTCAACACATTTAAACAGTCTATGTTGCAATTATTTTTCTCGCCTTCTGTACACTATACTGCAGGTTTAAACTGTTGATGCCTCATTTAGTTGAAGTTAAAATCAAAACCTTGCAAACATGTCGGTAGTCCAGGATTAGGATTACTTTTTTAGACCCAGGTGATTTAATAAAATGTTTTTGCAAGAAGCTGTCAAAAACGCTTATATCTTTACACAATACAAAGTCATCGCGATAATAGTTTTTCTTTCGTACGATGCAGAAACATTTTGCTTGGTTGCACAGGCTATGATCGTTTGAAACGCATTTTTAAAATGTGTTGCGCTTATCTATTTGGTATACATCTTCACAGCAACGAACTTGTAGGTGCACATAGCAGTGGTGTAGTTACAGGTTTCTGTGGTGTGTGCGTGTTTTTTTGCATCCCAATTTCCCGTTGGTAACGAGTTAAGGTAAAATCACAAGGCATTTGAAAACGATGACTGAACTACAACGATGACAAAAGCAGATAACGTGTAGGCATCTCCTCGACTCCATATTCTCACCATAAATTTGGAAATAAACTAGGAGGCGAAAGAGTAGAATAAAATTTAAAATGTCTGCATAAAAAAGTGCATCCCAAGGTCCATCTTTCAAACAATGCGTTTCTCACTCCTAACATTTCAAAGTAAACACTTTGGTCACTGACTGTAAAACAAAAAACTGCTAGATTTACAACGTCATTAAATGTTAGGTTTGTTGTACTTGTCATCTAATGACCTACGTTGCGTGACCTATGATATGTACGACGTATGTAAATTTCTACCGATGTCATACGTGGTATGGAAGCCCGCTTACTTTTAATGTAGAACCGCATTGCCTTGTGCGCTGTACAACTTACCCTCGAGGGTAAAGAATACATGTACAGATGTGGTAGTGTCAGGCCGAAATTTTAATTACAGAAAGTTATTCTGTTCACTGTGTTGTGCCAGTCGCACAAAACAGAGCAAAATCCGTGCAACAAGATATCTCAATGCTTTTAATTGTATTTGGGTAAACTGTGCTTAAGAGCTTAATACAGTAACTGCGCTTTTAAACCATCAATGTCTTCTGCTTCTCTAACACCGCAGTGCTTTAGTCAATCCACTGAATGACGTTTTTCGTTTGTACAAGACATGGTGAACACACGGTCCGTTACTCGTGCTTGCAAAAAATATTGTGTCGCTTTTGTTTGACAGGTCAACTTGCTCGACCCAAAACGAAGTCTTAATGTCAACATCTTTCTTCGCCAATTTAAAAGGTGAGTTAGCTGTTGTGGATGTGTTCATATGACAGAAAATAGCGGTAAGGCTCAGACGGAAAACCCGTATATTACATCAACACTACGTCCCGCCGCGCTTTGCTGAGTAATTCTACCTGCTGAAAAGCCAATGCAGCGTGCACTGTTTCGGTGACCTTCGCGGATACTTCAAACAATTCCACTCGTGCGTTTTGCATGGCGTCGTTCATGCTATCTGTTGTTTCACATTTACTGCTAACATTGAAATGGCTTCTTCCGTTGCATCTTTGACCTATGGCGCACGATACTTTCACGTTTGCAAGAACAGATCAGTTCTGAGAGCTAAAAGTTCTGTTGCATCACAACTGGTTTTAGATTGCACTGCAAGACAACCACTAAAGTACAGCTAATTTCGCCGTAAGCCTGAAGCAGTAAGAAGCACTGTATCAGGGTTTCTCAACCGGGGTCCTCGGCCCCCTTTGGGGGCCACGATGCGGTTCTCTGAGGGCCACGAGCAGAGGCCTTCACTAGGTAGCTTTGCCGTGATATTGCATAACCCAAGTGTCACGATATATTAAGTATTCACCAGTCAAACTTAGAAGGGGCCACGGCTCATGAAAGTTTGAGAGCCACTGCACTATATGTTCTGCCGTTGGACTTGCCCTCTGGATGAACTTTATCTGGAAGGGTATAACTTCCTGTAACAGGGCTTCGTATACAAAATAAATGATACCAATTGGGCCTGATATTTTACCTAGAGTGTTTCATCTCTGTTGGAGAGATGTTTACTCGCCCTTGTGAAACATTTGCGTAACCAAGCTTCTAAAAACCGTAGGTTGGTGAGTTTCTGTACGTTTTTGCTTGGGGCAGCGATTTTATTGATACTTTAGGTTTTATTTGGAGAAAGTAAGCGTGTATATGCATCAACAAGGTACTAAAAGAAATTGAGGGACACAGATATTTTTTGTCAAAAGCGCGGAGTGGGAATGTATCGCTGTAAGGTAACTTGCAAAGGATTATGATGGGAAACAGGAAACGAGTGGACAACATAAAACTGTTACAGAATTGTTTGAAGTACATACGAGTGAAAAAATGCACCGTATCGTAAGCAAAAGCGGGAAATTTTGAAAAACCCCAACTATAATAGTAAGGAACTTTGTCAGTAGGTAAAGTTATCAGTAGATGAAGTTATTATTGGCTGTATAAGTAAAGTCTTCATGAATCAATTATGCTAGCATTACAACATTTAGGGATTTCGTGATTTACCTGTGACAAACAATTGTTGATGTAATAGTGGTTATAATTTTTCAAACGGTATATTTCTCAAAAAGAACCTCCACCAAAATATGCAACTGCTGGCTGCATATCGGTTAAATTTAATTTATCACGAAGTATTAATCAATAAAAAAGTACACACCTTGGTTGACCAGTTTTTCATGCGGCTGCTATGCGCTTATGGAACTATACGTATTGGTTTATTTTTATGCTACATATACTTGAACCAAGTTGCGATCTCCTACCTTACTGTGAACGCCATCAACTGTGGTCAACTTCTTTTTCTTGGGTATGCGTCTTTGTTAACCGACGAGTCTTGCAGTAGCTCACTTATACTTTACAACAGGACCCAGACAAAAAGCGTCAAAGCGTTGTTGTTACAGGCGATACTACCGCAGTGTGTCCATCGCGCTATGTCAGTGGCGTTCGCATATTAGTTTTGAGGGCGATGTTGCTTCTGCTCTCTCCTTGCTGCGCCGAACATAATAGATCGCGTGCGATCACCTTTTGACCACACGTATTTGGACTAAGATTTGGTACCGGTTGGGCTTTGATCAAATAGCGCTACCCCTTTTGACATAGCAGTTTCTTCCTGTTCAAATATTGATGGTAACATTTCTTTTGAGCTCCCAAATGTAACCATCTGCGAATAGTAGAGCATTGACAACATTTCAAAGTAAACACTTTGGCATATTAGAGCATTGGCAAGAGCACCACTTGCCAGTAAGAACTTGCCTCCGTGCTGACGGTGACATCATCCAGCACCCGCCGTCTATTTCGTAAGTGCAAAGAATGTTAAGATCATTTTGCAAATCGTTGTTTAACTTGTCTCAGGAAATAACGCTTTCATATTTTGTTATAGCAATCACACCGTCACAAAAAATCTTAGACAAATGTGTGGGCAAACCTCTTTATGCTTATGGAGGGTGAAAGCTAACTAGAATTTCTCCCGTGGATGCCACCGGGTCTCCAACTGATAAAGGAAAGCAGGTCTTTAGAAAAAGTAATCTTAAATCCTCTTACGAATTTTATGTCTTCTGTTCATTTTATAATATAATTAATCCTACACAGACTTGGCATTGATGCAATGGCAACCGTTTCATTTTTTTATAAAAAAGAATGTATATGAATTCAACAGTTTCTTGACTTCTGAGAAATTCCTTCCACCCTTCACTTCTAAATTTGAAGAATTTTCATCCTTGTGATACGATTCTGTGAAAATTTTTGTCCAATGGTTATTCAGTGGACCTCATTAGCAACGGTGTATTTTCTCGGCATGTTAGGCTAGCGTTTTATATCCATTTTTACTTCTTTCTTCAGCATTTTTGTTCTAAATCGTCAATGATTTCGTTTTTTTCGATGCATAGCACTTATAATGTGGTTGAAACAGGTGATTACGTTAAGTATAACTTCGAACATAAATAAAGACTAAGCTTAGCGTCAAATCATTCCTATTCCTTTAGAAGTCCTCCGCAGTACGTTATGTTCTGTTCAACCTACTCGTAATTAAGAAGCCTGTCAGACAGCTTTGTATTAATTTGTCAAATTGAGCACTATTAAGCGGTCAGTGACTTCGTTTCGGGCCTTTTGCATCGTAAGGCACTCGAAATCTCTTCAATTATCAGATGACTCAAACAGAGGCCAATCACTAGACACGATTTTTACCAAATGCTTGTGAGATTGTGAGTTGGCGAGGCACACCTACTAATAAACGGAAGATAATTAGTGATGTATGTACAAACATATGCTCAAGTGCAATACAACCGAAGGATGACTGGGAGTCTGTGACATAACAACACAATGAAGCGTTTAGTAAAGTGGGCCAATAGACTCTAGAAAAATAACAGTACAAATGGTTGCTACAGAGCTACAGACCTGGTGCATTATAACGTGCCCATTGACCTGGTTTCAAGTTTGTTATAACGACAGACCTAGTTGTTATACTAGCTGTTATACTAGGTCTATCGACAGACCTAGTTTGTTATAACGTTGGACCAAACACCCTATTGACTTAATTTGTTATAACGACAGACGCGACAGACGTAGTTTGTTATAACGTGCCCACATACCCTATTTTGTGCCTATTGCATGCCTTCCAACTGTGGTGCAAGTACACCCAGACTGCTTTCAAAGCGTCTCAGAGTTACCCACAACAACGCCTATCGTATTTTACGTTACATCCCAAGGAATATAAGTTTTCGCCCACATCAAGTTACGCATTTCATCAGAACATTTGATGTCACGGTTATAAACACTTTGCATGCTTTTACCCAACGATGCGTATATTCATCTAACTTTTTTATCCGCTCACTTCAATTCTCTGTTGCCTTTTACAAGCCTCCGTTTTTCTCCCACTATGTAACCCTTGTACATGAGAATGACCGAATGCAGTTGCCATCTGCAGTATTGTTTGTGTCTATCACCTGACACCTACCATGCAATGTGTTTTGTCTAAACATTTTTGTATCCTTGTGTTCTTTGACTACGTCTGTGATACGGACCATGTGTCTGAGACAAACGAATAAAAAAATAAATGGTTTGTAGGCACTAGTGAGAATTTCAACCAGCACGCGGTACATCAGAAATACCAAAATAGTAAGCCTATAGACGTATAACTTGCGGTAGCTTCTTATTCTTTAATCATTTTAGAAAAGACGCAACGTGCAGTTTCCAAGTATACTGTAGCCAAAGGCGCAGCCAGGGGGGGTGCTGAAGGTGCTCAAGCACCCCCCTTAGCGATCAGAATATTGATGTTTATTTCTTAGTTTTTCACCAACATTGTACTGT
>JGI24158J21664_10001687_pt1 | contig 25421 bp, 19 predicted proteins | sample Ectturendosymbi3_FD_21664 | JGI IMG/M metagenome (IMG submission 21664) | reverse complement strand
CGATGGCCTTGTCTCGTGTGTGTTGGGGCGTGTATAATTGCCTCTAGTGTGTTGAAGTTACGCAAGTGTCATACTTTGTTTTATGTGTGAGCTCGCCATGTATTGTGGGCCTTGCGGCTGAAATCAATAAACTAACTAAGCTAACTAACTTACTTTGAAACATGCAGAAGTAATAGTTTGAACCTGACGCTTGTAATAAGGTTTAAAGATCAAACCTACGTAGAAAGTAATTGCTCTTTGAATCAGCACTAAACCTTTTTATTCTTTAGAGAAATTGACCTAACGTAAGCAACTGGTAATACCATGAGGTTTTGATGCTAATCTTAAAAAACAGGCAAACAGGTTCTTTCATGAAATAGGCCTCTGGAAGCATAAGTCTTTTGCTTCGTTTAATATCACTATTCCTTCCAAGCGTTACAAATGATTGCATCACCAAAAAAATCGTGAGCTTCAAATATGTGTTTTAGTGGTTTCTGTTACAATTCTGATGAAAAGGGATTGAAAGGGTTTCTTGACAATTCCGCCAGGTTGTAGGCAGAAGTCCTACCGCAAGTAAATTGATCTACTTCCTTAACTGCTCAGCATAAAAGAAAGCCAGCTCGTTAAACGACGCGAGAGAGCTACGTATGCTATCATGTATATTTTTGGCCGATAACTGAGTTTCTACAAAAGGTGTTACGTCGACAAATGAGGCGTTGGTTTCTGTCGGATCTTGTTGCTGGTTGAGATGGACCCATACAGCATTGTTTTTTCCTGCAAAGACAGGCTGTAGTTGTATTTTTATAGACATCGACAATTCAGCAGAGCAGGTGATGTATTGTGGTCATCACTCATTCGTTTGTTATCAGAAGAACAAGAAATGCCTAATGCGAATAATTAGCACGGGTATATGCTCGGAGTTATAAATTACTAAAACTACGATTCTAAAGTCCAATAGATTTATCTGAATAATTTCACCAATTTTTCTATCAATCAGAAGCTCTACAGAAATGAATCTAACAAAAAATAATTGAAAACGCTATTGATGTAATGCTTGACTAACCTTGCATGACATTCCAGGACACAGCATGTTGTAAAAGATGATATTCAGTATGGACAACATTTTCTCTGGCAAAAAAGAAAAGGAAATTAGCAAATTCGTATGCCTGAAATTACGTAAAATATTTTTAAATTAAAACATGGCTAGCTTTATGGCATATTGTTGAAATAAATCTGTTTTTGAAGCATAAACATTCCAAAGAGCGAAACCAAATATTAATAAATTCTTGAAAACACTGGAGTATTTGCAGAAAAAGAATTTAAAAGATTTAAATCTAAAGGATAAATCTTTCCGTCCATGCATGGCTCTACGGATGAATTTCTGCATGTGTGATTTTTGATGTTAAGTGAAGCCCAGATTTTTTCCTTTGAAACAGCGTTCGAAATTAAACTTCCCTTGAGAACTTCAAAACATCTTTAATTAAGGATAAGACATTTTTTGCAGTAAAGGCTTCTACAATTTTGCGTCAGATGCTGCTTTTGTTAAATCAGGGTGCACAAACAAACCGAAATTTTTTTTCCATGAAATATGCAAAACGTTTTGGATGAAAACTTTGCATTTTCGGAATTTTAAGGATAAATTATGCCTTTTTCTTTTTAAAATAAGTTTGCAAAGCAGGTTTCATTTCTGGTTGAGGTTTTTAGATCAATTGACGTTTGAAAATGTGTCTCTATATCATGTGATTTACCTGTTAAACCTGAAAGAAATTAAGTATTTTTGCTACGTTGTGCACAAGGAAATAAAAGACACCCCAAAGTGCAGTTCGTGCACTAGTAAAATGTGGTCTTACGTTTTGTCGATCGATGAGACCACGATCTCATCAGCAGTTCTGTCTGTGTCCGGTAGTTCTGCATGCTCCAAAATCAGATGGTGGATAAACGCATATTGTTCCTGTGTTGCAAATAGAAATGATCAACAAACTAGTCGCTGAGGCTGTGCAGACTTCACGCAGAGCAGGAAGTTACGAAGTCACACAGCAAAGGTGATTGAGCCCCATTAACACGTGCGGTGCGGATTGACGCATATGAGGGTTGCATCGGAAAACGTGTCATGTGTGGATTGGCGCATGTAATATACGCGTCACGAAAATTACCATGCGATAACTTTTTTCGCACTAGGTTTTTGCAACGAAACTTTCCCCACACGATCTTCATACCTAGACACATTAATCCTGAACATTTCGGGTAAATTGAGCCAGAATTGTTTTAGTTATGTAGTTTTCATCAAACTACATTGCTAGGCCTAGACTACAAGACTTTGCCTAAAACAGTTTAGGTGTCAGCAGTTATTGCGAAAAACGCGACAACTCTTTTGTAATCGCTTTTTAGCAATGAAAATTTTCACGAATGTTCTCCATACCTACCCGCATTGCCCTGAAAAGTTCAGGTAAATTGAGCAACAGCTTTTTGAGTAATGTACGTTTGCATCTAACAACATTTGCAAGGCCTAGGGTACACTTCTTCTAAAACACTTAGGTCTTGGCAGTTGTTGCGTATAACACCATAATGTTTTTCGTACTCGTTATTTGCAAAGAAAATTTACAAGAATCTTCTTCCTACCTATGCGCATTAGCCCTGATAGTGTGAAGTCAATCAAACAAGAACTTTTGGAGTTATGTAGTTTTGTATCGAACTACTCAAGCGCGAAGGCCACTAAACTTTATCCAATACGGTAGGGTGCAAATATTTGTTGCGTAAAGCACTATAACTTTTTAAAGACGCATCGGACGACATTTTGGTAGACGTGGCTAACCACTTTATCTCGAAACAAGGAACTGATGCGTAAAACACCATAACTTTTTTTAAAATTAGGTTTTTGCAACCAAAATTTGCAAGAGCGTTCTTCTAATTGTTATGTACCTTTCCAGAAAACGTGAGGTCAATCAAGCGAGAGCTTTTTGAGTTATGTAGTTTTGGATCGGAACGCCTCAAGCGCGTAGGATACAAAACTTTATCGTATATGGTAGGGTTGAGTAGTTGTTGCGTAAAGCACCTTGATTTTTTTGTAGCTGGCTTTTTTGCAACGAAAATTTAAAAGAATGTTCTGATTGTTCCAATGCATCTCTCCTGCAAATTTGAGGTCATGCCAGCAAGTTCTCCCCGAGTTACTGATGCACTGTAGTTTCGAATCGAGTGACGCGGGCTGGCAACGCGCTTTCACAAAAAAGCTAGGTGAAGTAAGTTGTTTCGCAAAACGCAATACCTTTTTTCGTGCTTGGTCTTTTGAAACCAAATATTACACAAATGTTCTTCTTGTGTCAATGCATCTTACCTGAAAATTTAAGATTAATCCAGCGCGAACCTTTTGAGTTATGTAGCTCTGAATCAAGCTATTGGGTAAAATAACTCAATACGGCCCGCACGTGCTGGAAAATCGGGGGTACCCAGGCCGCACCGAAATATATAGCAAATGAAAATGATATTAATTTGAATCTAGATTTTAAGAAATTCTTTTTACCTTTGACTGGAATCTTGTGATGTTTTTAATATTTAACATTTTATTTTTCAAAACCTTTGCAGATGTTTAAGTTGTGCCATTACATCGCATTCAAGTGACAATATGATAAGCATCCACTTTAATTTTTCCACGGATAATGTAAATTACCAACACAAAATTCTCCATTCTCCTGTTTGATAAAAGTAGTTTAGTATGTCACACATAACGGTTAAATTGTCATACATAGCTTGTGCTTGGCGTTATTTTTTGCACAAGTTATATCGTTTGTTTCCAAAACGCTTTAAAATGCGAACAGAAAATACATTCAATGAAGTTAGTGCGTTATTTCTGTTGTTGCAAGTTTACTAACACTTTCTCATAGATTTTATTTGATGAAAAATCAGAAGAAAGCCACATACGCTGTCTATTGAAAGAAATCCATTCTCAGCACAGAATCAGACACTAAGATCTTACAGAGTATATATTTCGCCTGCAAAGTAGGCATCATCAGTTCTACCTACGTGTTGACGTGGTAAGCAAACATTTCTATAGAATTGTGCATAGTATAAACTGCGTTTGTTTTTACAACAAAGTTTGAGGTTTGTTTTTGTCTACACTACATAACATGTAACGCAGAAAGCTGTTCTGTGTTCATGAACGTGTTTGTGATCTTTTTATTCAGGTGGTGTTTACAGCGCGGAAAATATATTTGCATAAAAAATGCATATTGGTTTGTCTTTTGCCATTGCCGAAAAAACTGGGAGAATCGAAAAACTACAGCCATTCGTCACATTTTCTTCTTTAATGTAATGTTAACCTCTTTAATGTAATGGCAAAATTATAAATCAAAGAAATTGAAAAATTCAAGTTCACAGAATGTTTGTATTATCTTTGTTTGCAACCATTTTACGACTTCACCGAAGCTGAATTACTGACCTCCGCATTTTGTTGCTAAACGTCTGAGTCAAACTACATCCTATCGTTATGACAACCACACACGGTGACAAATGTTTTACTAGGCCCGTCATGCGATTTCAATTTTTACTTTTATGATTGTTGTTTCACTTCAATATCAAATTGCGTATTTGATGAAGAAATGTTCGTAAAGTTTTGAAACAAACTTCGTTATGGGAAGGTTCGTTGGTTTAACAAAAATCTATTGCTGAAAGGTTACATCATATGTGAGCTGCCCGAGTGCAATAAAGCGACAGCAATGAATCAAACAGAAGTAACAAATTCTGACCTGGAAGTAAACCTTTCCACTGCTTTGAAGGTGCACTTGCAACTGTTTTATTGTTTTCACGTGAATAAAACTTTTAAAAATGTTCCAAGGATTCGTGTTGTCATATGTAAGGGTGTCTGAATAAATAACGATTGAGAATGCGGTTTTGAGGCGAGCTTACCGCATTCTTGACCATGCCGTTCATACGACTCCTCATGTTTTCTACGCACGCCCTCACATTTGCTTTTCCTTCGGTGACAATTTGATCGAAAAGCAGATCCATTGCTATGAACGTCCCTGTACGGCCAGCTCCTGCACTGTAGATAATTTGTTTAAGCTGACCTAAGTATTTTTTAAAGCAAAGAGGACGTTAAAATCTTCAATAGTTCTATTCAAACAAGTAATATCTGTAAATCTACACGTCAGCATCCAAACGTTTATAATTTGCTAGAAAATATTGCACGCAAACCTCCATGAAGGGTGGTTACTTACTTGGAATGCACAATGACTGGACCTCTCCCATCATGACACTCATTCACCATCTTACGCAAGTAGATCAAACTCGTCGTGGTTGCTGGAATGCCGCGGTCGGGCCACGCGAAATGTTGAAAATGAATGACTTCTTTTTGTTTCTTTAAACCATAATAGAGGAAAGCAATGCCATGTGACTTATATATCATTGTAACTTGCACTTGTCCAACTAAACAAATGGTTTTCAACCTTCTTCGTTTCGCGACCTATCATGGCAACCCATTATATCTCAACGACTCCTACCTAAAACTCGAACAAAGCAAATGCAATACAGTTGTGTACATAAAATATCTACTTGCGGCCCCAGATGCAAAACCACTGAACTAAACTGCAGATGATGTCCTTGGTAAAAAATATTTGTAAAAACAGGTTTCTTTTGAAAAATATAAACGCAGTTAAAAACAGTCAGTCCTCGAAGTATTTTTAATGTTTTTCCTAAAATTGTCTAGCCAAGAAGAAAAAGCAAATGTTTTGCAGAAAAAAACATTTGAAAAGATCGAAAACATATTTACCAACAAACACGTTAAACAAAATTCAACCATTAGTAAAAGGTAAACAGATAAAAGCTAAACAATTGTTGATATCTACAGTACGTTCCTCCAAAGAGGCAATCTCAATAATGAGGTTTCTTTGATGGAAAGAAGACAAATCCAAGTTTGAATTCGCCAAAGTGTTGCACGGCAGTAGACGATACACTTTGATTATTTCGTTGTATATCTAGATTTTTTTCTTAAGGTAAAAATCATGTGAAAAAGTCGGTTGAGTAAGATCGACTTTGACAAGCGGCGCTTTTCTTGTTTTGACCTGCACGTTTCACAGCGTTTCAAATATTCACTAAACACCCTGACTGTGTGAAACCAACTAGGAAGCTTAGTCTGTTATTCAGTTTGAAGTCTTATTTTAACGAACCGTTGGTACACACTTGTGAAGAGATCCTTTGCGGGAGCGATAAAAGTAAATTAGGCTAATAAAAACAGAAAAACAGAAACAGGAAAAAAAAAGAGACAGGAGGAAACGTTAAAAAAACAGAGAACAGAAAAACATTCGGAAATGAAACCAAATTTTTATTCTTTTTTAAAGTCTAACATTGCACAAGTGGCAAGTTCAAATGTGTTGGTGACTTTTCCACATTGGCTAATTTGGTACAATGAATGCTCGGGATCTGTCCATCCACAAAATGTCTTGTTTTACTTCAAATGTACTGGATTTGGCCCATCCCCACTCAGCAATATGAGAACGTTGAGGCTAATTATGTCACACTGTTGTTCTCTTTGAAAACAAATACTGTATCAAAACGTCCTCAAAACAATTGTGACAAATGATTCCTTTACAAACATGTCTTTGTAAAAGTAGTTTTATCAACAATACAGCTTGTCATTAGTCAAAACTTTTATTAAGACGCAATATGCAGACATTTATAAATGCAGATAATGTTGCCTTGTTCTCAAGCGTTGTTTCGTCGTAAATAACAGCGTCGTCATATGCAAGGTGTCAAACATCAGGTTGGTCTTAAATTGTTTCAAGAGTTATAAATGGTTCAATTTATTTTTGGACTTGCAATGACTCTGCTGGTTTTCCTTTCTTTACGGAAATTCTGCGGGACATACAATTGTTAGCGTAGTTCCATGCTTTGAATTAGGCACTAACTCGTTCAGGTACCCAGAAAAACCTGAATATAATGATCAGAAACATTTTAAGAGCACAGGCGAATTTTTCAACAACTCAATAAATGTTCTCAATTTCATCTGACTCGAAAAAACAAACTTGTTGTATTTCGAAATATAAGTGTTTTAAAAAACAAACATATTTTCCTTCGAAAAAATGTAGGAGGTGCGCAAGGTACCTCCAGCCAAAATGGCAAAATTCCTTTTAGAGTTTGAGTATGAACAAACGAGGTTAACTACAGTTTGAGCAACGCACGTCGACTCCTCTTGTCTTATCGGCGAATTCCCTCACAGTTACGAAGGTTGCTCGTCCACCGAAATGCCAGACTTCTTTGTATAAAAATAGCATTGGAGACCTCACACAAGGTTGCGGAGTCGGATCCGGAGTCGTAAGGGGTCGGAGTTTTTGGGTGGAGTCGGAGTCGGATTCCTAACAACACTGGGAGTCGGATTTTTTTGTCCGACTCCGACTCTGGATGTCCAATTGGATCAATTTTTACATCACACGCCTAAATTGGGAATTCCTATTGAAATGGTACAATTTTTTTGAAACTTTTGTTGAAACAGAAATTTCTTGTTGTGCACTACGAGTTCCATTGATTTTAACAGCCAAATTTCATTCCCTTTATGTTAAGGAGTTGGAATCACGAGTCGGAGTCGGAAATTTTGGAAAGTCGGAGTTGGAGTCGGATATTTGACCTCCGACTCCGCAACCCTGACCTCACGTACAGCTTTTGTTTACACATGTTAGATATGCACTGACATCTTGGGAGTAAAGCCCCCTTTCTAAAAGATACGAAACTTATGCATGTTTCGATTTTGATAGGACTGTTCGACAGAACGCATAGAGACAATCAGCTACTGAGGGAATTTAAGGATTGAACGCTTGTTTTTGCAAAACCATTTACTTTAATGTTAGAGAAGAAGTGATCGATCCAAAATGCATGAACAATGACAGAATTTGAAATTTTCTTTTTGAGTGTTTGAACACTGACTGATGTTTTTACATTTAGCAGTTAAAGTTGCCATTCGTTTATCTTCGTCATTTTCATGTAACTGCACTTTTTCTTGAAATAAATTTTGAAATAGATGTGTCCATATTTTAAAAATAAAATATTGAAACATGGATATTTTGTAAGTGTTGTCATCTGCAAAGTGACAAAAAAAATTTAAATGAACATTACTTGTCCGAAAGTTACTAGAATCTTTCGTCTGAGCAATCCGCCCAAAATGGTTTCTTCTATTGTTGAGAGAACAAAATCATCCACAGAGTGACTTGAACCTAGCAGCGGCCAGTAACACTCGCATTTTTCCTAAAGAAATATCAAAAGTTTTGAGTTTATCCACAAGCTTCACTCGATTTCTACTGAGATAAAATTTCTTTAGGGAGCCAATATTTTAACAATCAAACTCACAAAGTGACAATGGCACTAAATTTTACAAAAAGATAATGCTACGTTTATCTTTGCAACACTTTTCGCACTGTTGATAGCTAGCTTTTGAAAGTATTGGTCCAACCTAAAAATGTTTAAATCGACTTTTTTTAATTCTCATGCTATCAGCGTCAACAGCTTCTAGATATCTCTACACAGTACTTAACTGAAGTTTCAAATAAAGGCATGCTGCATAATCAACAGAGACAGTCTTTTATATATGCTTGCCTTGACGTTCTCATCTTCTCTTGCGAGCATAACTATGATGTTACTGTTTTGCTCCCACACCATGTTCCAAAAATCTGCGGTTGTTGAAGCTTTCGGACCTTGAGTTGCAATGAATTTTAATGGAATCTTGTATCCCTGAAATAATTTATTTTATACACATTTAGAAATAATAATTCTGTTTTTTCTACTTTTTATCTAATGCACCTTATAAACTCAGTGCTTTTTTAATTTAAATTCATTAAATGTTTTTTACATTGAAATGTGGAAGCCTACAGCTTTTATTGAGATTTAGATTCGGTAGCATATTTGATGAACTTCTCAAAAGACCGAATGTAATTCAAATGGCAGGAAACAAAGAACTTTCAGTACACTTCAGGCCCGTAACCAGGGGGGCGAACCCATCCCTAAGAATTTTTTCGCCCCTCCTGGAAATATGTGTTGGACAAAGTTTTGAACTATTGGACATAGTTTAAAAAGTTTGGGCCCTTCCCAGAAAACTTTTTGCCCCACTTGGTGTCCCAAGCTGGTTACGGACCTGGTGCCCTTTCGATTAAGTAATGCAAGACAATTGTTGGACGTTCTGAATTAAACGGATGTCAAACAACAGCAGCTCATCTAGGTCATAGTGAAATTGTGCATGATTTTCTCCATGAGTAGCAGTGTATATAAGTTATGATATGGGAAAGAGCTATGCATAAGCATACAACTCGCAAAATTCAGAGATGGGATATTGCTAATTTCACTTCTTGTATTTTGGATTTGGAATATTTACACCATAATACAGCTTTCAGTACCATTTTGCGAATTCCCATAAATTATCACTATTACCTCAATGTAAGATGGATAGAGGTTACATGGTAGTTTGTTTTGAACATTACAGGCCATGTGCTGTTTGCCTAATGAAAAAAAGCTTACGTCCATGTGGGCAGCGTTAATGTAGTCACTTTCACCGGGTCGTTGCAATATGACTCTGTGTTCATCATCTGCAAAAAAGCTTTAAGTAATAAGAAATGGCGTAGAATTTGTTGACAAAGTAAGGTACTCAGAAAAAACTAAGCAGTATGCTTAACTTGTTTTAATGTTATTTCAAGATAATAAACTACGATATACACATGCAAGTAAAAAATTATTGAAGAAGATTACTGTTTTCTGAAAAACAATGATACGCAAAAGAATAGCTCTGATACACTGAAAAAGAAAACTGAATCGCTATGTTGACTTCCGCATGTTTGTTTTGCAAATAAGAAAAACCAAAATTTCCCGAAACAGAAGATATCATATCTAAAGCTTGTAGCTCTTTCATTTAAGAATTAATATTTTTGAAAACAGAAACACTATTTAAGAATTTCGTGAATTCATTTATTAAATGCATAAAATAGAAAAATGTTTTCGTTTGTTAAGTAAAAACTGTGAAAATCATTTATTTATTACAATTAAAAATCGTTTCCATACATGGGAATATATTCTTGTATCGGTTTTTGTTGGAATTCACTGGAAGTTGAGAAATACTATTAGATAAATCGTTCCTGGCTTTTGTTGCTTCTTTGATTTTCTGGAAAAGCAAGACGAATTAAACATGAAAACTGTGGGAAATGAATGCATAACACAAACATTACTTGCGATTGTTTAGAACAGGTTACAGCAGGTAGCATCAAGCTAAATTCACTACAGTCATTCACTGTAGAGATCATGAAGGTGTTAACGATGTTATTTTAAGTTGAAACATAGGAATGCTTTTCTACAATGAAAATTTACTTTGAATTCCTCTTTAAATAAAGCTTGGTTGTTCATCATCTTTTCAAGGAACGTCTCCAACAAATCTTGTTTTTGTATGATCCAGTCAGGTTGTCCGCTTGTAAATTCTGTTAAAATTGTCTGGCTATGAAATTTTGTTTCTCATTTTTTCTTCTCAGAAAAAATTGAAACCTTCTCCGTTGATAGAATCGTTCAATACAAAGTAGCGATTTTATCAAAGGGACAGGGATTTGCTTCCATTTAACATCTTAAGTTCTTAAAATCTTTTACTTTTCGTCCATTTGCGATTGCGACTACAATTTTACTTTTGGAAAGTTATGAACTATTGAAAAAAACTATTTTTTATCAGAAACTTTTTTGCAAACACAAAGGTTGTGTAGAAGTTGAAAGCAATCTTATCTTGCCTTTGCATTGTTTTTGCGGTCTTCCGTCTAAGTTGGTGTACAAATTGTTTTGAAATGAATGTTTCTGCAAAGTAAATGCAAATTAAATTATCCCAAAATTCAAATCCACCTATCATTTTTAGTTTTTACTGTTGTTTTGCATAATTTTTAGTCTGAATCATTTCAACTTGGGTTGCAAATGAAAGCTGCAAGCATTGCAGGTAGTTGATTGTAGTTGCAATAAGCAAATAACAATGTATTATGTGTATGTTGAACATAGCCAAAAAAACGTTCTTAAACAATCAGCGCAATTTTAAGACTTTTAAGACACATTGAGTGGAAACAAAACGTGAGGTAACTTTCTGTCAATGTATATGTTATGAAACTCCTGCTCGAGCCAGTAGAGCTACGTTGCACAGAAGTTGGTATTGCGGTGTTGCATACTGTATGTCCGGCATTCTTAGCAGTGGTGTCTTCTGCGAGCTACGTTAACTGGTGTTGACGAAGACGTCATCACTGCTTGATGGTTGTAACTGATCGTTTTCGTGCAATTAATGGTTTCTATACTATGAATACTTCAAATACGGTGAATGCTTTGGATACAGTTGACGCTGTGTTGTTTGTTTTAAGGCCTAGCTATTGCTGTGCTCAATGCTGTGCTACCATTTCGTGATCGTGTTCTCGATAGGGTACATTTGTTTCTTTAATCTTTGGACGTCGGCAGATTTTTCCAGTGGTCAAGCTGTTTCGGACAATGTGGTTGTTTAGCAATTCGTCAGACAGCTTTGTGGATATTTTTATTTTTTAATTGTCTACTATCAAATTCTGTGCTGCATGGGAGAGACCAAAACATTTATACAAGACGCAACATGGAGTTTGGGCGTATTTGTATCCATGTAAGTATTTATGCAAAAGCGTCATATTTACCTTGCGGTTTTCGTCGAAGGATTTACATTTCTCGCCTGTTCCAGACGGATTTTCTCCTGTATAGCAGTAAGTTTTCGAAATATACTTTCAATTTTCTGTTGTTTACAGTAAAATATTTAGTAAGTATTCCACTCAACAATATTTATGAATGAAAAGGGATGCGATTAAGACATATCAGTTCGTTGAAAACATCAAGATTTGAAAGGTAGTTCCATGTTTACACCTGCTTCTTGCGGTTTTCGTGCTTCTATCACCAGAAGGTTTTATGTAAAAATTGCTTTAAAAAAAGGATGGCTGCTTGTTACGACAGTACAATAAGGCAATCTGAACGTACTGCAAACTTTCAAACAACATCACAGTTAGCTTTACCTGAGAGATTGTTCATGTTGTAGGGGATGTTTTCTTTGGACGATTTTCTGTATGAAACAGTTAAATTTAATCTTTCTTGATTCTCTTTTTGTAAATATTTTCAAACACAAATTTTAGAGCAAGCTATTTAACTTTCTATGTTTCAAAATCTATTTTTAAGAAACCAAAAAACGTTTTTTTTGCCATTTGGCCAAAAAAAGAAAAGTTAGAATATCTGCTGCACAACTGAAATTTCATTTAAATATATACATGCAATGCTTTTACTCAACTAGACTAATTTCATCAGTCTTGGGTTGGAAGTAGTTATGTATAGAAGCTGATGTTTCTTAAGAAAAGCTTTGAAATTGCTCATCTGTTTTTTCAGCTTACCCCTTTAACGACCGCGAGAGCCAATAAATTGGCCCGAGGTTTTTTGGCTATAACTCGCCAGTCGCTATAGCTAGAGAGTTGTTCAAACCCTCTACGGATGCGGCAAGTCTTCTTGGTTCTATTAAAAAAATATTTTTTGATTTGGGTGAGGGATTTTCCTGGTAGAGGCTCGCAAATTGGGGGTGCTTTTGTTTTTTGACCAACTTTGACGGGCCCTGGATGCCAATCCAATGGGACATTTTGGCTCAAACGTGTTTTGAAAACTAGATGATCTCCCATGTCGATAGAGCCCTTGTTTGACCTTCTAGCTTGTCTGAAACCAAAATTATGGCCCAAAAAAACATTTTGCCCCCAAAATCAGAAAATGCTGATTTTGTTTTTGTTTTTCAACTCAATTTCGGCAGTGGTGGACGGAGTGATTTGTTGCCGTAAATACCTCGTAATTTAAAATTTCATCCTTGTTTGTAAAACAAATATGATTATTGAAGATGTTTCAAAAGAAAAGCTTTGTTTGCATAAGCTTGTTTTTTATGACCCGAAAAAAAGAGCTTGTTATATTTCGAAAAATTTTTATATTTTTAAAATGAAGCATATTTTATCCCCAAAAATGGTGGAGGCAGACATACGGAAGGCACCAAAACGGAAAAATGCGGAAATTCCGCCAGTAGCCTCTATTGGTGGTTGGTTGAAGATCAAATGGAATTCTTCTCGAAGCTTGCAGTTGTACGTGCAACAGAAGTAAATTTAGTTTGAACATGAAGATATGTTATTTTCAAACGTAGTTTGTATTTCACTGCGACCTAAGGTTAAGAAGCCCAAAAAGGGCAAATGATAATTACGATGACACGTCCGATCACAAACATGTGAAATTGTGTTCAAGACTGTTCCTGCACTGTATGTGCAAATTCTAATTTGAGTACAAATTTGAGCACTGTAGCTTTTCTTGCCAAACTTTCTGACGATTTGCCCAATTTGGTCTTTTTGTTGCACGTCAGGCAGGGGCGTAAGGAGGGGGAGCAAGGGGACACAATTCCCCGGTCGCTGAACCACTATGGGGACGCTGAATCACCGCGGGGCGCCGAATCACTGCGGAAGCGCCTAAAAATCCCAGAAATGTCACAAGTAGCCAACTTTCTTCAATACGGTATGCAGTATTTTCTTCTGAAAGACCTCAGGTTCAAACATGGGACGCCAAACTTGCTCTATGTCTCGGGCGTCATCTCACTTCGTTAGGCGCCTGACGTGGGGTATGCAAGGCCAAATTGGGAAATCCCTCCTCTTATTCGAAAAATACAAAACTTCCGTAAATTTGAAAAGGCTGCTCGACAGAGCTCATAGAAAAATCATTTACTGGAAGAATCAGCCTTAAACCCGAGCAGGGCTTTAACAGGAATTGAATATCAAAGGCTGAAAGCAAGATATGGTGTCCAACTGAAATATCAAAGGTTCACCAACCTTTTGATGCAAAGTACAATGATCACCACTGCAATTGTCAGACCTGCTCCTCCTGCCGCACCAGCTATGGCTGCTATTGGAAAGTCTAATAGTTCATTCAAAAAGAAGAAAAAATGTTATCATCTTGTTTAGAAAGTAAAGTTTCTACAAGATTATGCTAAAATAAGCATCTGCTAAAATCACAACTCCAACCTGAAGAGTTTGGTTGAGAATTGGTATTTTTCGATGTTGTTGCACCTGGACGACAAATTCCATTGACTTTTGATGAATTGCTGGTTCGGTTACACGAGGAAACTTTGATCTACGAATAAGAGTCCATGCGGTTTAATGCCACGCTAGTAGACTGCAGAAGAACCCATAAATCAAACGTTTACCTCAAATGATGTGGATTCGTTAACATGAGGAATAAGTAATGTGTTCGAGTGATTGGGACCAAAATTGAAAATGTAATCAGCCACATGTGTCTTATTTCCAGCCAAAGCTAGAATCTGTCAAACATTATATTAAATACAAATCGTGTTAAAGGCAATTCGTTGCTTGCAACAAATGTGCTGAAAACGGCTAGCAATAAAATGAACTTTATTTAAAAACGTTTTTCAGTTCTTGCAACAGCTTAAAAATGCTTGAAGAAACTAATTGAGTGTTAGCAAATGTTTTAACTGAGTTACTTATCATATTTCAATGAAACCTTACCGGAACAAATCGTACGACCTTCAAACTAAAACGTAATTACGTGATAAGTAAGGGTTTTGTTGTTTGGACGCATTGGTACGTCGATGGAACAAATCTCAGCTGAAGAAATGACTGCCGTCGTAATTGCTTCGGGCGAGACAACAACTGGGATTCTTACGGTAGCAAAGGCTTTCAGTTGTGCATTCAGTGTTCCAACGAGTGAGGCAATCACCTGCAACAATACTGCGTAAAATATTTTGCTGAACTCATTTCCTACGTTTTTGCTGATTACCTCAATTTTGAAAGTCGAATTCGGCCAAAAATTCTCAAGAACAGCTGTTAAGTTGTTGTACATTAAAGGTTTGTGTGAAATCTTTGTTCCATTGGATGTGACCATCACCTGGCAAAAAAAACAAAGACCAGGTGACGTTGCTCAGACGTTAGAGGTGTTCTTTTTCCATAACAACTGAAGATTCAAATTTTTCGAAGAGTGAAAAAAACATTTTATTTTTTTTATTGTGAAAACATTTTATTGGGATATGTGTAAATTTAATTAATTTTTCAGACATCCTAGCCTTCACAAAGTTAATTTTGTCTATTAGTTTCAGTCTTGCAGTAGGTCCTCTAATTATATCAATGCAAAACTTTATTTTACCAAATTCGCCAAACCCTGTTTTGGCACAACATTTCTAGCATAAAAGCGTGATGAGTCCTCTGGCAAGATCATACCCTGAAGGAAGTTAACTTCGTATCGTTGTTTGTTTTGTTGATGTGTAGAAAACTGCCGCTCCATCTTAGCTCCACCGTTTTTTCAGAACATGGCAGGGGTTCAGCAAACACTTTGACTGTTGTGTACAAAAACTGTTGTGTTAAAGACGGTTAAAAGACGTAAAACAATCTTACGTTTTTATAAAAATATTCAAAGTAGGCCTATTTAAGAAACTTTGAAATATGATTTTGCAAACGTTTTCATTTGAAAAACTTACTTCAAAATAAATATTGAAGCAATAGCAGGATGTACGTCATTGGCATTAGTACTGTATAACGATGCACCTACTGTTTTTGCAAGCTACTGTAAATCAGCAAAGACCTGAAAAGCAGGCAGAACAAACATTTTATGGTTTGCAACAAATTTTATTGCTAATTTTAAATGTTCCAATTGATTAGTTCCTCTAGACGAGAATTTGTGGTAACATTAGCAAAGAAAAAAATTTGTTATAAAATCTTCATTAATGTTGAACCAATTAAGCGTAGAACAAACAACGAACACTTAAAAATCGTTGGTAATTATTTTGATGTAGCTACGGTAAATCAAATTACCGCGTTACTTCTAACGAAAAAAGCTGCAGAAAAGATACCTCTAGCGATAGCTGCAGAAAAAGAAAAGAGAGAACAGATGAATGAAAGTGACAATAAACTTGACTGTGACTATAATTTTGTGTCAAAACGTTTCGTGTAAAATTGAGAGGCAACATCAATGACGATCAAATAAATTGTAAGATAGTCGCAAATCAAAACTTTCTGCCATTTGAGATATAAATTTTACAAGGTATGCACTCATTTCCAACGAGATCCTGATCGCGACGTCACACAAAGTCATGGGGTCGCTGAAAGAATCTTAATTACATAAAAACAATTCAAGATGTATGCAAATATTAAGATCAACAGTTCTGTGTGAAATGCTGATCGTTGCGGATATACGCACAATCGTTGCTATGCCAAATTCTCTTTCTTGCTTAAATTCCGTGCTTAAAGGCGGGGGAAGCCAACAGAGATAAAAGACGTTGACGTATTTCAAGAATTTCTTACTGTCAGATTACGCAAGTTGTTAAATGTGAATTCTGTCTTATTGTAGACGGAGTTCGCAATGGTAAAAAATCACTTCAGGGCTGTTTCTCAGTCACATAATATCCGAAGAATGAATGATAGCTTCACCACTACTGAGTGAATCGCAGCAGTAGCGCTGCTTAGGAAGGGAATTAATCTGTAGCACCCAGACACAGAAAGAACATAGGAAAAAAACACTACATGTTTGATTTAAACACAGAAGACAGTACTTTATCGGAATGTAGTGTTTTTCTTTGAGGGGGGCCCATGCATGGAAATGTTGCATATTTGCAAGAGTGTGCCATACAGGTTGCAATGTTAAAGTTGGCTTTCACGTAAACAACGAGAGTGCTTACAACACTTACACTACTTAACAAAAAGAAACAAGTAGTTTGATTTCTAATTTCCATGGCAAGGCTTAAGAAAAACTTTACGACACTTACGTTGAAACTGACACGCATAGCGTGCTTTGAAACCTGAACACTTTCGGTTCAGATAAGTTCCTCCAACGTGCTCTAGTAACTTTTGAAAACAATTTGCTAAGTTGAACGTGCTGGGGATGGGAAAGTCGGCTGCTGAGTTGTTGCTCCATTTCCACATTCCTGCTGATTTTTCAATTCGTGCTCCAACAAACATATCCGTCGCTGCGTAATGTAAAAGTTCTTCAGATTAGTTCCTTTTCGTACAAGACTGAAAAAATTATGTAGTTTTTAACACAAATTTTTAACTGCTTTTTACGATTGTCAGGTAAGGTAAGGTGGTTTTCTTTACCTTTTTTATGTTAAATTAGAAAACAACGTATCAAAAGCAAAATTAGGTTGCTTTGATGGAAGATCGCATTTATTTGAAAAAGTTTTGCACATGACTCTATCAGATTGCAAGTGCAAAGTCAGCACAAGATCATCTCTGATATTCGATCATCCCTACTGCAGTGGGAAATGGAACGTAAACGAAGACAAATTGATTTGACTTCTGAGCATTGCGTTTAATGCTGTCTTGCTTGTTTTGCTGAAGATGACTGACGGGGCGTAGCCTTTGGCCGCAACCAGCTGATATTTTCGGGGGGGTGGGGGTGTAAAAATGATTGTAACGTGTTGTTGCATTATTTTAGAGGGACGGACTGCAGACTGATTATAACTTGTTGTTGCACCTAACAGTTTAGGCATGTTTGAAAATTTCCGTGAAAATTTTCGTGGAGGCAGGCAATTGCCCGGTTGCCCATCCCCTGGTTACTGGCCTGGGCGTGACTGTTCACTTTGAGAATTGGCAGCAGAATTGTTAAACAAAACTTCGTTGCATCACTAAGGCACTTGCGACAATGGAATGAAGCAGATTTGTTCAAAAGTTTTCTAAACTACAGTAGCTCACAACAATTAATCACTGAAAAGTGTTACTGGACATTCAGCAATTGTCAGACTCTGCTTTGCAAACATGAAACGCGCGCCACTTTTAAATTTTTAATCTTTCTACCTCATCTTTGCAGGAACCTTAACCTACGCTTACCTCTCGTCCACAGAAATGCAGCGAAAACTGCAGTGGCCCGTAAAGGTTAACCCATATGTCTCCGGAATTTAACACTGACCAGTGGTATATTTGTTTCAAACCTGANGCAAGGTTGCATGAAACCGAATGATACGAAGAGATGGGTAGAAAATGCAAAAACAATGCTGACGGGAAGATAAAACACGTTTGATCTTTCAAAATCTTTGGTAGATGTCAAATTCGTTGGCAATTGCTTGAATGAAATCAAATAACTATTAAAAGCACAAATATTTGAAAGCTATTGTTCTTCTAGATGCTTTGAAAATCGTACGTTGTGACTGGCTTGCTTGGAACATGCACATGTGCAGAGAAATATGTAAAGAAATATAACGTAAAACATCACGTAAAGGATGCTAACTTAACGCTATTACTGTAATTGAAGAGCTCTGCTTGCACTCATCTCAAATATTTTCATAATGACAAGAAATGTCATAATTTTTCCAAAACGGTCAGGTCTTAAACACATTTTCACTGATTCGTACCCTTAAATGAAAATGTTGGCAAAATCTCTGCAAGCTAAAGAAAGAAATTATGATGATTGACCCCATGAATCATTTGCTAATTGCTGATTATATCATTTGAACTTTAAATCTAAATCACAATATCAAGTCACTATCAAAAGTTCATGACAAGATTTGCACTTTTGAAACTTCTTTTTTGGGACCGTGTGTGGATTCGTTGTAAATGATCACAGATAAGCTTTTCAACACCTCATATTTTTCAAATCTGTTTTGCATTTTTTTGCGAAAGCTTAGTTTGCCCGTACTGTATATGTTAGAAAATATCTCAACTAACTGTAATATTCGTAGGAGATGGGGGCCCAGGGTGTGAGTTCGCTCCCCCATGCCTTACAAGTTTGAGAAAAATCTGGCAAAATTTAGTAAAATCGGACAAATTTTTTAAAGAATATTTAAAATTCTCTTGTAATTCTCACAGATTAACTTATTTTCAACATTAAAAATGTTCAGTAATGATATTTTTGGATCAAATACAGTGGTTATATATGGTTGATCGTAAACCCATTTTGCTGTTGGCAACAGAATATATTTCCATTTTGGTTTTCTGTATTCCCTTGAAAAGTTGACGTGACAGTTGTATGTCCCCTGAAGGCTTTCGCGCTGCCTAGTTTATCGTGTTGGAAAACACTAATGATAACATTTGTTGTTTTTTGCTGTTTGGCAGTAATCTAGTACTTCTTTTCGGGCAAAAATCCGAAAAATTGGGCAAAAATGTACTGTTCAGGGAAGAATAATTCAGGGAAGAAAAATACAAACAGTTCAGGGAAGAATCACTGTCTGACCACTGCATTTCACGTAGGCGAAAGAATTGTTGATCATAATTTTGAAGCAATTGGAATAATATTACCTGGGGCAGCCAGTATTGGTGCTGTTGACAAGCTGTAAGGAGAAGATGCAACGTTTTCAAGGGACAGTTTCGTTGTAAACAAGTTTTTGGTTTTATATTTGTAAACAACTTGGTGAGAAGACGACGGTGTGGCTGCGTGCAGTGTAAATCGGTAAATCCAACCTTTAAAAACATTCATCCAATATATTCTTTATTTTGTTTTGAATTTTTTTATTTTTCTAGCAGACACGAAGTCCATAGTACTGTACAACCACACACTTTCTGCACATGCAGGTTGGAAAAACAGACAAAACAGAAAGTTTTACAACGGCATTGGAGGCTGAATCACTGGGTTACAGACACTTTCTTAACACCAATTTTCGCTAGACTGTAACGCTTGGTACAGCATTGCAGAGTAGGACGCTAATTCATAAACTGGTCGAGGCCAGGTAAAGTAGGAATGCGTTGCGGCATGACGTTGCGGCGTGCGGCAATGCGTTGCGGCGTTTGCGGCATTGTTTGAGGGCGTGACACGCCCTCAAACAAACAAACAAACACTGCAATGGGGAGCAGTCAGTCAAAGTAGAATGCGATTGTAGTGTTCAAAGAATAAGGACGAATATAAACAATCTGACTGCATCAACGCACGAAAACGTGGTAAAGATATGAAGAGGTGGTAAGACTATGTTCACAAATAACAGATACTAACAATCTTTTAACAACTTATAATATCTGGCCAACTGTTTCAATTCAACTATATGTTTCATTGGCTAGAATCATGCGCAGCACATTCAAAATCTTTTGTATGTACTAAGAAGACGCGCTTTTATGAGCTGGAAACCTTATTTGCTTTTTAAGACGATTCTTATCTGCTCTAATGCCTCGTAGATATGAGAAATGTCGTTGCTGTTCTGGAATATTTTCGTTGAGCTTGTGAGCAAAGACGTCTCTCAAAGAAAACCCGGTAACATGCTCTTTTGTTAAGAAATATTTTGGACCATGTGGCAGAGGTTAACACGTAAGTTCTTCAGAATAAAGTAGCGTGTTTATTCTGAAGAACCTAAGTAGCATATTTATCTATGAAAAGAAATTCTGACGCTTTGCTAATGCTGCGAAATTTTTTTCAATGTTGTCTTTTTTCCCAACAGTGCACATTAGAATGGCAAGAACTGCGTTCATCTGTATTTACTAAAAACAGTTGTTGACGTGGTTGACATTTAGCCACAAATTTACTTGGATACACACTTATGTCACTGATACCTTTAGCATTCATTTGAAATCCCTTCGGAGTGTGGTCTGCGACGTCCATTTTTGTTTGCTTTCGCCAAAGGTCACGCAGCTGCGTTCAGAGTGAATGCTGCGTTTGGTGGGAAGTTAATGGCAGCACCTTGCGAAACTCTTTAAGTACTTAACCATACATTCGTTTTATCTTAAAATTTCGTATATTTAAAGTACGAAACCTATGAACAGAATAAGTGGATTCAACAATTTAGGCGCTTGTTTGGACTCCAAATGCAGGATGTTTATGAAAGTGGCGTAAATGTGGTGAATTCTCTAAACCTGCCCTCTACCCATGGCAATAGCTTGGGGAAAACCTCCAGTAGCAAAAGCTATTTTTCGCAGGGCATGAGGCTCGACGGGCCGCATCTTTACAAAATACAACCGTATTCGAAAAACAAGTTGTTTCTACAGTAGCAACTCCGATAAAACGCTCAGTTTGTCAATCAATCGCCACCGATTTTCTAGCCGAGCGGAATGTTTGAGGTTTGGTTTGGCGAATGTTTTCGGTTCGACTCTCACCTTTGCTACTTTCGTTTTGGAAGTTGTGCTTGCACGTTTCAATTCACGGGATCACTTTTTTCCCTAACTTCAAGTTCAGAGGTTAGGTTTAGGGGTTAGCATTAGGTTACGATTAGGGTTAGGGTTAGGTTTTAGGCTTAGCTTTCCTAAAAAACTACTTGTTTTTTTAACACGGTTGCATTTTGTAAATATGCGGACGGGCCACAGGTATACCGTATTCANGTCTTTATAACCTGCTTGGAATCAAACCCAGTCTACCGCACTGTAGGTGGCGGGTGCTCAACCTACTGTTACACTTAGCAGGTTTTAACGAGTCAAACTTGCCATTAAGTTAATTTATAGGAAACTTTATATAGCAGAAAAGATAAACTTTGCCATGACATCACTTGCAACGTCTGTTCGAAAGGTTTGCTGTTATGTTCTTTGAACATTTTCAAATCTCTCCAGACAGATTCGAATTAAAGTTCAAAGTAGCTTTAACGTTGCTTCGCACCGAGTGTTACTTACTTCCATCAGTTGTGCAGGGTTTGCCAAGGGTAACTCGCCCATGCTTATTGTCCACACTATATTTGCAAAAAAAAACGCTTTCTCCAGTTTTGGACCTGAAGTATAAAAACCAATGAGTCCTTGCAAACTTCATGATCATCTTAACATACCAAAAACAAAAATACTGCCGCAAGGGAATGTATTACACACCTTGCATAAACTTTGTGCTTTAGAATATCGATTACTGAGTTTGTATAATCATACTTACGATTTATACAGATCAAAGTATCCCGGCTCTCCGAGATCTTCAACACTTGTCATATTGCCAACGGGGCTGTTTGTCGTTTGATATTGATAAGCATATTTAAAATCATGAAAGATCCATATCCGTTGCAAGACTGAAAAGTCATAGTTGAATTTACGATCTTCAAAAAACTCGGCACGAAAAACGTTTCATCCACGGAATATAGATTTTCAACCATTGTGATAAAGTTGTTGCTTATGAGAGGATTTTACGTTCGTTATTTTCAAAATCGAAAAATTGCGCAACACTGTAGTGAAAGAATAGCATTTTACCTCAACTTAACTCAAACTCTCACCCACAGTTTGATAAAATTGTACTTCTGCTGTTCAACAGAAAACAGAGGTTGATAGGATTTGCAACGTATGAGACAAACTTTGAATTTGTCCTGGTGGCAATCGAGACAGCACAACTTTTTCAGACAACCTGGCTGTTTCAGACTTCGCGTTTTTAGCAGGAACGAGATCACCGTCGAAAACGGAGGATCCAGAATAGACTTATTCGAACATTCTTATAATATCACGCCGTTTCGTTACCCTTAAGTTTATCTTAAAGCGTTGCCAGCCTCAAAGCATAAAAGAATAGTCGTGCAAGTTTGTTTTCAAGTGTTGTTCTGTGTGTTTGGTCAAAAAACAACCACCACCATACCACTGGGAAATCTTTGTCGAAGGGGCTNCCTTTACTACTGATGTATTCTTTCAGATCTAATCAAGTCTTTGTTTTGCTGAAACAACATCGTAACGTGCGTTTTCAGCAAAATATTTTCTTGCCAAAGGTGCAATCACATATATTTTTCTGATTCCGCAACAAGCATTCATTGTCTCTTCAGTGAATTACTCGATTTGCCTGCTTTTTTAATTTGTTTTCTTCATTATTTTTAATGTTTACTAAAAGATAATGATTCTGCGCAGAAACTGTACAATTCAGACAGACCCTCCTTACTTTTACTCCACATTACCCTTGAGATTTATACATCTAGAGTTTACTAGTGTTTGTCAAGCTGTCTACTGGTGTTGTGCAGCTTCTTGTAATGATCGAAAATCTAATAATAAATCATAGGGTTACTTCACTCTGATAATAAGCTAAGTTACAAAGTGCGGTTGTTTTCATTTAAAAAATTCCAAAAGTGTCGGCTGTGCTTTTGACATTATGACGTGATTTCCAGCATGATTTACGATACATCACTCTCGCTTCGTTATACAGCGGTCAATATATTCCTCAAGTCATCATATTTTAATACCAACAGAATGAACATGAAAGTCTTACTTTTCTTGCTCGAAATATTAAAACAAAGATTTGAGTTTTGCGTTTACGTATTTCACGAACTGTCCAACTATAGTTGCAGCTGGTCTTATACGCTACATGTTATGATACAGCCAAACAAATCAGAACCTTCGCCAGAAAATCTTCAGTAGGAGGAGTTTATGTTTGTGCAGGGGGACTTGACATTCTGAAATGTGACAAACTCAACTGATTTATAATGTTTCATACTTCAATTTTTTCAAAGGGCTTGAGCTTTGTTTCAAGGGGCCAATCTCACCAAAGTTACCCGAGACCACGGGACTGAAACAAATTCCAATGAGACTTTCGAAACGTAAACTCTTTTGTCAGCATGGCGTGGCCAGGGTTCAGTCTATTGACAAAAGCTATTTAATTAACACAGAAGGAAAGGGAAATAAATGACCGTTTATTCTCTCAAATTGATTCCTTCGTACGAAAAGGTTAACGTGACATCTAAGGCAGAAAAAAAGTCTTAAGTAGTGCATAATTTTGATTCAAATTTACCTGATGGAGAGTATTCTTTTCGAAGAGCACTAAGAAATTTTTCTTTGACGTCATTGTCGGGAACTGTTGCTAGATGTCCTCCCAAAGACCTGCATTTCTTTGTTGCAGCGTCAGCATCCAAGCGATCATTGAACAAAACGAAAAGAGAATCTTGGTTCGCAAAAACTTCCCGTGCTGATGAAACAACAAAATATTTGCTCCTTGGTAATAAAAAAAAATTCCTTTTGGTCTTTCACAGCCGTGTTGTTGTCAACCTCTCGCTGAAACATTTTCTGTATGTTTCGATAACACTTCTTCCTTTCACAGTTTGAAATAGTCTACTGATTATATTCATTCTAATTTCCACCGGCTTGCACTTCTTCGTTATTGCGATGCACCAAAACCAGTAAGTATCAATGCGTTTTTGCATTTGTTGTCATCTTGGCAAAGGTTTGAAAGACATGCTAATTGTACGTCAGATTACCAACTTTTGCAGGATTTTGGTTAAATCAAGTCCAGAAGATGAACGCAAGGAAACTGCTCTAGAAACGCAATGCTTCTTCGCTAAATATGATTTACTTCCTATTTTGATTCGGTTTAATGCGTTGTTTAGCTGAGGCATTTTATGGGAGATTCGAACACACAACGGAAAGAACGTCGAGTCCGCTAGTGCAGCGGGGAAGCAACAAAAGAGATACCCGGTTCGATAAGGTTCACTTTCGTGTTGCTTGTGCGTAGCCGCATTTTATGATGCACTTCCTGACTGCGCTATTTTGGCATGTGACGCGATGCGTCTTCATAGTTGCAGCTTCAGAAATCGTAAGGTATTGCTTACAGTCATTCCCCTGTGTTAAATTTTCGTTTCATAATGACTTTTTAAACATTGACAGAAGCATCCTCATCTAGCTTTAAATTGCTTAACATTTTTGATCTTTCTTTCTCAGTGGAAATTTGGGAAAAAATGCTTGAAGTGCTTTGATTTGAAAAAATGCGCGCAGCATGAAGTGAAATGCAGTCGTTTATTTGGTGGTTATTTTCTTTAGAATTTTTTTCGGGCAAGTTTGGGGAAATTCGGGCAAAAATCCTTCGCACCCCCAAAAGTTTGCCTGCTCCTACACCTACGTGTCAGCATAGAGCTGAGGTATTCTATTACTATCTTACTGAACGACGAAAACCAAAAACGTCTTCATTACAGAACAAACTCACACCGAGGATGTGATGTAGTTGAATAGCATGTGTGGCATGCGATGCTTTCAAAAATTAAAACCAACTGAGGTATTTTGAATTCTACTGAAGTTAAGTTCTCTAAAGTAAGAAGTAATTAAATCAAATTCTTATAGCACATGGAGATTTAGGCGTTTGTACTGCAATGCATTGATGATCGATATTTCAATAATTACAAACACAGCAGAATTTTCCTGATTCGTCACGAAGGGGATTATAAAATAGTGACGAATTAAGCGAAGTGACGAATTATGCAAACAGGTGAAAACTCTATCATAGAAGCTCGTATACTTCATCATAGTAACTCGTATGCATAGTGCTCTTATTTGCAGTAAAATACAAGTTCATAACGTTATGGTTGAATACAGCAATTGATTCCTTTACTCTATCCGGACTCCTCTATTTAATCTAGCACCTTTTAAATCTTTAATAAATTGCAATGACTTCCCGCGTTCTTTCAATGGGGAGTCGGGTCGCGCTTCGCACCTCGTGCATAAATTCGATAAACAAATTGAGAGGTGCAACAATTCCAAGATAAAGATCCTTAATTTGCTTGAATTCCCACGCGTACTAGCTGGTTAGACATCAAAAGCGAAACTGCAAATGACGTATTAGCCGAACAAAACGCTTTTCAGGGACAGAAAGAGGTG
>JGI24158J21664_10001686_pt1 | contig 25431 bp, 11 predicted proteins | sample Ectturendosymbi3_FD_21664 | JGI IMG/M metagenome (IMG submission 21664) | reverse complement strand
TAATCTCATGTTGTCACATACATTAACTCAACTGTAAGAAAACTTTTTGAAGCAACATTTTTGCCCCTGACAATGATTAGCAATTTGTGAAGCCACTGCAAAACCGGTCACTAGCATAACTGATGGGACGGAGGGACGAATTCTCCCACCTGGCAAGCAAAGGTATAAACCAGGCACTCACGTAACTTTTATTTGGGATTTTAGTATTCTTTTGCTTTTCAGTTTGTTGTTCTTTATTGCTGTTGTATTGCAGAAATAGTTATGCATGTTGTTGGCAGTTTGCAAGGTAAGGGTAGTTGTTATGCTTTATTGATGATTTTGTGTGGAATATTAACTCTTCGGCGTCCGGCTGCTTTCGGGGATTTTTTGAAAAAAAACTGCCTAAACGCTCGTGGTTTTGTGTGGGAATATCTCAGCTCCTGTTCAGGTTACGGACCTAGTTGAAGCGTCAAGAGACGTGGCAAGTCTTTTTGTCTGCACTCGGAAAAAATTTTTTGCTTGGGTGGTGCAGATTTTTTATGAGTAATGTCATAAGTGGAGGAGTTTTAGGCCACCTTGGCCCATTTTGCCTGGCCCTGGGCGCCAACTGTTAGATGGTAGTATTTCACTAAAGTTTTTGCTGGAAACTAGGCTACAATCAGAGTCTTTCGATACTTTGGACAACCTGCTGGGGTTTCGGGATCAAAAATTATGATGTAAGTTAGTAAAAATATTTGACTGATTAGCTAATTTGATAATTAATTAATTTTTTTATTTTAGATCATAACTTTTGAACCAGAAATGCTAGGAAGTCGATCAAAGGCTCAAAAGACTCGGACTCGAGCCTAGTTTCTAATGAAAACTTCAGCGAAACATATTGGCCTAGCGGTTGGGCTCTAGGCCAGGCAACATGAGCCAAAATGACTCCAAAACTACTTCACTTCTGACTCAGTCACAAAAAATCCACCCCCTGCAACCTAAAATTTTTTTCCGGTGCAATCTACTAGACTGGCCGATCCGTTTGAGCCCTTGAACAGCTCTCGCAATCGGTGGAGGAACTAAGGTGTTTGTAATGCAACCGAAAACTGTTGTTTTTTAGGCCGAAATCGAAGTACAAATATATTGTACGTCACCTCTCAAATTGTTTAGTAGTTTGTCTAATGCCATTTTGTACTGCCTTTGGGTGCTTTGAGGTAGTATCATTAATTGAATAATTTTTAGAAACTGCCACATAGATAAGTCCCTAAGATGATCACTATCAAGGACAACTGCCACCTAGAAAAATGGATTTTACACATCATAAATGATAATAAAACTTAGTCTACAATACTGTGTTGCACCATGCAGAGGAGTTCTCACTCCATGGTAGTTGCAAAACATTGTGCTATGGCATTGTTGCTTTAACATAGTGCAGCACGAATGAGTTAATAACATTTGTATTGCTGCCATGTAACTTGCAAATTGAAAGCTAAGGTAAGGCAATGCATAGAACTGCAGAAGGAAACTGGCATGATGAATGTATGGAGTGAATATAATGCAATAATGTACCATATTTTGGAGGCCAGAGGCATACTTGAAATCTATTAATATTCTTAAAGAAATGATGGTTTGCTTTATAATCTGATACCTTATGTATTGAAGAACCCACACTGCTTTATGGATTGTTGGACCATTACAGCTACCTCAGTCAGGTACCTTGCTGAGTAAGACGTATATATTGTTTCAACAGATAATGTTATGGTGTGTTTAAGACCCCAAAATGGCACCTATTAAGAGACATGCTTAGACTATGAGGCATGCTTAAGGTAGTGACAAGAGGAATTTGGACATACTTGATGTAAACTGAGACACTGAAGGTGAAGAATTTAATGGATTTGTGAAAGATTGATGCGCCTTATGTATGAAAGTAAACCATTCCATGATGATTTATTGATATTGTGCCAATCCTTACAGTCTAAAATATGGTACATGTGAAAATCGTTTTGTGAAAAAAATTGACAAGACACAAAGAAATTAAAGTTTGCACTGACTTAAGAATGTTCATAAAGAGGTAATGACATAAATATGATCTTCTCCACCCTAAAGTATTAAAGTTGAAGTTGAAGTGGAGGTGGTTTGAAGTGGTCAGAGGACAAAGAAACTTTTGTTATATACATTTGTGATTTCAAAATTTTTGACATGAAAGCAGCACCTTGTGAAGTTTAACTGACTTTAATGATAATAAATGTAAAGAACTCAGTAAGTCCTATGGGCTATTGTTCCGGGTGGCAGCTTTCCTAAGTGACAGATATCCAAAAATGAATGGTTTTGGATTTTGTCAAGTAGATTTTCACTTCTGTAGATTTACGAATCAAAATTTTAATTGATCATTGAAGCCAAAGCACTAACTTGTGCAGTTCTTAACACTTTGAGAGCCGGTGTACAATATATTCGTACTTCGATTTCGGCCTAAGAAATAGCAGTTTTCAGTTTCCATACCAACGCCCTAGCTCCTCCGCCGATTGTGCTAGAGCAGGGGTTCCCAACCTTTTTCTTACCATGTACCCTTTCAGCATTCCGACAAATGACCATGTACCCCTACAGCATTCTGACAAATGACCATGTACCCCTATAGCATTTCAACAGATAAGGATGTACAATTTTGACAGATGAACATGTACCCCTAAAACTCCTGATGACAAAATATTTTCTCATGATTTTTCACAGATACATTTAACAGTATACATATAATGACATTTGAAAACAATATTAAGTGATATATGTGTAAAGATTTGAAAAGAAAAACATGCAAATATATTTTTGCCTTCTATTGATAACCTCAACTGTACCAATTCGGATAGGCAAATGTACTCCCAGAGGTACATGTACCCCATGTTGGGAACCCCTGCGCTAGAGAGCTGTTCAAGGGCTCAAACGGATTGACCAGTCTAGTAGATGGGACTCGAAAAAAATTTTTTGGTTGGGGGTTGCGGATTTTTTGTGAGTGACATTATAAGTGAAGTAGTTTTGGAGTCATTTTGGCTCATGTTGCCTGGCCTAGGGCCCGACCGCTAGGCCAATATGTTTCGCTAAAGTTTTCATTGGAAACTAGGCTCGGGTCTGAGTCTTTTGAGCCTTTGGTCGACTTCCTAGTGTTTCTGGTTCAAAAGTTATGATCTAAAATAAACAAATTAATAAAGTACTGTATTTTGTTAGCTAATTAGTCAAATATTTTTATTACTTTGGATCATAACCTTTGACCCTGAAACCCCAGCAGGTCATCCAAAGTATCAAAAAACTTGGATTGTAGCCTAGTTTCTAGTAAAAACTTCAGTGAAATACTATCATCTAACGGTTGGCGCCCAGGGCCAGGCAAAGTGGGCCAAGGTGGCCTAAAAGTCTTCCACTTATGACGTCACTCACAAAAAATCTGCACTCTCAAGCAAAAAATTTGTTTCGAGTGCAGTCTAGAAGACTTGACGCTTCGACCAGGTCCGTAACCCATACAGGAGTGGAGAGATTCCCGCGCAAAGCCACGTGTGTTTAGGCGTTTTTTTCCCGAAAATCCCCGAATCCACTCAGGTGCCAAAGTGTTAAAAACTCCAGAAATAAGGTGTTCATCAGATCTTTTGTTGGGCATTCAAGCATGTTACTTCTCATTTCATATTTTTTGCTTGAACTCTGCAGCAAATACTTGGCAACTGTGCATTGAGTTTTTGTAAAACAAAAAAAACTTTTGATGATGGAGCTGGAGCATGAAATCTGGGTTTTGGTTCTGTAGCTCTGGTTTGTGGGGCAAGTGAGCTAACTTTTTACAGGGAGAGCATGGATTAAGAAATTTGTGAGGATAATTGAACACTTAATTCTTTCACATGTTATTTGATAGACATTAAAGGCAGAGTTGAGGTTGCAAGGAGTCGGAAGTTTTGGTTGGAATTGGAGTCAGATTCCTAACAACACTAGGGGTCAGTGTCGGATTTGTTTGTCTGACTCCAGAAGTCCAATTAAATCGCTTATTACATTGCACTACTAAGTTAGGAATTCCTGTTGAAATGGTACAATTTCTTCTGAAATTTTTAATAAAACAATATTGTTGTTGTGTACCACGATTTCTATTAATTGCTAGTTGGTACAAAAATGTTGACAGCCCAACTTCATTCACGTTTTGTTGAGGAGTTGGAATGAGAAAATTTGGAAAGGTTTAAGTCAGAAATATTAGAAAGGTCACCGTCAGACATTTTACCTCCGATATCGCAACCCTGCATCAAGGGCCGCAGAAGTCAATATGTCAGATTTTCAGCATCATGTTTTCGATGGAAGTTTCTGATTAGACCCCAGAAAAGTATGTTTGCATTTGAAATTTATTAGAAAAAAGTAATTTTTTCAGTTTGCTGGAAAATATTTTGGTAGCTTGTGCTCACCTCTAAGATATTAGCTTCATGCTTACTTGTTGGCTTTTTTGAAACGTTTTTTGGGTTGCATCAGAACTAACCACAAATACTAAAAAAGTTGCTCATTGTTAAGGGGGAAATAATTTTTAGATGAAAAAACATATGTTTTCAATACTAAACACATTGAGTTTTCTTTTCGTAGACCAAAACCTTTGCCAATAGTGTTTTTTAGAGTGCTTAATTTGAAAGAATGCAAAAAATCCTTTGCATAAACATTTCATCAATATTTTGTCAGCAATTTAGATTTTAAATTGCCATAACTTTTCTCTTCCTAATATTTATACTTGAAAATTAGCAGGGTGTTTTAAGACGTGAATGTCAATATTTTCTGCAATCTTCAGATTTTATTGACATCTGAAACTAGGGATATTGTTTTTGAAGGTGTAAAATAACAAAATCACATCCCATAAATGAACTTATTCTCTGTTGCACCCAAAAAAAACTTAATGAGTTTTTTTGCCAAAAGGTTTTGAAAGATTTGATGATGACTGACTTTTTTTATGCAGAATGAATTTTTCTAAATTGTTTGGTTCTTTTTTCACAAGTCTTTGAACAAAGTAATAATGTTTTGGCTACACCAAAAAGTTTTTTTCAGGCTTTATGACACAAATGATGCCACAAATATGCCATCAAAACATAAAAAAATGTGCTACCAAAAGACTTTTCTTGCAATGTTGTATGTGTTGACGTAGCTTCAGTGGTTTGCAAGTTATTGTAAAAATTGTGCCAAAACGACAGTTAATTGGCTTCTGTGGTGCTTAACACCTTCAGTGTTGTATGATGTATTCTTACTTTAAAATTAAGCATTGAGCTGTTATTTTTGCACCACTTTGCAGCCCCATTACTTGCCAGCCTATTGAGCTCATAGAGCTGTTCAAACCCGCAAAAGATGCAGTGAGTCTTCTAGATTGCAAAGAGAAAAATTTGAACATTTTGAATTTTGGGTTTGCTTGTGGATGACGCCGTAGGTGGGGTCGATTTTAGGCCATTTTGGCTCAGGTTGCCTGGCTCTGGGTAGCAATCACTAGACAGAATTTTTTGACTCAAGCTTTTTGTTGGAAACTAAGCTAAAATCTGAGTCTTTTCAGCTTTTGATTGGCTTTCTATCGTTTCTGGTTGCAGAGTTATGGCAAAATAAGCAAAATCTGTGTAAAAAATCTTTTTGGGTAATTTTATCCAAATTTAGTTTTTTTGGCCGTAACTTTTGAACCAGAAACAATATAAAGCCAATCAAAGGCTCGAAAGACTATGACTGTAGTGTGGTTGCCAATAAAAGCTTGAGTCAAAAAATTATATATGTCTAGTTGTTGGCGCCCAGGGTCGATGACCTCATCTACGAAGCCCTAAGCCTATCCTACGTATGATGTCACCCACAAAAAACCTGGAGCTCAAAACTTTCCAATATTTTTTCAAAGTTAACTAGAAGACTTCTGCATCTTTTGAGGGTTTGAACAGCTCTCTAGCTCAATCACTGGGGAGTTATGGAGTTGCAAAGACTTGCCCAATATGGTCAAAATATACCTTTAAAGGAAAAATCCACCCGGCACCAAAGCGAAGGTGTTAAAGCACTTACTACAAGACAGCCTTTTAGAATGTCAGTTTTGAAGCCCATCAATGTTCACATGGTCCGATTGACTCATTATTTTTTCTTGATCTTGTTGATATTTCAATGAACAAAGTTAGTTGATTGATTGCATGAAATCTTTTAGCTGATAACATGTTAAACGGGTGTCATTATGTTCCAAAGAATCATCATGTCATGCATCTTGCATAAAAATAGTTGCATTGTGATGTTTCTACTTCATACTGTGACATATGGAATACACACAACATCCAAAAAAAGGAATTCTAACAATTATCAGGTGGTCATGGTGGGCTTGTAACAACAATGTTTAGCTCAAGTGGAGATTGTAAAAGTTACTGAAGTATGAGTGCAAACTGTGGAAGGCACATGTAGGAGAAAGTTGTGTGGCTGTGCTAAGTTACTGAAGTATGAGTGCAAACTGTGGAAGTCACATGCGGAAGAAAGTTGTGTGGCTGTGCTATTCTGAAGCAAAGTTCAAACTTATAAATTTTAAAATTTAATTCCATAATACCCATTTATCCTTAGTGCATGCAAAGAACAGTATCAAGAAAATACAATTTTTGGCTCTCTGGGTTGTTAAACTTATTTAACCTACTTGTGTAGTGCAGTGCAACTGTAGATTACAATGACATGTTATATATATTTTGTTTCACAGATGTTTAGCAAAGCAAACCTTATGATGTAGCATAAAGTTTTACAAAGCTCAAGTTATTTGAAATGAGTTAATAGAAACCTAGAATGTTGTTTGTAAGTGTGACATAAAGGACAATGAAGACTTTTGGGCCATCGTCAATTCAAAAGATAAAAAGTATACGTGGAAGAAGTACTCTCCGTATGTGACCACACATTTTCCTGCACAGAATTATCATTTATAAATTTTAGCACTTTAGAATTTGTTTGTATATTTTGTAGTGACTTGCTAGTAACGTTAGTTCATTCACATGAAAGCTTCAGTTATTACTATAAAAAGATAAATTCAATTTCCAAGATAAAACAAGGTTGTTTACTCAGTGCCCCTGTATTCGTGCCACAGTAGTACTGAAACTCGCTGTAACAGTATTCTATACAGTCTATATTTGTGACTGAATTGACTTAATTTTTTTCAGTCGTTTAAAAACAATTTTAATCTGTGATTGAAAAATGACCAAAAAAAACGCAGATGACCACTGACAATTTGTTGATGCTCTGTTGAAATATGTGATCATGTAAATGGCTAGACCTGCACAGTTAATGAAGTCTAAACTAAGAATTCAAAAAGTATGAATTTATTCAAAATTTTTTGAAGGTTTGTAGACGTGAAAGAAGTTTGCATTGAGCTGGTGTAAACTTCACAGAAATGATTGCTTGTAATTTAAGCTTATAAATTATTTTCATAATGTATATATTTTTGTTATGACAGTTGGTCTGTATTTTTACAAATGAAATACAAACAGCAAAAGCAATCTTCTTTAGTTCATTTGTTCCACTTTAGTATGGATACCAAATTACCTATGCTTTTATTAACACTTTGAGAGCTGGCGTAAGATATATTTGTACCTAGATATCGGCCCAAAACTGGCAGTTTTCGGTTGCCATACCAACACCATAGCTCCTCCGCTGATTGAGCTATAGAGCTGTTCAAGGGCTCAAATGGTTTGGCCAGTTTTCTAGTCTGCACTAAAAAAAATTTTTTGGTTGGGGGTTGCGGATTGTTTGTGAGTGACGTCATAAGTGAAGTAGTTTTAGTGCCATTTTGGCTCATGTTGCCTGGCCTAGACCCAACCGCTAGGCCAAAGTATTTCGCTGAAATTTTTATTGGAAACTAGGCTGGAGTCTGAGTCTTCTGAGCCTTTGATTGACTTTCTAGCGTGTCTGGTTCAAAAGTAATGATATAAAATAAACAAACTAATTAATCAGCTAATTAGTCAAATATTTTTATTACTTTAGATCATAACGTTTGAACCTGAAACCTTAGCAGGTTATCCAAAGTATCAAAAGACTTGGATTGTAGCCTAGTTTCCAATAAACACCTCAGTGAAATACTACCATATATACGAATATTATTTTCAAAAATCATTACCTGCTCATTGTTAAATATATCCATGACCAAATATTTTGTCAAAAGAAATTTTAGGGGTACTGTTCATCTGTTGAAATGCTAAAGGGGTACATGCTTATCTGGTGAAATGCTAAGGGGTACGTATTCAACTGTCGGAATGCTGAAGGGATACATGGCAAGAAAAAGGTTGGGAACCCCTGAGCTAACAGTTGGCATCCAGGGCCAGGCAAAGTAGGCCAAGGTGGCTTAAAAGTCCTCCACTTATGACGTCACTAACAAAAAACTTGCGCTCCCCATGCAAAAATTTTTTTTGAGTGCAAACTACAAGACTTGTCGCGTCTTTTGGCGCTTCAACCAGGTCCGTAACCCGTACAGGAGCGGAGATATTACCGTGCAAAGCCATGTGCGAATCAGCTGTTTTTTTGCGAACTGCTTCAATTAACCCGAACGTCAAAGTGTTAAAGTGCATTTCTACATGAAAACATCACAGTTTTAATTAATCAAAAAGTTTGTCTCAAGTGCAACGCAAGCCATTCTGAGATTTGTGCATATTGTTTTACACTCAGTTTTGTTTGATATATTTATAGTGTACAATGTACATGTTGTCAAATAGTATTTGTTATTCCCTTAGTGATGGATCAGAATAAAAGCTGATCTAATGAACAGCAGTTTGCAGAGAAGTATATGTGGGTAATTGTGATGTAGCAGCAGATACTTCAACAAAGTACAAATGCATAATTTGCAAACAATATGTGCCAACAATGAGAAACATTCACTTCTGGTTGCAATGCATTAATCACTGTAATCAGTTGTGTGAGCAAAGAAATGTTAGTTAGTTCTTGTTTTTTCTTGATGCTGATTTTGATGAATTGACAATTTTTGTTCAAAAATAGTCACCGTTTCCAGAAAGTTCCCTGCAGACCACTTGCAAAATAGCTTAGAGCTGGTAGTGCATCTTATAAAGATTAGGGCAAATAGTGCTAACTGTAAATGATGACTTTAGTTTTAAGAATTGTCAGAAATCGACCCAATCCACTCAAGGCTTCAAGTAACAACACAAATATCAATACTGTTGCAATGTATGTTTTAATCACTCTTGGGTTTTTGTTCAAGCAAAGCATTGCAAAATTCTGCTTGTTGTGATGATGTCATAACACTTCACAAAGCTGTTACACCCAAGATTTAAGTAGGAGTGCAACCAATGTATCACTTGTAAACATGCTTACATGTGCGTTTCTACATGAAACCTTGGTTGCACTGTAAGTTTCAATCCCAGCTACCAGTGATTAGTAAGTGCTATGATACCATCATTATTACGAACAGAAATTTTGTAATGCTAATGTATGAAGTAAAAATGCATGAATAAGCTGATGTATGAAGTAAAATGCGTGAAATCTTGCCCAATGGCAAACAAAATATCAATGTGCTGCTTTACAGTAAGTTTTCACTAGGAGTGCTGATAAGCATCAAAGACACAACAATCTCCACTAGCCAACAAAGGATAGTTATTTTCATAACTGTAATACACATATTTTTGAATATCTCTATTTGTACAAAAACGTATTTGGCTCTATCTGACTATTTCTCAGGTTCCAGGTCTGAACATCGGGATGACAATATACCATTGGATTTAACAAGAGGTAGGGGCTTGCTGTTTATTGCTAATTAATTTAATGATCCATAACCTTTGTATTATTGCAGGATTGTGTTGTGCCTGAGTTTTTTTTTGCTGAGTTATCACAGTCATTTGTCCCATAATAGTATTAAAACTTGCCGTAACAGTATTCACTAGCCTACCTTTTGAGACATCATGATTGAATTGTCTTAAATTTTTTCAGTCATTTCAAAAAAATTTGGTCTATGATTGAAAAAATAAACCCAGTTTTGTGTGTGCTGGTCACGTTGGTGTTTTCTTTGATTAGCCATGTCTAGTTTATAATATATGGTAATAATATTTTTGTGTAATTTACTGTCTTTCAAAACATTTTGTTATCATTGGAATGTGCTTTGCACTTGTGTAATTCTCCAGTTTTTCCAAACATTGGTTTATTGTAATTTGCCCATATTTCTATAAGATTTCACTGGAGATTGTAATCGAAGTAACTCAGCTGGCAGTGCATTACCAGTGCCTCTTTGTTTCAAAGTGTAATAATAGTGGAAGCATCAGGTAGCACTGGACCGCTAACCAGTGGTGTTAGTGACTTTTAATCAGCATGCATCATTAACTGTGTTTCACAAGACTGTTCAGAGCTTATAATCTCAAGTGTTTTGTGAATTATTTCTCATTAATTTATATCTGGCTCTCCTTATTTCACATGTGAGCTGCACAGAATATTAGGAACACATAAAACTTGGTGCACTTTCATAGTAGTGTACCATGCTTGTATAAACATTTGGCACTGGTGCAGCATTAATACTTACAGTGCTGTTGTTATTTGTCCATGTCAGCTATTTTGTATTAGTAATCGACTAGCTCAAGACATATTGGCCAGTGCTGAGGATCAAATATTGACTCTGCTTCAATGTGGGTTGATTTTTTTTAAATCCAACTTTTTTGTGTCAAAGCAACAAGGTTCAGCAAACCAGTTTTATATTTTGAATAAAGTTCTGAATATGTTGCAAATAACTAAACAGTTTGTTGTATTTCTGTAAAGACTTTTACTAATTTTCATGCAAATACAGTGCTCAATAGCTTATATTAATAAATGCAAATTCACTGGTTTTCGGAGACCAAAATTAAAATTTGGGTTCTTGTGCAGGTTGTAGACCCCTATCAATAATTGCTGTTATAGAGAAATGTGTTATATTGCTACGTTATTGAAATTTTGTGTATATTTTCACATGTGCAGAGCCAAATGACATCCTAAAAGAAATTCTTTTGAATGTATCAAACCAACAGCCTATTGCAACTTCAAGGAAATTAGGTCATCTTAACAACCTTGTTAAGGTATGTATCAAGCTGCTACTAGAGCAGTGGTTCTTGATTTTTTGCTGATGTAATATCTGATTGGTTTTTACTGTGTCGCTGCATACCACCTGTTCCAGAAAAGATTGATATGCTGTAATCTACTCACGATTAAGAAAAAACAATTCATTGTGACGGCTACAACCAACTGAACTGTTCTCAACAAGCTGGTCTATACATAGTCATAATTAGATAAATGATGAATGATTAGATTGAAAAAATGGTATTAGCTAAAAATATTAGTGAAAAACATTACAGGAATATCAGCAACTTAACTCACAATGGTGACTAAACTTTTGTAAAATTGTGTCCCATCTCAGTGTCGAGATAACAAAAAATACAAATCTCTCATTGTGTTTTATCCTTTACACCAGGGTCTCCAAAATATGGCCCACAAAGACATTTTGTCAATAATGGAAAAATAATATGTTTAAGAAAAACTTAAACTGATTTGGTACAATGTAACATATCCCAAAACAATCTGATGTCTGGCCCTTGAACTGTTGTGTAATAACTTATGTGGCCCTGTGACAAAAAAGTTTGGAGACCCTGGCTTTGCACAGTGTCGTTATGTATCATAAATGTGTAGGCAACAATTGCATTTACTTTAATAATTTATTTCAAAGCAACAGCTGTTTAACTGCAGTAACCACATGTAACATTGAATTACAGGGTGGTTCAATATTGCAAGGACTCTTTATTTGCTACAGTTTTAATAGTAAGCCCCACAAATTGATCGGACAAACTTCGTAAATGACGTGGAAACTCCTCACTACCCACCTGGGAAAGCCCTTGCGTATCACTTAGTGGTATTCGTGTCACCACAAGTTGTGAACCACTATATAGTAGAGCAATTAGGCATTCATGCTATAGGACTTCCAAGTCATTTTTTATAAGTAGAAAATAAATTCCTAACAATGTAGTCGGGTGAATTATCTGTATGGAATGGTTTGATCCTGACTCATTTGTTCGACATGTTTGTTTAGCTTCTGTGCAACACAGCAGATGATTCTTTGATCGAATTTCCTATGGAAGTTATAATGACTTGGTAAGAATGGCATGATGGTTTTTATTAATATGCCGTAGAGCACACAAAAATTTATTTATTATTTATACTTTTGCAAGGTATGGCAGCTGTAGCATGATGTTTGTTGGCTGTGTGTCCTTTTCAAGTTCAGTGCAAATGAATGTGTTTTGAAACGGTTTACGTTCTAGAATTATTACATCACATCTGCAATTGACACAGTAAATTACGGTTCAGATCATTTCGTTAGATAAGAGAAAGCATAATAACTCGTTTATATCTGGACTATAATATATCCTTGTTTTGTAACTTTGAAGATACTTTCACTCTACCCTAAGTCCAGACCCAGGGGGTTAACGAGGTTAGATGCCACCCGGAACAAGCAGCAAGTTTGGCGCACCCGTGTTCGAACCTGAAATCTTTCGGAAGCAAATGTACTGCATTGATGAAAGTGCTTGTGACATTGCTGGACTTTTCAGCACAGCCCGCAGTCATTCTCCCCCGCAGTGATTCGGTGCCTGGGGAATTGTGCCCCCTCGCCCCCCCTCGTTACGCCCTTGTCCCGACCATTCCAATTGGTAAGCTGACACACAGTATTTTTGTTTTTAAGTTTGAAAGCCACGTTGGTCTCTGATGTCAAAGAAGTGCGAGCTGCTGGTGTGCGTGCATTGCGTTATCTAATCAATGACAACGAAACAAAGCAGATCTTCATGAAACTTCGCTTGGATCACCTCATAACCAAGTAATAAAACAGTTTGCCAGCGCTGTTGGTAGAGATAGACCGATACATCGGCGTCGCCGATGTATCGGGCCAATATTGGGATTTTACCGATATATCGGTATTGGCCAAAAGGGCCGATTTTATCGGCCTCAGTAGGTCTTGAGCAAACGCTGTTATATTCCTCACATATGCAGATAACTTGTGCAATAAAGCACAATGAAACAAGTCGAGACTGCTATTGCAGCAATGCTAGCGGGTGCGTTTTTGTAGACAAGCAGACAAGATGAACCATGGAGCACGCGTCGATCTTCGCAGCCACAACAAAAGCATCATCATTAATCAGAATAATTAAAAATCATAGAAAAATATTGAAATCGCTGCAATTTGAAAAATTTCAGCTCATAAATCTTGATTTTTGAAGTTTTTGAAAAAAAAGTAAAGCATAGATTACATCATATTTTTGACAATGAAGCAGAAAGCAAGATTTAAAATTTTGGAAATATCGGTATCGACTATCGGTATCGGCCCAAAAAAGCCATACCGATCGATCTCTAATTGTTGGTAATAATTAGTTCATGTTGTTTGTAGTTTTGTTGTCTGCTCAAATTCGGACCCCGGTGTCAAACTGTTTGTTTAAATTAATCAGTAACCAAACGTATAGGTGTTTGGACATCAGTCACTTCAACGAAGTGGAAAGAATTCAAGCCATAAGACTGGTTCGGAAAATGGCCCATTTAAAAGCTTCAAATGCTGCAAGGAGCCACGAACCTGTTGTCCCGTTGTCCTTATTTGCTGCCATTGTGTCTGTATCTCTTGGCGGTGCCGAGGAGCGAGACAGAGTATATCGGACCTGTCTTGCTGTTTTGTGTGAACTGGGTGAGTGCGATTTCAATCTTTACTTTTGAATATACGTTCTTGTTTGAAAGTGCATCGAGATATCATTGAAAAGTTTGCTCAGGGTTTTCGGCGTTTTTGTAACTTTGCAGTCTGTCAAAGGCAGAGTTGTTTTTGTCAACCGCCTTACTTGGCACAGCGTTGATCAATTGCACACTGCAAATATTTTATCTCAAAATACAGTGTGCTTCTTTTCCGATGTTGTTTCTACATTTAAATCAACTTCATTGTATGTGTAGTTTGCCAAAAACCCCAAAGCATGGCTTACATCTTTACAGTGCACCATGAAACCACTCCGAAACGACAGTGTTGCCAAGCTTCGCGCAAATGAACGAGCAGGGTTGTTAAGCGTCGAAGTTTTCCAAAATGTCGATAATTACCTGATGCTGAGATTCCGCTGCATGTTGACGTCACGTATTCATGAACCCCTTGATGATCCTTGTAATGTTATCATCACCGCCTTCCTTTGTCGCACAAATGCCGGTCTAAAAGTGTAATTGGTGCCATGCAATGCCAACCAGGGATTACTTTAGGTTTCGGAGCTAGTGCAGGGGTCGGCGACCTTTAGCTAACTGCGCCGACTCAAGGTTTCAAATCATTCAGTGTGCCAATAACAAACGTTTTTTTTTTAATACAAGGCAAGGTCAATATATTTTCTGTGTGAATCATGAGAAAATTGATTTGTAAAGGATGGAGCTTCTGCGTGCCATTAAAAATTGATTGGTTTGTCAAGTGTGGCACGCATGCCGTAGGTTGCCAAGCCCTGGTGCTGGTGTGATTGGTGGATGATGTGTTCTTGGTGCGCGTAGGTGTTGGCCAACGTTACACCTGATCTTACAGAACTTCTAGTATTGCCCGCTGGTGTATATTGGTCGTGATTGATTAACGCGCCATCTCCATTGGCTCGCAAATACGCCTTTTAGATATGACTACTGTATTAGAAATATAGTTATCAGTCGAAATTTTTTTCATCATCAGTTTTACTGGTTGTTGGTAATTTCAATAATTCATGATTATTATGCAGGGCTGAAACCTTGCGAATATTGAAATACCAATCTTTAACCCAAATTGTCGAAAAGCGTTGGTTTTTAACTGAATGAATCTATGAGCTGACAAACTGCGTGCATTATAGCTGGAAGATTTTTACCGTGTTCAAATCGCTGGCAGTTTGTATTTGTCCATGAACGTGAGTCCTGTGATCTGCGATATGCTCTCCAGTGGCTTTACCACGTTTTTTTTAACAAAATGACTGTTTGGCAATAGAGTGACTGTGTTATATAGTTACCTCTTTCAGTGGTTCATTAAAAAAGTTGGTCTTCTCCACGCGATTCATGCGCGTTCGGCTCCGTTGATGATTTTGCCCTTCTCTCGCTTCTGCTGGCTAAAAGAAAGACATAACTGTTTGAGCGATCTGCATCTACGTGGTCGAAGTACCTGTGGTTTGTGATTGCAAAAGGAAAACAACTTAATTTTTCTTTATCTGAAATAGCTGATTTAGCTGTAGACACAAGGTGATTATCACTGTCAGTCATCGTTTTTGTATTGCCTTACTGCGACATGTGTCAAGGCATCCTGGGCTAGGAGGCCTTGGCTGTGCACTCTAATCAGTAATGTACGTCATCTACGTCAGGATGTTTGTTTGTTTTGACGTGAACTGCTATGGCTTTTCAACAGAGGCAGCCAATCGATTGGCACGTGACGTTACTCGGCTCAGCAATTCTTTTCTGAATTGTTTCGCTTTCTCTATCTGGCATTTTTGGCGCCTGAGCTTTCATTGGAACATTGTTTTTGCAGCCGTGATTCAACCATGGTTGGTTCTCCGTTGCAACGGTGTGCTGGCGCTGATCAATGCCGTACTGGAATGCCACATGTATGGTCGCATAAGCGAATGCCTCTGCATGAGTCTCATGCACCTTATCAACCACCCGTCAGTAAGGTAGTATTTCGAGCATTGAATGCAGCGTTTGCGATATTTTCNNTTTTTCGCAATTCAAAGCGACCTGAAGCGGGAGTAAAGCTTCCTGTGGCGTGGTTTTCCAGTATGCTTTNGCTGATGCGGCTTTGCTGGTTCGTTTTCGTGGNCGGCCGGCAGGTCTTGCGGGAAAGGAAGTCCGGATGAAACTAATTTGCGTAACGTTCTTCCATGAGCCTGCCGCGCTTTGAACACTGCCTCCCCGGAGTCGACGCAAGAACGTAAATTTCATTTTGACCCAGTTCCAAAACGGGGCAGGTCATTTTTTGTTTGCCCTTAACCATGCCCGCGCATTTTGCGCTTCAGTGTTTCATGAATGGTATGTCTCAGTTTTGTTTGTGTGTTTATTGCAGCATTTGGCACAAGCCCGACTTGAACGTCGGCGCCATTTTTGCCCCGTACACCGAGCTGAACTATCGGCTGCACCCTGATGTGGAAGACTCGAAACTCAAGTAAGCACTCGCGTGCTGTACGTTGTATTGCACATTTTTTGACTGTTGGTTTGAGATTGCACGATGATGACCCGGAGAGAAGAAGCTTGGCCGCAGCAGCGGTGCACAGTGGAGCTGGGTTTTTCTTTTCGCTGAGACGTTTCGGTCATCTGTACGAAACAGCTTAATGTATGTTTCGGATATTTTTTATGACTGAAAAAGGGCATTATGACCGAATTGACAATTTTTTTTCGACCAGTTAAAAATAAAATTCGGTCAAAGACCGAAAAATGACCTAAAAAACAGCAGTGAACAACATCAGTATTTTGTAATTTTGTAAACCGTTCATTTTGTTACATAAAAAAATTACGTAGAAAAGCTTGGAAAACCTGCTGTATTCGTAGCTAACGTTAAAGCGATGATTTGTAATGTTGATGTGTTCCGTGCACAACAGCTGTTGTCGCTGAAGCGTATATTACTTAGACCAAGGTCCTTAAACTCATGGAACGCAACAAGCCGATTTGAACCGAAGAAAAGGCTCGTCTTGCCTAGAATTAGGCAGACCTTACGCTAGCTTGCAGCTACACACCAAACACAATATGCAACTAAATGCGCAAGAGCCCTGAATGTAGCAGGTCTCCAAACTTGCCAAAGTAGCAGGTCTCCAAACTTGCCAAAGACAATCACTAACAGTAACGAAGCAATATTTTCACGAAGAAAATAGGATGATTGGGAACCACTGACGATTAGCTCGAGGACCATATGTTTGAGATTTCTGCCCAAAACCCCAGAGCAAAACCAATTTTCACGTAACCTTAACAGAATGCGAAAGTACTGAGATCGTGTCGTGAGTCATGCTTGGACTGGGAGCCAAAATACAAAATTTGAGGTGACGTGGTCAAATCGCTTGTGCAGAAAACGTAGTAAGTTGCGCAGTTGACTCGGCAACGAAGCAAAATATTCTCTTATTGCCTTCTGTTGTCGATTTGCTTACGGCGCTAACCAACAACACTGCTGTTTTGCCTGATCTGCAGAGAAGAGCAGGAGATGAGATATGCTGCGAGCAAAATGGCTATAGTTTCCTTACTTCGGACCTGGTCGGGCTTGTTCCACGTCTGCCAGTCAAAGGAAATGATTCGATCCTTTGTCGAGGCGCTTTTAATTCCCAACCCTTGCGTACGGGTGAGTGCTGCTAACAGTATTTCTTTGCAAAGCAATGCTTTGCACGAGAGATGTTGCTTAAAAGTGCACTTTCGCTTGCGGGGTTATTCTATCCCGCTTTTTCTACAATTTTAATTGACAAACTTTTGCAGCAAGTGGACTCTTAGCTCGTCATGATATCTACGAAGTGTATGAGTGTGTGTGGATTTGAACAAAAGTGCGCCGTTTGGCACAGCACGGAATTAAACGTCAGGGTATTTGCAGAAAGGTATTCTCACCGTACTCTGCGAGCTATTTTACCTGAACGAATTGGAGTGGACAGACGACTTCGACGCTGCTGTCAAAGCAGCAGGTGTGTATCTTTGGTTCTGCTTAATGTACTGGTGAACTTTGACGAAACGATGGCTGCGCCCCTCTGCATAGACTCCTTTTGTTTGCGGCAAATCACTTATTTCGACTAATTGACAACGGGTGCTGTGCCAACAGTGGCGTAACGAAGTTGGATAGCACCCGGGGCAAGAAGCAAGTTTTGCGCGCCCAGGTTTGAACCCGAGGACTTTCGGAAGCAAATGTACTGTATTGAAGAAAGTACTTGTGAGATTATTGGGACTTTTCGGCACCCCCCGAAGTAATTCCGTGCCCGGGAAATTGTGCCCCCATTCCCCCTCGTTGCGCCCCTGTGTGCCAATATTGTTTATGTTCTTGTCCCTTCGTTTCGTTTGACCTGCTTATGATATTTAGGTGCCTCGGTTTTTGTGTAAATAGTTTTTGTGAAATTGACAACCCGTTTGTTTTCCCTCAAGTTTTTTAAGATTAAGTGTCGCCATTCTTTTATGAGCAGCTGCGCTTTAAAAGACGTTTCTTCGTTACCGATTCATTCACAAGCGACTTGTGCCGTTTACGCAATGCGATATAGTAAGACAGCATTTTACAGTGTTTCTCAGCTTCGATGTCTGCTCGCTCCACAAAAGGTATGTCGTGGATTTGTAACGATATTATTTTTTGTTCCTCTCTTTTACTCAGCGCCTGGCAATTTCAAAGACAGCTGGCGGCTCTCGGAAGGTTTTGTTGCAGCCGAAGGCAAGTTCCTGCTTCGGGTTCGAGCGGTGTCGCGGCCCGACCTGGTCGACTGCCATCTTGCCCTTCTCCTCTCGTGCTTCTTGCAGGCGGGGTTGCTGAAGGTCAGTGCGGCGTTTCACGCATTTCAAAGCAGTGTGTCGATCACTCGTGTTGTTCGACGGTTTGAGTGTTTTTAACGTTTCGAACGACCTCACTTGACCTATTCGCTCGATCACAACCGACCGCGCTTTCACTTTAGACTTCAGTTCTTGCTCTTGTGCGGTGTTAATGAAGGCAGTCGAAGAAAAGACCAGAAGCAGAAGGGTTTAACATTCTGCCGTCGCACCGAAAGCCCGCTTGTACTTTGGTCATTAACGCCACGTTGCTCACGACTCTCGGTTCCAGTTCGTTGTTTGTGCGACAACCTGATGGCCCTGTACTTCGCAGTGCCTGACCGACGTGTGCCTGTGCGCCGATCGTCACTCGTCCGTAGGCGCGACCGTCGTACTCGGTTCGGTTCTGCATCTAGCGTGCCACCTGTTGCCTGGCGACGAAGGCACGTCGTCATGGAAATGGCAACTGCCCCAGTTACTCAACGACAACGATGCGGAGATGACGATGGAGGGCAAACAGTAAGTGGTTGTGCCCAATGCTGGTGCGTGGAGTGCAATGGGTTGTTGATGTAATATTTCCCCCTGTGTGTGTGCAACGCGCTTTCAACGCTCGCCCTATTTACTCGTGGGAACGAAGAACATTGTCTCTAGGCTTCGGTTGGTTGTGGGGTGGCGACACTGCGATGAACTGCCATTTGCGAATTTTCGTTAGGTTTCAAGCATGTGCTTCGTATAGAATAGCGAGCGTGCTGCGAAGCAGTGGCGAAAAGCGAAGTACGTGTGGTGCGGTACATCGTGCCGCAAAAGATCGGCGGTTGTCTGTCGCCCACGTCGGAAACTGCCGTCTGACAGCAATGCTGTTAAACTGCACGGGTTGCGAGCTTTCTGCGTTTGCGTCAAAAGCCAGCCGCGATATTTGATCTAAGACTAGCGCAACGTTGCGCCCGCGAAGCGGACGCAACTTCGACGTCCCTCTGCTTTTCTATTCAGCGTTGGCTGCGAAGTTTCTTCGTAAACGAGCCCGATACCGTGGTCGGATTCCAGATGGCCGTTTGCTTCCGCGGCAGCGAGCGGTGGCGTCGAGTTGGCAGACGCGCCCGCTCTTCAAACCAAGACGCTGTCAAAAACAATCCTGGAAGCGCAGGTTAAAAGGCCCGACCACGACGAGCAACTGCTGAGCAGCTTGTGCGCACGGTACCCGTTTCGTCGCCCAGTTGCCACTTTCGCTCCTTCGCACTTCGCGTCGCCTCGTCACATGCCGACATTTTAATACGCGCGCGCGCGTGCATTATTTATAAGCGGGTTGAATCACTCGGTGCAAGGTCACGACGTGCAGTCGATCACAGCAGTGTTTTTGTCGCTCTCGGGCGAGCAGTGTAACGCGGAAGCAGGACGCGCGCTTTTCTGAATGGCCGGCTCAGAGCGTCGTTTAAATATTTACTTCGCTACCAGCGCTGCTCGACTGCTCTCGACTTGTTTTCGCGTTCGATTTCGCGCTCCCGGCCGCCCGCGTTTTTTCACGTATGATACTGGGTCGTATCCTTGAAGGCTGTGTCGTTGTTTGCGGTCATTTCGACCCTCATTTTCGCAATGTCGCGGTTTGACGTCGGTTTGGGTGGAAATTGCGGTTATGCTGCTTCGGCTTGGTGGCCACACTGCCCCTTTTAAGGTTTCGATAAGAAATAGTGCGTGCTCTTTCCAACTTATTTTTTTTCTGGCAACAGCAATGAAGCTTTTTGTCGGTACTGATAAAGTCAAAGTTGCATTTCTGGCGACATTGGCTTGTTTCGCTGCTGTTAAGTTGTGAATCAAGTTTAATGTTTCTTGTCTCCCATCCCACATTTAGTTCATAGTTCTCGGTCTCAAAACAGACGCATCACGTAGCATCTGGTGCGCGGCCATCTGCGCCCGCTGGTTGTCGTCGGGCTGCTCACTCCCAGTCGCAATAAGCTACAAGTACTTAAGCTGTCTGGTATCTGTGCTGTTTTTCCTGCTTGCGTGCGAGCACCTCGCGCCTTTGCTCCGGCTGTATTACATGCGTTCGCAATTTTGTCATTAAAGGCTTCGTCATCATCGGAAATTGCCTGGGAAGAAACGTAATGCGTTTCTACAAAAGTGACACTTTTTGTACAATGACCTTATGCGAACTGCTGTGGAAGCGCAATAACAAAGCAGCCAAGTTACAGGCAGCGCCACCCTGGCATCCACTGCCAACATCAAACACGAAGTTGAACGCGTTTTAAGCGCTTCAATCAGGATCGGCTAAAGCTCGACGACCACTTAATGTGTCCACCGCATTTACGGTTTTGGGCTTGACGCCTGTCGCAGTCGCTTTTCGGTGACGCGCGCTAAAACCGACCTAACAGCACGTTCGTACGTTTTCAGTTATGATTGTAAAGGCTTGTTTGTTGTTTGCTCAGTCGCAGAAACGTGGCAATCAAACAGCTGCAGGAAATCCATGTGCTGCTGAACAGGCCTTCCTCCGCCTACAGCCTCCATCTCTCCCAGTTGCTGGCGCGCCACCGTCGCGGACTGGATTCGCAGAGGTTTGTTGTCTTGACATCTGCTGGACCGCGCGGCGCGCCCAGAAAGCACGTGTCGAGCGCGACTGGGTTGTTTACGCCGCCAGCGCTGCCAGACCAGCCGCGGTCGACTGACCTCTCTCGCGCTCGTCAAGTCACGCTCTCTCGCTTTTTGTCCTGTTTGTCTCGTGGAAGAACGCCCTCAGTTCCGCCCCTTGTTTGTGTTGTTCGCGCCCGCGAGAAAGAGAGAGGAACAGGCTGCTTTGCCTGCTCGTCCTTCGAATCATTGTTCGGGTGTTTTCCATGGTGCGCTTTGGTTGTCGTGGAATTTGTCGCCGATGTTTTTCAGTTGGACTGCCTTTTGTCAGGGAGTATTTTTTATTGAGAGATCTTGTGATGACAGCCTAACGCTGACAAGTGTTTTACTGCCTGCCATTTTCCACCATGTTTTCTTTACAACGTAGTGCGTGCAATCATCTCTGGCCGTCTTTTAGTTCTTTTGTTGACAGCAAAATATGCATTAGAGGCACTGATTGGGAGTCTAAAGCGCTTGTTTTTGAACGTCGTTCTCCACAAAAGGAAAAAATAAAGGAACGTGCGGTTTCCGTGACGTTTTAAACTGCGGTTATGATCAACCTTCTGCTCAGTCATCGGCTCACGTTCGAAGTGCAAGCTTAATTTAACTTGTTTGCCGTTTTATTTTAAGTAATGCGAACAAGTTGGATTCATCGCGTTGCCGGTGACAGGGCATTTCTAACAATAGGTTGAAATTCATTGATTTGGGCATTGTGGAGTTGCTGACAACGACATTGGGCATGATATGACGTTCAATAGTTAAAGTCAACGGGGATTCGTGTACGGCAGGGAACTTGATTGATATGCAATTCGCATGCATTGGCCGAGTTCAACCAACCCCTGATACCAGGCGCCCAACCAGGGGGGGGCATTTGGGGAATTTGCGCCCCACCCCGAAAATGTCAAAACATTGCATAGCAATTTTGACATTTGCAGAAGCTTTCAAAGAATAAAGATGAAATTTTGTATTGTAATCATTTTTAAGATAGTCTTACTTGAATTTTTCTATTTCCTAATGGTTAATTACCTCCTTACAAGATTTATCTTGAGACAGGCCATCTGATCGAAAATTTCGTAAATGATTGGTATTTAACCACAGATATGCTGGAATTGTCAAAACTTGGGAGATAGCTTAAAATGTTGGTATTTTTAAGGTATTTTTTATCCTTTTGTTCGTGTGCCACTCTGAAAATAGTCAGAAATGCAGTGTGTGTGTGTGTGTGTGTGCTTTGATTTTCCTTCTTGCGTATCTCTGAGGAATAGAGTTTGCATGTCCTCTCGAAACGTCAGCAATAAATACTGCAATGTTATCACACCAGTGGAGCAAAGCTTGCAGCCAGTAGACTATGCCTGGTGACAGAAACAGCATACTCTGTTCACATTGTGTTAGCTTTACATTTGCCTGGGGTTAATGTAGGCTATTTAAGAATTTTTGCATTTTATGTTCACCGTTGCTTGGGTTTCACTGCCAAGCTCTAACGTTGCAACGAAAATTCGAACTTCACAAGGGCCTCAAACTTATTTGGTGTTGTTTACATAGTCCTGGCAAAAGTGGCGAAGCCCAGCCACATCTGGTGGCGAGCCTGGCCCAACCATTCGTAATAAAGCTCAAGTTGCATTCCTGCCTGCATGCCTTTCAAGAGTTTCAGTTGTTTGACGAAGTCTCGAATCTGCGATAGAAACAATGACATCAGTGATTAAATATGTCCTCACATCCATACCAGTCTCTTGTATCTGACAACTTCACCACTCACAATATCGTATGCAGAAATTATCTCACAGCAAATATATTCAACTGAAGTTCAAAACTCTAGAATGGATTTGATGAATTTGCTAAAACAAGACGAAAAATTCGGCAGGTTTGCTAGTAGCGTGTACAACTGCCACAGCCATGGACTGCACTAGTTCAGTACGGAACCAGGTGTTGTATTAGGCTACCAATTTTTACTCTGTCCTGATCGTTCAGTCTGCATCTTGATTAAAACTGAATAGTTCTCCATTTCCGAAAAGTTGCGAAGAGAACTATATCTGTGTCCGTTTGCGAAAAAGTTGTACCATGGTTGAATAAGCGCGATGATGTCATCGCATGAAATTACATGAAAATGCCCCCCTCCCCCCCCGAGATAAGAGCTGGTTGCGCCCCTGCCTGATACTTTCAACAAAGTATGTTGGAAGTTGCGATAAAAAGTGCAACAGTGCAACGCAAAAATTCTCATCAACAATAAAAGACCTAAGCCTCAGCGGGAAGCTCTGTTTGGTGAAAGATGCTGGTAGAAAAGCATTGTCTACCAAGCCGCTGTGAACATATCATGTTGATTCGTACTCGAAAATTCGTGAAATGGGTCTAAAGTATGTTGTACCAAAGCAAGATAATGCTGTGTTTAAAGTTGTTGATTACTTTCGTTTCATCTGTGTTTTATGATCCGAATAAAGTAGTGTGGTGGACAGCTCCAAACACCTGAACCTGAAGGATCGGTTTTGTTTGGGTTATTTCCGCAATAGCTTTGTTTTTAATTTCCAAGTATAAAAGCATTTGATGGTTACACCGCATATGTTTCTTGTTCAAATCTTGAAAGAAAACTGTTGTTGAAAATTCCCCTCAGCTGCATGCTCTCTGCCTGTGCTCCCACAATGGTAATTGCGTCGTTGTTTCGCCAGCACGCAGTGATGTGCGTCTGCTGCCTTTTCGCTTCGCTAGATTTTCCTTGCATTCGCTTCGCAACACGTTTACTTGCAAGATCAACAAATTCGCGTGTGTTTATTTTCAAATCGAAACCAGGCGGTCGTCGTTTGTCCTCGCCCCGTCGCCCACGCGCAGCCGATCCGGGAGCACGTCGTCGGAAAGCTCGGTCGGACCTGCCGCCTTCTCGATTCTGAAGAGGCACCGCTCGCTGAACTTAATGCGAGACTTTCCGGAGGAATACACCTTGGCTGCAATCAAGAGCACCCACGTAAGCTGTTCTCGCTTCGGATACCTTTGCAGGAGTTGTTTAGAAATTCTGCTTCGTGGTTACGGTTAACGAGCTGTTCTTTCGGCATGCATTATGAAAGGAAAGGCTCAGTCGCAAGAACCGGTGTATCAGTTTTCAAACTAGCAAGAGTTTACAGCTTTACTAAAACAACTGTTTTGCAAGCCATAAGACGGGACCATGTCGCTTTTCTTGACATCAGATTCGCAGATTTGTTTAGACCGCAAGGCGGCGTGGGTCATACTCATAACACGTTGCTTGGCAACCTCCGGATTACTTGTTACGTGGCAACCTCCGGTTTGCCAATTAATGTAGTCTGCAGTCACATTGCCATCGTGCAGTGATGAGAAGCGCCAACTCTGTCTTGATATCAACGATTTTGTCACCTTTCAATGGCAGTGGAAGACCCACGAATTTTTTTGTTTGGAAAAAAGCAGTTCCAATATCTGCTTCACCACAGACTACCTTGTGTGTGTGTCCATTTCCCATCGTCGTTTATTAATTTGCATTTCCTCTCTTACGCAAAACGCATTTTTGTGGCTTTGAAGTTGACACGAAGACTTTTCTCCTCACCATGCTACAAAGGCGAGTTTGCGAACTTCCAGCGGCAAACGTTAAGAATCGTTGCGAAAAGCCGGTTATTAACAGTGTACTCTGTGCGCCGCAAATTAATTGTCTCGCTAACATCGCGAGAATGTCTTAATGCGTTAACTTAATTGCGAAGCCTGTTGCTGAGTGTCGTATTAACTTGGGTATAAAAGCATTCTGTTATCGCTTATGCTCCTCAATACTTTCCCACGCTTTGGAAGTGCGGCTCGTCTCACAGCGGACTTCGTTGACAATTTCGGCCTTCTTTCATTTTGTAGCAAGGTTCTCGTTTATAGCTCCCAAGTTTTGACGTGATGCTTTTCTTAATCAAACACGCATAACTTGTCTATCCATGGACGATGCCGCATATTAAAGCTTGCCTCGTCGAAACACAAGATCGGATTTCAGCGATTGTGTATTATTCGTCGCGTCTTCCCTATCTTCATCTTGCGTCCAGCGTGACGGTTCATCTCAAAACCAAAGGCACACGGTGGTCCACTGAACAACGCACTTAGCGGAGTTTTCTGCTCCCTGCTATAGTGCATGCATTGTGGTAGGTCGCGATAGAACCCGGCAGGCCTGTACTTTAGATATACCGCAGTAAGCCTGCTGTTTTTGGATATGCCCTTAGCATGATTGCGGGAGACTCATTNAAAAATAACGTTGATAATAATGTCATAAGTGATATCAATGCCAGTCATGTTGTTAGAGTATGATTTNTGTCGTAAATACTTTCATTGCGTTTTCAAAGTTTACATTTACCATAGGTGGATAGTTTGTTCATTTTTAACACAGATGTTTCACTTGGAAATAAGGATGTTCCTGTAAAAATTTTGACCTGTCTTTTCAAAAGAATCGAAGCTGACACAGTATCAGCAGACTGCCATAAGCTTTAGCAGCCAGCT
>JGI24158J21664_10001685_pt1 | contig 25435 bp, 15 predicted proteins | sample Ectturendosymbi3_FD_21664 | JGI IMG/M metagenome (IMG submission 21664) | reverse complement strand
TTAGGAAGAGAACATTTCACGTAACTCCAGAAGGTGCTCAAGGGCATCTAAAAATGAATAATCACCGAATATCTGGACTTGCGAATCCAACTCAGAACAACAACACTGTTCATAAGCACTATACCGATTCTCACGATGAATATCTTCAGGGTCTGATAACCAACCTCACAAGCCAGGTTGACGATCTGCAAACCCGTGTCGTCCGACTCGAAAGATTGTCGCTAAGGGAATCAACTGAACCAGTTGAGGCAACCAAGGCAGCCGAACCAGCTGAACCAGTTGCCTTTTAATGAGGAAAAAATTCAGTGTTATATTAAATGTATTGTGCTATGCCTGATAATATTGGAGATAAGTATTGCACCCCTTGGAAGCAAAACGTTTTGACTTATGACTTTCAAAATTACTCTTTGCTTGGAACAGAAAAAACATTGAACGAAATCGAAAATGCTTTTAGTGTTTGGTAAAATGTTTGCAATTTGAAATTTGAAAGAGTTTTTGATGGGAGCCAACTTATGAATATTGCATTTTTGACAGATGATGAAAAGAAAAATGCAGAAATTAACTGTCTTTACAAACTGAATAATAAAAAATCTGGCACTTTGACACATGGATTTTACCCAGATAATTCTACATTGTTGGGCGATTTGCATTTTGACAATGAGAGATGGTCAGACCAGAGAACAGTTTCAGGGGATGGGAAATACAACTCCTTTTCAGCTGCTGTTCACGAAATTGGTCATTGCATTGGTCTGTTTCACAATACTGAAGATGAAGACAGCATAATACAGCCAATTTATAAGCCTGGATTCAGTGTCGAAAACAAGAACAAAATACTTTCTGAATCTGACATTAAAACAGTACAAGAAATGTATGGCGCAGCAAAACATGTAATTGTTACCGCAATTTTTAACTCTAACAAAGCAAAAGTTTGTTAAAAATATAAAAAAGGACTCAAAGACAAAAATGGTTAAAATAATTCACACTTTAAAACCAAAGCACTTCAGTGAAAGTTCAGATATTTCTGAAGAATCATTTGAAAATCTCTTGAAAAAATTAGCACACATGAATCATGGCTGAATTTGTGGCTGAGAATTTTGGGGTTGAAAGCGCACATGGTTAGCCATGACTTTTCGTTGCAGTTGGGGAGTGATAGGATTTCTTTTGCTCACAGGTAAAAGAAATCATTTTGGAATACTTGCAAATTGATTACATCAATTAATAATACAAAAGTAATCAATCCTTCCATAATCTGAGGCAGGCTTGAAGAAAGTGCTTTGTCACAAATGAGCATCACACCATGAAAGCTTGCTTTTTTTGCAAACGCTCAGGGCATAAACTGCACATCTTTGGACAAAGCTCAGGCTGTCCAGGCAGGATCACTTTTCACGCAGATTGAAGCAGCCTCAAAAAAATTTACCATTTGGTGGCAATAAAGGTTTACACAAAGCACCTCTTTGAACAAAGCTCAAGCGGTCCAGGCAGGACCACTTTTCACACTGATTGAAACAAATGTAACCATTTGGTGGTGAAAAGGGTTTACACAGAGCACATTGCTTAGAAATTTCTTAAACATTGATTATGTTACAAATACCAATCAAAATCCAAACAAAACAATAACAACCAAACCATTACAATCAAAAAGAAAAGCGATTATGCTACAGCCGTACCTTAAAATAGAAGCAAAGGTTACACAGTCTTAAACCTATTGCCTGGCAATTTATAAAACACTGAACTAGAGAAGCTCTGTGTGATCTTTTTTGCGATCAGATTTGGAAAAAAACAGGTTAACTACAACTAATGAATACTCAGTCTCTATAACTAAGCAATGAATAACTCTGAATGCACAATACAAATAAAATATATTAATTCAACACCTTTTAACATATTAAGACACAAGCAGCATGAACCATTATTAGCCTATACCGAAACTGAACACAATATTTCAAACAATTAAGTTAGAAACATGCAAACCTAATCACACAAACTTAAAAGCCTGCCCCTGACAAATTCTACAGACTGATACCAACTGCACGAAACTCTGAGGTGAAATAAAACACCGTTGTGCACTCAGGCAGCCTTCAACTGTCACGCCTTTGACAATGCAAAACCACATACCTTGGCTTCGCACACATAGGTTGGGAGAGTCACTGAAGTGTGAAACGCGTCACAAACTGTTTACTGAGCAAGTAAATAAGGTCGCCCTCTCAAGTTCTGACAACAAACGTATCATAAGGCCTGACAAAATAAATACCTTAGCTCATGGATACAGGACAGGCTGACATGGGAAAACAATAGGGGAACCGACAGGGCGACAGGGTGGCAGGGGAGACCTGGCAAAGTGACAGGGGTGGCTACAGGGGCGGCCTGGCATGGTAACAGGGGTGGCCTGGCAAAGTGGGGCAAAATGAACAAAAGTCTTCTACTACCGCACAATGGCCACCCTGTCCCTCTCCGTTCACTACTCCATTGACGTCGTGCAGAAAGAGAGAAAAAATCAACTAAACAAGACTTGAAGTTACGACTGCTAATAATATTTACACAGGAAAGGAGATATGTTTTATGACGGTGAAACGCGAATCAACCAATAGACCGAAATTGCCAAAGTTTACTACTTTGCAAAATGTCGATCAGCAGTAAAACCTCTGACGGAACAATGCGATGCACCGGGAATTTAAAGCACGCCACCCAGACGGGGATCTTCATTTTCGGTTCCCCTTTCAAAAGCTTGCGTCTTGACTCCACTTATGACGTCACGTATTCGTTGTAAGCTGCAATGGTTTAGGGCAGGGGTGGGCACTTAATTTGGCTCAGGGACCACATGGAGAGTGCCGTGTTGTAGGGGAGGGCCTACCTCTATTTGATCGTAAAACAAATAAATAAATCATAAACAATAATGCTACACAGAAAAGGTTTGCGTAGAGATGGACAAAGCGATTGCCATGGCAATAGAAGTATGACTCGGTTGAAGTTTGCCTCAGCAGTAACACTTACTGTGATATGTTGAAGGAAATTTCAGATTTGAAGATTTTTCCTGAATGCTTCCGCGGGCCACTGAAATCGCTGTGGTGGGCCACATTTGACCCGCGGGCCGCTAATTGCCCACACCTGGTTTAGGGGTTTCTCAATTAAAAAAGCCTCCGCTGAATAAACCCGAAATGTTTGCAGTGTCGCACGGTTAGAACTATCTTTGCCATGCAATAGGCACAGATTAGAATGTTATTTTCTGCAGTTGAGTTGTGCACTGAGCAAAGGTTTCTCTTAGTTTGTTTGCTGCAGAGTCCAGCGATTCCTCGTGTCTCTGGATGTCATTGTCATCATTCAGAGAGGCATTTAATAATGCGCCAAGATATTTGATTTGGTCGGATTATTGTACACGCGCACCATTTAGAAAAACATTGGATGGATCCTGAAGGTTGTTCATACTTTTTGGGGAAAAAGATACGCCAATTCTTTCGTTGCAATTGAAAGCAATTTTGTGTCCAGCAGCATAATCATCACAAATATTGAGAAGACATTTGAAGTCCACTAATGCTAGGGCCAAACACACATATCCTCAGTAAACATTAGGTCATTCACAACCATATTTCCCACAGTGCACCCCACTTTTGCTGAGGCCAGCTGGATTGAGAATTCATCAACAGGATAGTAAACAATAAAACTGTACTAAATAAATCTATAACAAGTAGCTTCACTGAACACAAAAATGGGCGCGTAACTGCAAATAAATATTAAGTAAAGGTAGGTACGGTACAAGCTTGACAGAACGACAAGACAAACACTGACCATGCAGCAGCAGCTGACACGGGCGCAACGTGAAAAGTGTATGCGCGCAGAATCACAGAACGTCCCCGAAGTTCGATCGCGACTGGAATCTTGATGATTGTACATGACGCGCCCTAGGCCACATACATGCGTCTCCACTCGGAGAATTAGATAAACGCAAACTGTTAGTACAAAAACGTAGTTGCTTTTCTTACCTAAAAAATGTATCTTTGCAGGTCCGCAAATAAATCAGTTCATGCAATAAACAACCCCAGATGCAAAAAACGCGCCTCTTGAAGAGTCAGAAACAATATCGCCTCTGCACTGTTTTTAAACTCAGAAAACCACCAATTGAAAAACCAAACTTCGCAAAGGTCTATTTTGTTTGACAGCCAGAAAAATCTAATTGCTTGAGTCACCACAGGCTTTATGAGAGAAACAACCAACACATTCAAGGAATATAAAAGAAGAATGGTTTGTTCAGAATAGCAAAGAAACAGAATCAATTAATGTTGTTCCTTTGTCAAAAACGAATAACTCTTCTTCCTTTTACTTGTTAAAGTTTGAAATTTGCGTAACGCTATACGAAAAACCTTTGAGTTTTCTACGCCACAACGGAAGGTGGCTGAGTAACAATAGGTACGTATCGCAGGGAATAAGAAACATGTGAAGGAATGGTGCCATTAAAATTTCAGTAAAGTTTTAATAACATTGATCAAAACAGGAAAATCGGGCATTTTTGATATTCATATACCAAGCGTAACCTAGCTGCGGTTATTTAATGACAGGTCATATACACCCACACAAGGAGTGCCATTGTTAAAAAGTGTATGAGAAAATTGGTTCAGGCATTGTTGACACTCTCTTGAACAATAACTTTGAAACTGAATGTAAATGAAGCAGGTTATTGCTCGGTAAGTTTCGATGAGGCCGAAATGTCAGCTATACATTTGTTAGCCATACCTGTTTAGAAAGAGCATGTGCTGGATAAGACGATACTTTTCTTTCCTGTGGTTAACAGCTCCATTCCACTTCACTTGACAATTTTCGATGATGTACATGTTCAGCGTAACTTTGAAATGTCAGCAATGCCTGAAAAATGATGAAAATAAAAAATGTTCCATCTGCTTGAGTGGTAAACCGTTCAAATGTTGGATAAATAATGCGAACAAATTTATTAATTAAAGCCTGTAGGTTGTATTTTCCAGTGATGGAGTCTCGGTCTCGAAGTTCTCGTCTCGGTCTTGCTCTCGAGCTCTTAGTCTCGAGACTTTGCATGAGTTATTTTTTTATGAAGTCTTGCAAATAGCTCCTTAAGGTTTCAAAAAATGATTGTTCAAAATTCAGCCGTTCAAAGCGGTCAGTGGCTAAGCTTTCTCTGTTGCTAGGCTACTTGCGAGATGGAGAAAACGATTAGCCCTCTAACCCGTTTCAAATTTTTACTGAGTTCAATAAAAATGTGCATGTGCCAGTGAAACCGCAGCGCATAATTTCTGCAATGAGATGTTGGGAGTACTTTGCTAAGGACTATCTTTGAACTGTTTTTCCAAGCAGTTTTGTTATAAAAATCCATTTTGAAAAGAGGTGGGAGAGTGCCAAAAAGTTTCTTTTTTGAGAAGCCAAAAGAATGACGTGTTTTTTTCAAGGTGATTTTTTAAACACGTTGTTAAAACACGCTGGTGAGATTTTTTTGTTCTGTGTAATGCCGACTTTGTAAAGTTCAAAAAATGCCTCGGAACTGTCTTGAAAGGTTTTGCTCATAAGAGTTCTGCACAGAGAGCAAGTAATGCGTCAAGGCTGATCAGTTACTTTGACGTGCTGCTAGGCTTTACGGCCTTTTTGCATTTTCTAACCGACATGCGGTGCTGCGAAAACTCTAAGTGTGACAGAAAAAACGGAAATTCTGAATGGTTGTGAATATCGGCTTTACGTAAAAATATGCAAATTATGAAAAACTTAAAAATATAAAAACTTGACAATAAAAAATAGCAAATCTAGGAAATATATATATAGCCATAAAATCAGCGGGAAGGCGCTGCACCATTTCACTGCTAGTCAACTACATCGCCAATCTCGACCTTCGCTTATTCAGCTACAACATGCTGCATCCCAACAGTGCTTGTTGAAAACATCTAATTTTCTTTTTATCAGAGAAAAAAAAAATTTAATACGAAGGCAATGGTTACCTGCTAAAGGCCTGCCGCAGTCGTAAAAAAACTGACAAACTACGAACACCTTTCTCTAAGTAAGACAAAAAAGCAAACCCAAGTTTCTTCAGGGCTTTATTAGTCTTGTGCACTTAGTGGTTGCCATGGAAAACACATCGAATCCACGGTCCCAACTGATTCACAGTGATGACAAAAAGTAAAACTTTCCCGTTGAACCATAGTCTAGCATGTGCCAGCTATGCTATTTATGTAGCCACATATATATGCATGTGTAAAGAAGGCAGAAAAAATAGGAAAAGTATAACGAGACGGGTGGCGAACAAGCAGAGAAAGCAAGAGCAATAATCGAGAATTAAAAACAAGATCCCTTTCAGTTTGTGAGTATTTGATTGTGATGTTCATGATGCTTTAATTATTCTTTATAGTTATAATGAGCATGATACATGATTTTCTCTCATTTTAAATTGTTGTAAGCAAATGTGAGGATTGGAAAGAGGAAGCATTTTTATGGTCGGCCCCGGGCGACAGTTAACATCGCTACGCCACTGCAGTACATGCGGTGGGATATTACCTCGCTGGTTCAAAATGTAAGCCTAATTTGTGCCAAAAAAGTCTATTACTATAATACGCCTAAATATATTTTTCGTTCCGTCAACAGGAGAATCACGAGCAAAATTTAAAAAACTTGTTGTGGACATAATGAGCAAGTTTGGATCGGAGAAACAAGTTACAATTTTGCTTTTCAAAAGTCGAAAGAGTGCTTTCGTATCATCTCTAAATTTATCACCTCTAAATTTCAAGAGAATTGCTAATCAATTTCTTGTCGTGTGAGGAGAAAAGAAACTAGGAAAGGTGTAGGTAACGTTACAAACACGGCAAAGCTTTGTCAGCCGAAATACGCGAAATATGTGGCGAAGAAATTTGAATGTCAGTGCAGATGCCCAGCGTTAAAATAAAAAGAATGTAGTGAAACAGGTGAATGGTACACAATAAAAAACTTTAAATGTTTGTTACTTCATTGGCAAATGCTTCAAACGACGAAACACCTTGGCAAAAAATTGAAGGATGGAAAGCAATCTTTCCTGTGGAGTTACCACTTTATTGTGCTGTTGACTGGTGGTGCTGGGGCTGTATACACTCGTCTACATCGACTGTGCTTGTTTGAAATAAAAAAGTAATGATTCGCCTCTTCTCCACGTTCTCAAATAACATATTGCAATATTAGGTAGCAGGCCAGAACATAGGAGCTTCAGCAGGGCATCACCTCCTGTCCTTATACAGAAGGATTGGTAGTGTTTCGTAATGAACAAAATAATTACAATTTTTCAGAGTCAAAACAAATTTATTGAGCATGGCAACAGCAAACACCTACAGTATTCAATTGGTTCGCCGACAATTTTTGAGTGAAAAATGCGTAGACCATCTTAACTCTGCCAACATTTTCAATGTTCATGCATTCCTTCAATGAATAAGCAAATTAGGCCACTGGTTTCGGTTTGTAAATTCCTAACAGGAAAGTGACAATGAATGTTGCAGTATTTGGCCGTTTGCACAAATTTCGGATGATTTCTATTATCTTGGCATTTGGCAATGTGTCAGATATTTTGTTGCAGCAATATTCAAGTAATTAGCTAAAATTTCCATCAGAGAAATGTGAGGTCTCGGGTCTCGGTCTCGAACTTCTAGGTCTCGGTCTGTCTCGGCTTTTATGACAAAGTCTCGGTCTCGAAGTTTGAACCAGGTCTCGGTCTCGGAAGTTACGGTCTCGACTGCATCGCTGCAGTTCGAATAGAAAGATAGCCCCAGCAAAACTTTTGCCATTGAAGGCAAAATGGACACTACCATTTAACAAATATGCAAAATCGGATTAAAACCAAAATTTTTGATATGGTTAGAATAATCACATTAAAACAAAAATTTTCTCAGTCCGATCCAGTCCTGATACGCCAATTTTCAAAAAAATTGCAGTCCGATGCAGTCTTGGTCCGGCCAAAATTGGCTTCAGTCCTGATCCAATCCGATCCAGTCCTGATCCACGCTCAACTCTGTGATGTAGCAATCAAAATAACATTGCTCTGAGTAACGCTTCACTGCACTAACTATCCAAAACCACGGAGAGTGCTAATGGTTGGGAGCCAAACACTGCGGTTCTCACGAATTTCCAGCTATGTTGTTAAGCGTAATGTTTAAAATAAGATGAAATAATGGAGAAACTGTTGCAATGATTAGTTTGGTAGTTAGTTGACCCAGTCGTTGTATGAGCAGCGTCAAACAGGGGTATCAAGTAGGAACATTTTCAAGCATGTTTACACAAACAAACCATTGTGAAAGCTTCATGAAATTGTAAATAAAATAACATGAAAAATAAATGCACTGTCGAAAAAGCGTTATTTTAAAAAAATGTTATTCGAGAATCCCATGCTATTGAATATGCGCTTACGAATGCAGCCTAGATCTTTCACTTTGACAAAATGGCCGGAATTTTTGCAAAACGCATCTGGCAACCCTATACGTAGATATCCTCGTGTACTTTCATGTATTTGTGCGTTTCTTTGTTACTGCGATGGATGTTTGAAGTCTAGCGCGTTGCGTGTGGGAGTGAAGACCTCTTACACCGTGGGTGGAGAACCTATTTACTGTCACGGGCCGCATGAATTGTGCATTATCGCTGGCGGGCCGCAAAATCAATTAATTTTGTCCTCAAATTCTACCTTTATCCAACTATGAGGAAGAGCGGCTTCTCTTGACTTACTATCTAAGTACCTGCGTATCATAGAGCTTCGTTTTGACGCGATGTTGCACTCTTACTTGAGTAACAAAAATTCTGAAAAATAACCTTGCCAGATTGGCTCTTTTGGAGCCAAAATCCAGACATTTAGCTATTTTGAGAAGCACTTGGCTCCAGAATTTTTATTTGACTGTTTGGCTACTTTTTGTCTCTTGCAACTTTTTCGTTCCACAAATGTTTCTTGGAAAAGAGTTGCGAGTGGCACATGTAGCTTGTTCCCGCCACCACAAAACGAGAAGCTGGCCACCAGATAGCAGTGCTCAGTGAATCTGTTCCTGCTGTGCACTGCATTTTCTGCTTTCAATGTTTGAACCAGAAACGAAGTCCATAGAGCACAAGCACAGTGTTTCCACAACGCAGATTGATAATAACAGACACAGAATGTTTTGTAACGGCGTTGGTGTGAGGCCACAAGATTACAGACACTTTCTTAACACAGTTGTTCGCTTACTCGTAACACTTGGTACACTGCATCCAGAGTAGTGTGCTCCAGGATCAGGGTTACGAATTTTGCTTTTTCAAAGATTTTGAAATTCTGGATGCTTTCGCACTGTTTTTTGACAGATTTTCCGATTCTGGATGTTTTTCAACGCACAGGGCTTTTTTTAATCGAAACATTTGCACCAAGCTGGAGAAACATTCAAAATCTTTGCGTTCCATTTCAAATTTGAATAGCCCTAATTGGGTTTGAAACCACATTAGGATTGTTCGAGCTTGAATAACATCCATTTCGTTCATGCTGTGTGCGCGGTAACAGCACGGGACCCACAAATGGTTCACCATCAGAAAAAGCTTGGGAAGCATTGTTGCATGGTTTCTTGTGTTTAGGTTGTAAAGATTTGTAAAGATTTGTGAGATTGGTTATGTTTTGCTTGTACTACTGTAGCCAAGTTAGTCTGCCATAGCATAGTGCAAAAGTGTGGTTTGTGGTTGTCGGGTATATTTTTTAATTTTCAAATCAAACACTAGTGGTGAAAAATAATGTAGTTGTACAAATTTTCTGGCTACATTACTGTTGAAAATCCCCAGCAGATAGCCCATGAATAAATAGATATTTGCAGAGAAGAAACAACTAAAATATGCCGGAAAAAATGCCAGAAATTTGAATTAAACTCAGAAGTGTTGACGACATTTGAAACAAAATTCGGTAATATGTACAAATTTTGAAATCTCGAGTCTCGGACTCACATTCAAAGTCTCGACTCTTGGAATTTTTGATGAAATCTGGATCTCGAAGGTTACGGTCTCGACTACATCATTGCCGACGTCATGATCGAAAGGCAAAAAATATTTAATGGCTACTTCAGGTTCAAGACATCTGGCAACAACCCTGGGTAGAAGCAAGCTGTGCAATAGGCTGGATTCATTGTATTGGACTTGCACAGATGAGTTTTGCTTCAGGTTGAAATAGCCTACTTTGGCTAGGTAGGTGGTGTGGTTTGTCTGTGTGATGATGTGATGATTACTGTAAGAGTTGGGACGACTTTTAAAATGAGAATGTACGAAGCTGAATATTACTGGCTTTAATGTTGGTGAGCCTAGCTAGGCTCACGTGCAAAGTAGCCTAACGCTGAAGTGTGGAATGTTGAATGTTGATAGCAGTCGAAAAACGGATGCTTCCTAGCACGTAAGCCAGTAGATTAATTTGATGATTCTATGTCGAAAATGCTATTTATTTCTTATCAGTGAGTTCAATTGAAAAGATTTTGTCACCAGAAATGAAATAAATTAATTCTTGTTTGTGTCCGATGTTGTCGACGTTCTAGCGTAGGGGAAGGTGGGGCTAAAAGTCACAAGGGTGAGTTGTCACAAGCCTATATTCAGCACAACCGGTGGAGGTAACTACTCACTGAGGCCATAACATCCGGGTACTTCACTTCTAATTGGGCTTGGAAGATGGCCATTTTGTTTCTAGCAGAAGAACCAAGAAAACAACCTGATCTGAATTTCACCTTCCTACGAAGACGAATTGCACAAGGTAGGTTTTTGATGTAACACCAACATTTATAAACATCAACGGAATGCTTTTGCTGCTGTTAATAGGGAAAAATATTAGTAATAGATGGATTAACTTCTTGATTAAAAGTCAGAAATGAGTTGACCTGTATGTGGAATTTTTAAGCAAAAGCTGTCTTGGGGTATGTTGTATGTATGACAACTTACCCCAAGGTTCCGGAGTAGGCCTATACAATGTTTCATTTAATCATTTTACTGAAATAATGATAATAATTCTGTCATACGTAAGTTAGACCTACTGTATTATCAATGATTTTTATTTTATTTCTTAAAATAGCATTCCTTTGCAGATGCGAGACCATAAACGCAGGCGAGTTCATGTCAACATATGCGACAGATCGACCAATTCAAGAAGTTCGACAACATGACGCCCCTTTTGTTGCTGATGATCCATCAGACACATCACTTGAAGAAGTGCAACAATCAGATACCCCTCTCGCTACCTCTACCTCCAGTCGAAAAGCACAGTACAAGAAAGAGGAAGAAACCAGCCACTATAAGACTGAAACAGTTTAAAAAGAAAAATAAGATCCCAGAACCAGACTCATCAAGTGAGTATGAAGTAGGCTTTGATGAAACAAAGCTATGTGATGATAGCAGCGATGAACTCTCAGATGATGAAAGTTACGTACAAACATCACTCAGTCTTGATAATAGTGAAGCAGATGACCACATTTTTGTGGAATGTGAAAGTGAGAGAAACAAACAGTATTACGTTGGGAGAGTTTTGTAAGTCACAGAAAAGAAGATAAGATCTACATTCATGCGGAAAAAATGTTGTGATAAATTTGGAAATGTGCAGTTTTATTTTTCTGAAAACCCTGATATTTGCCTTCACCCACTCTAGAGGATGTTGTCTTCAAGTTGCCAGTTCCACTTTGTGGCCAAACAAAACGATCTGCAAAATTGTTAACTTTCACTACTCTCAGCTGTCTGCCTACAACGTGCAGTAGCTTGTAGATCCACACAGAAGAACCAAAATAACAATCCAAACTTCGCAAAATGAATGGTTTTAAATATTGGCATTTATGTGTACATAGAATATCTTATTATTTTCATTGTAATTAAAGTTCCTGAAGTATAAATGGCATGTGACAATTTACCCCAAGGATTGTGACAAGTAGCCCCATGGTGGGGGCAAAAAGTCTCACTTGATAGTGAACACAAAATATTGAAAAATTTTGATAAAGAACGTAGTTAACGTCAGTTATAACATGTTCTATTATTACTTAAAACATTGTTGGAAATTTTGTCTGGAAGGGTTTTTAAAATTAGCAAGGAGGATGTGTAGGTGATGCAATTTGTAATTTTTGTGACATCTAGCCCCACCCTCCCCTACGTGCTGCGCGTGGTTTGATTATTATGATCAACTGCCAATCTGTTCAAGTGTTCGAATGGCTTGTGGTTGGCGACAACCACCACGGCTGGTGAACCTTCACTGTTTTGGGATGGTTGCAAGCTGGAGACCCCGATGGACTAAGATATGAGGACCTTATCGTCTTGTTCCAAGAGCTCTCGGAATACACAGCGGTCTCATAAGATGCAAGGCGCCTGTCAGCAGCTGTCGTTTCATCGGCTGCTCGGGTGTTTGCGAATGAAACGTCTCGGCATGACAACTGATGGCAAAAAAGTAACCGGGACCAAGAGGTGAAAGATGCAATTCGACCTTCGAGCAAAGAAAGTAGCCTGCACGTCCTGGCTTTAGATTTTCTGAAGAAAGTCGAACCTTTGTTCAATTTCCGATACTATGAGGAGCTAAAGGTGCAAAATACAACCTTGTGAGAATATCGGGAACAAACTAGTTTCCAAGTACTGGCAAGCCAACGAAGTGTTTTGGCCATCAATCCGGCGTCACCACCACAGAAGATTAAATACTGCTAGATGCATAAAAGAGGAAAACGTAGTCCTATTCAGCTCTAAAGGTGATAACCTTGTTTAGCAGATGGAGAAAGCATTTCAAAACTCTTTTGAACCCAATCAGTCTTATACCATCAGACACACAAAAGTTAACATCATTGCGAACGAAGTATTACAAACTGTCGGAACATTAAACTGTTACGACAGAACCTATCGACAAACAAAGCTTTTCACAAGGCTTTGATCAAATAAGAACATCAGTAGCGCACAAACATCTGCAGCGTGAGACAATACACCCGACAGCTGCCCGGTGGGTAATTAAATGCGATCTGATACTGGGACTCAAGTGCGATACAAACGAGCAGACAAAGGAATGCGACACAGTAAGTCAATGAATTAGTGGTCAGTGAAGGTGACCGCGAGCACCAAGATCGTCACACTTTCCCCCTTCAAAATTATGTGGACCAGTCGCCAAAACGACCAAAAACTTGCAAAGTAATCACTGTTTTCTCGAGAAATCTCTGGCGTATGGACGCGACGATAAGTCGTTTATAAAAGCATCCTGAGTCAATTCTTCATGATTCTTAGCGGCGCTTACATCAGATGTACGATTCTTTGCAGGAGATTTGAGAACTTGTAAATACTCGCATATAGTTTCAACTTGTGACTGGTGTCTACTTACGCAAACGTGCTTCGCATAAACATTGTTTTTCTGTTGGACGTAAAGAGACTTTAATATTCGTGCTACTTCTGCATAGTTGGCTCGGCTGAAAAAGGTGGGCGGAAATTTTTGATTTTAGGCGAGCAACAGTATTTTGTTTGATATACCGCCTTTCAAAGCACAAAAGAGTAGTTATGCTAAAAATTTGGGGACATAGCCCCCTGCCTCCCCGCCGGAGCGAAATCAACTGTTAAAATTTCCAAACTTCGCAGTTAGTTCCTAAAACGTGAACTTCTTAAATAAACGAAAAGCAAGACATCTGTTTCGAAGCATATAAACAGGGCCTTCAATAATGATAATTTTCTTGAGGTATAATGAGCTCTCCACATTTTTTGAAATTCCTGTGGATAAAGATCAAGCGATTGCCACTGGCCAACACGATTTTTGTGCTCTAGATTATAGAGCTTTTCAGACTAAATTTGGGGTGCTGCTTCCAAAAATCATACTCATTGTTTTCCATCAAGTGAACTTTTTGAGTCATTTTAAATTTTGTTTTTTTTCGTGGGCGTTATGGCTGGCTTGGTCTTACTTTGTGACTTCCTTATGGCATCACAAATTTCAAGTCATGTGGTGTTTGTTGGATATGCTAAATGTCAATTGATATAATCATTTTACCAAAAACAATTTGTTGAGTCACCAACAAAACGGTTTTCGTAAAAATCATTCCACAACCTGGCTATCGCAGATTAGGATGAAAACCTGCAATACTTTGATAGAAAACTTGTTTCTTGTACGGTTTAATTAGATCTAAGAAAAGCTTTCGACTCCGGAGCAGAGGCGTGCAGAGGGGAGGGGCGGACGGGGCTACGGCCCTGGACATCCAGGCCAGGGTGGCATCCAAAGAGTGAAAATACGCAAATTAAATTTTACTAAAATGCTGTAACTAGATGCTTCTTGGTATTGTACTGTAAGGTTACTAAGAGATACTGCATGATCTGATAGACTTGCCTGAGGGGGGCATGCAAATCTACGTTGAGTGACCCGATAGAGGAATGAAGCACTTCCGTCCAGGCGTGAAGTGGGGTGGGAACGGCGTTCCCACACCTTTTATGGTGTTCACACACCTTCATTTTTTGGGAACGCGTTCCCACACCTTTTTCCACTAGCAACGTTAATTAAAGATTTAGACTTTTCATTTCAATTTCTACGTGTAGCGCCTGGAGCAGCATAAAAGAACAAATGGCAAGTCACTGTAGCATCGTGGTTGTGTAATTACTGTTTGTGACATCAACAACGGTATTTGCGTACTCCACGCTTCGTCTGATTGTTTGAATTTATCGTAACTCTGCTATCTTCGTTTCAGAGGAGTGATTAGTCTTGAAGTTTTCAGGCCGTTGCAGAGATAGATTACAGCTTGCCTGAGTGGATTGGGAGAACTAAAGGAGCTTGTAGAGTATGAGGGCATCTGAGTGATATTTGATGGTAGAGTTTGGCTTTCACCTAAATTAGGGGTGTAGTTGGGTGGGAACGGCGTTCCCAAACCTCTTTTTTTAGCACTACACCTCTGCTTCCATCGTTATCTTAAGGCCTTACATCCTCTCTTCCCCTCTTTGTAGGCTGGACAATTCTGGTAGCCCAGTGGTTCTCCAACGGGTGCCACTTGGCTCACTATAAGGGAGGAATTTTTAATTCCTGGGAGGAAATTTGTTCCAGGGAGGAATTGGGGAGGAAAAGCTGTGGATGAAAAAAACTTAAGGTTTCAAAATTAGTTCAGTAAACACATCAAAACTGCACAACGAGGTCTGGTTTAGATGGGAATATCTACAGTACACAAGGACAAGCTGCCTTACCTGCCGTGACCGTTGTTATAAAAGAGTCTGTGTGGTTCATAATTGTCAGTTTTTTTTTCACAGTAGGTAGAGTGAAATTTTTGCAATCATCTCTTTTGTGATTTTTGTTGGGGTGGAATTGACAGTGTTTGGGTTTGCAAAGGGGAATATGACAAAAACTTTGAGAGCCACTGTGATAACCTATATTTAATCTGCGACTTGTAGTCTTCAAAATGTATCTCGTGTCTCTCTGGAACAGTGGTTCTTAACGGGAGGGCGCGCCTCCCCAGTGGGGGGGCGTCAATAAATTTCCAGGGGGCGCGAGCCTTTAAGCGCTTTACAACATGGAAAGTTTGATCAATAAATCTACCAAAGAACACTTTTGCTTTTGCAGCTTATTTAAAGTTAGGGACTCATGAAACAAAGGGCAATTACCTAAGGGATGCGTGATAGAAAAAAGGTTAAGAACCACTGCTCTAGAGCCTAGGTTCTTAAACTGGGGGTGGAAGGCTCGCAAGGGGGTGCGGTATGGCAGTGGCATATTGTTGAAAAGTATTAAATGCATTGATTGTCTTTAGCTTTCGATGGTGTTGTCTGCTTGGTTTCATTTTTAGTGGCAATGCGAATTTTGTCACAGGACTATATCATCCATAAAGACGATTTGGCGATAGATTCATTGCTTTCAATTTTTGCAAAAAGGATCAAAATAATATAGTAAATTTTTCAAAAAGAACATCGTTCGAAGCTGTTAAAGCACTTTCGGCGCTATATGTATGATATGTTAAAAACGTACTGTTTTTTTGAGCAAAGTACCAGCGTTCTTTCTGAAACGTACCACACCTTTTTCTCACTAAAATTTCCATGCAAAACTCGTGCCCTTGCACGTACGTTTCACAACGTTCACGTCCCTTGCTACTGTTGCGTAACGTGGTACGAGACTCGTACAGCTTTTTTCTCTTCTTAATTTTCACTTGAGGTGACGTTCATGTCGCGTAATCCTTTTTCACATGGCAACAGCCGGACAGGCAGTTTTGCTGTGCCTGTATGTTTCACATTCCTCCATACTCGAATCTGGTACTCAATACTCGATACTCGAAAACCTCAATACTCGAAAACTCGAATCTGGTAGGGAACATAAAATTTGCCCAGGACATCATCAGACCTCTGCACGCCCCTGCTCCGGAGCCCACTCTATATTGCTGACAAAGCTCGAGCACCGTGTAACACCAGGAAATGCTTTCAAGCCGCCAGAGTCATTCAAACCTATCCAAAAGAACGTAATATGTCTGGGTGAAAAACACAAATTCAACTTCGAAAACAATTGTTTCCGGAGTCGCTCAAGACTCAGTTTTATCCCCATTTTTTCTGTTATTGCTTACCCACAACTCTAATCTCATGAAAACTATACTTTTTGTTGATGATCCATTTTTTGTACCGAGCGTCAGTAATGTGGAAAAACTTCAAAATTTAGTTGCACGCGAAATGGTCGAGGTAATTGATATGGCTAATTGCAAACAAGTTTGTACTAAATACGTCTAACACAGAGTTGTAAGTCGGGCCGGGCTTTTCAGGTCGGGCTGGGTTCGGGCGTAAGTTTGTCAAAATGTTTTGGGCCAATTTCGGGCCTGCACACAACGTTTTTACAACATTCAGAGTAACGATTTTTCTTTCGTGACGTACATTCGTTGTGCTCATGGTGGTGACTTTTGTGAGTGAAGTGATTGCGATTTTTCTTCAGCTAATTTTTTTTGCAAACACAGCTGCGTTCTTTTGTTCTCTGCTGGGATTAGTCTCATACTCTTTTTGAGAAGGCGACAGCGATGAGGAAATTGGCACGCGATGGCGTTGCTTCGAAAAGATCAATCACTTACGGGATTCCTGGCTTGTTTTAAGAAACGATGGCCTACAAACCGGCTTTTCATGCCTATAGCGCCATCGTGGATAGTTTCGTGATAGTTTCTTTTCTCTTGAGAAACATTACATTCCACAGTATTATCGTTGACTAACAAGCTAAGTTTGTGGTTGTTTAGGCCAATGTTTTGGTTAAGTTGATTGCTATTTTGGGTGTGACAAAACCATATACCTGAAGCTACACTCGTACGCTACGTTTTTTGATACACCGCAATTGTGCACATCTTGACTCACTCAATAAATTTGTTTTTTTGGGCCTAAATCGGGCTTCAAAAATAAATGTCGGTCTCGGGCAGGATTGGGGCTTGTGATTTCGGGTTCGGGCTTCAAAATGAGGCCCGTTTACAACTCTGGTCCAAAACAAAATTTATAGTTAATCACAAATAAACATGCTAACACAAATTCCTTTAAGATGAATGTAAACGGTCACCGTATTGAAGGGGTCTTTAGTTACAAATTGTCTTGGTGGAATTTTAGACCAGAAACGCACATTATATCAAAACCTAATAAATTTTGAGTGCAATACAGACTTATTGTCTGGGAAACAGCAGCTTCATGTCATCTATAGCCAACACCAGTTGTTTAAATTGCGCGAAGAGTTGTTTGAACACTTCTTGATATGTGACTTATAAAATTTGCAGCCGTGGCCCGGCTACATCCACGTATAGACAAAAAATCACAGCTACCGGCTATGTACAGTCAATAATTAATTCAAACTGATCAGAGACGTTCATCCGTACGATATCAGGTAAATTAAAAAACAGCAATTTGCGTTACCGAAAGCACATTCAATGCTACAGAAACTCTTTTAGAATTGGAACTTGCTCAGATTTAAAAAGTAAACCATGGTTGGAATTTTTTACAGCTTGGTATGAAAAAGGTATTACTCGGGTATAAAAAAGGTATTATTCTATTTGAATAAGAGCTGATGATGCATACTTCGTAGGCGAAATATATATTCTGTAAGATCTTAGTGTCTGATTCTTTGCTGGGAAAGGATTTCTTTCGATAGACAGTGTATTACTTGGGTACTAAGAAAAAGCCGTTATTATCGTAATCGCCGTTATTTCTTCTGTTTTTTCATATTTGTGCGCATCAACCAAGTGCATTGGTTCTGTCTTGTTGTTCGACTTGATTGTTTTTTCACGATATTGCTGTGAATTTTTATTGCTGTCATTACTTATTTCCTTTTGTTTGTCGCTACATATTGGACGTATTTTATTTGTTAGACTTTGTTTTTTATCATGCTCTGAGGTATACCTTTGACCTCCGATCACATTGCGAACATTACAAATGGTGTATCTACAGAACAGTAGGTTTATACGAATTTCCGTTCCCATGCCTAAGTCACCACATTGACTGAAAATCCGTTTCCCGTACGGGAGATTGCAGGTCGGGTTCTCAGCTAGTTCATTTATGTGATGCACATTGCAACATTCTGTTTAATTCACAACTGTAGTGACGCAATCCGATCTCATGCTCCACCAAGTATTTATTTAATACGCGAGAACCGCAAACACGTTTTGTGGTATATTGAAGTCAGTGCTTCTGCCTGCATAAATTTGCGTGTGTCACATTTTGCCATTGCTACATTTATCGCATAAATGCGTTGCACGAGTACAGTAAAACGCAACGCTCAGAGCAAACAACTTTTGCGTACTGTTAACCAATTTTCCCCTCTCAACTACAGTGCAAGTGACTTCGCATTGTCGAGGACCGCTGCGAAAATGAGCCCTGCGGTCCTTCGCAGCTACCATCGCTCCCCAATATAGCTTTACTACTTGTTCTGCTCGAGCTTTATCAAAGCAACGCACAGCTGTGTGACTAATATCAAAGCTGGACATTCAAAATAAATGTCAAGGTAAGTACTGTGCGATACACTGGCGATTGCAAACAATGGCCCTTGCCACCCTGTGCTGACGAAGAAAACAACACTGCAATTAATTGCGGAACATGGAAACATGCCACGACTTGCACGTTTTACTCATTTTGTGAAGACGATTGGCTGTATCGGGGTAATACTAGGATATCGTGTTATCCAGCAGTGGAATCGCGTTTTTGTAGAACTACCGTTTAAATAGAAAAGGCACATCTAAACTGGAAGAGTTACTTCAACAGCTGCAAAATATGCAGAAGTAAATTTCCTTAAAACAGGCTGTTTCGCACTGTAGCAATAAAAAAGAATCATGCCTACGTAATGTGACCAACGCTAGTCTATACCTCACCAGACGTTCTCGCAATTAGAAAGAAAACTTGAATTGGAAAAGAATTTCTTAAAAGCTTTCCGCGAGGTCAGAATTTAGACGTTGCGCAACATGACGTTAATCAGGGTAGTTTCGCCAAATACGTCGCCAATACATTGCAAAAGACTGTGAATGAATGAAGAATGAATGTCTGAATGAAGTTTACTGATTTTACAATTAGCTCCTGGCGACCGATGGCGAACTGAACAAACAAGGTAAATCAATTTGTAAATGCAAATCACAAGCAAACCACCAAAGAATAAAGATTAAATTGGTCACTTTTCACTGAAAAATGCAACAGGTGTACGAAACAGACGCACAAAGACTGATGGAAAAATGTTTCATAGAATGCTACAAGAGCTTTAGAACTTTGTTAAACGGTTGTGATAATATGGTTGCAATTCTGTACGTGTTTTTCGGATTCTGTTATTGACATGAAAACTTTATAGAGAAAAATGACTACGCCTGTGGAGCTTCTGAAACTGGAAGTAGATCATTAGAAAAAAATGATTTGTTCAAGTCATATTCAAGTAAGCCCAGTTTACAATATGCACAAGTGTGCGTTACCTTGGGTCAGGTGCAAACGTGTTAAAAACATACTTCTTTCCACCCTTTTACTACATGCCAATCAACTCTGGAACAGAGACACTGTCGTTACATACTACCTTTTCCAGAGCATCTACAAGTGACCTACAATGTACGTATCACACCGAATGTTGCATTCAAATCCACAAATTTTGCGTTTTTGTCAGCATGTTGTACATACTTAACTCGTCAAGACATTTGAATCTTTGGTATACAACAGCTGAGTATACACACTTGCTAATGATGTGCATCTTCATCTATCAACTTAATTTTGTCCATTCACAATTTTTCAGTCTTCAATTTTGCCAATTTTGCATTTTTTCAAATAATAGTAAGAAGGTCATGTAATCACTGGCTTTGCTTTCAATAAAGCAGGGTTTCCCAACCTGGCTTACATGTACCCCTAAGGGTACATTTGCCTAGCTGATGGAGTACATTTATTGTACAGCTGTAACAAATTAACTTTGAGACATAGAAACGGAGTCTACCTTTATATTTCTAAAAGTGTAAAAGTCATATTAGAAATTCAGTTGATTGTTATTATTTCACTCAGCCTTGTTGTAACAAGAAATTTTAGGGGTACACACTTATCTGTCGAAACTCTAAAGGGGTACATGGTCAGAGAAAGGTTGGGAACCCCTGCTCTGAAGCATTCGTTTTCGCCCATTATCGTTAACGAGAAAGTTGCACAGGCGTGTGCTTCTTTCACGTCGTCCAGTGTTGACAGCATTTTTCTTGCAACGCAAAGACTTTTCCGATTTCATGTGAACTTCAACTTTTGTATTAATGTGGATCTTGAACCTGAGATAAACAAATAAATAAGTCACTGACTTGGCTGATAAGACCACCTCCAGCTGCAGTGCAAGTTTTCGTTGGATCAGTTGCAGATCATGTAAAGTTTCGATGGAATAAAGCGTGGATTTCTTATTCGCAGTAAATAATTTTGTGACTACTGCTGCACAACAAGCAATGTAGGACAGAAGTACCAAGAAGCTTGCAACTTATGTTGAGTAGATCGAAAGTCTTCAAAAAATATGACGTTGTCTGGTGCTTCATTTCAAAAGTGTAACAAAGTTTGAATCATGTAATTTTGTAAGAAATTTTTGCCAATGCAAATGCCATGATCTGCAAAGAGACTTTGTCGTGCGATGCTCGTTCGAACCAAACAAATTTGCTGAAAAAGACACCTGTAGTAGGTCTTTCTAAAATAAACTGAGAGCCCTACGTCGAAATATGTGATGTGGCCTAAAATATGACGTGGCACAAAAAATCTCTGCCATCCTTTAAAAAGCGTGCGTTTGGTTCTTTGCTTGTCGGTCGGCAGGGATTAAAAGGTCTCTCCGAAACAAAAAAGCTGTGTTGGAGGTTAATGACCATTGCTGGGCTTCATGCACTCTTCCTGTCTGAGGAAATGGCTGTGCGAAGAGTAAACATCAAAAAAACATTCCTGTCGTACGCGAAAATAGCAAAGTTACGAAACAAATTTTACGAAACGACGAAAAATTGCAAACCAGTAAATCCTCAACCCATGGAATGGAAAAGTGCCCACAGTGCAGGGACGACTGAAAGAAACTGGCCTAAGTGCCTTATATTTTTTTTAATAAGCGTGACTGAAGATATGATTGTTTGCCCTGAATTGAAAAGTGAACGCATTACAGAAGGTGCTCTTTTACAAACAGCGCTACGTAAAACGTTTGGGAAGCATTGGTGAGGTTGCTCTCTGCGTTGGAAATAGGCTCATTTATCCCGTGAGATGGAACGAAAGAGAATAAGTAGATTGTAAAGCGGAAACGTAAACTTTGCGCTCGCCACTAACGTGCCATTATGGGGCGTGTTTGGGTCATCTAGCTTCAGCCAAGGCCACCTGTCTATCATGGTGGCTTCGCTTCAGCGCAAGCAACCTAACTAAATTTTGATGAATAAGTGTTTGATCACTTGAATTTGGATGAAGCATATTAAGTAGTGTACAAAAATTTATATTCTTCTCAGGCTTTTCTGTTCAAAGCAACACAATTTGCGCGAAGTTTGTACATTTAGCATGTGAAATTTGAAAATATTAGGCAAAGTCCACATTAAAAGCAGGTTTACTGCTCTACGGAAATCACTGCGTCCTTTGCACCTCATCAATGAGCTTAAGGTCAGGCGAGCTGATGCACATAACTATGCTGCTTGGTTTTGTGCAGGTGGAAAGGATAGTGCGTTGGTGCTATACTGTACATTCGTCGAAATCACTAGAAAGCAGGGAACTCAGCCAGTTACGAATTTATGAACTGTGTGCCAGGGGATCAGTGTGGAAGATTTTTTGGTGGTATTGCTTGAAAACACGATGTCAGTTGTTTTGCTTCAGCTGGAGATGTTTGGATTAAAACTTTAAAGCATTCGAATTGTCAGTTTTGCTGAGCTGAAACTTATCTAACGCGCGTAGAGTCTGTATACACATTCTATTTTAACTTTACCATCTTCATCAGATTTAACGTGTCAGTACAGGGGCGGATCCAGGCAGTGAGGTTGCGGGAGGGGGGCGATTTCAGTAAAACTTGTTAGTCAAAGTCACGTCTCTAAACAGCTTCGCTGCTGTAAGAGAGATGAAGTATAATTTACAACACTGCTGTGACAAAACAATGGACAACAAAATGGCCTAACACTGCACGAATGTTGTTTTCCGAATTGTACAAAATCGTATTGAAAAAAGTTACTTTCATAGGTTTTAGAGGGGGGCGATCGTCCCAATCGCCCCACACTCCCTAAATCCGCTATTGTGTTAGTATAAGGCCCTGTTAGTGTGACTGCGGCTAAGTTTATAGCTTAGCTCAAGTCTGGGTGAAATTTAAACCAAAATTAATAGAATGTAAATCCGTGATTTATATCTAAAAGCAACACGATCGGCTGCCACAATTGCTTTATTTAAGGTAGGAGTGCAAAAATGCGGTCGCACATTCGCGCCGCGCGACCAAAAACTTGAAGTGCGCGAACGGGATTTGCAGCTACATAGAAGTGCCTAGTTTATAACTTTATGTGCATTAGTATGATTAAGCTTATATGTGTGCGCTACTAAAAATTTCTACGCGCTACTAATTCACAGAGAAATTTGCACCCATGATTTACGGTAATCTGAAGAATTTTGCACTCTGTCAAATCTTCTTTCTGTGTGCAGTCGAACTTGTTTTTCTAGAAAAAATGCCTACTTTCGTATGGATTAAAAGCACAGGAATTTAGTTTTAGTTATCAGCGCAATTTAAAAAGCTGGAGATCTAATCTGAAGTGTGCAAAACAGGCTTTTCCCGGAGTTGGCTACCTCACCTCAGGAGAAAGACTGCTTTTGATTGTGAACCTGCCCGGTGAAAGTAAAAAATCAATCCTTATTTTTTGTTGGCGACTGCATGCACGAAACACAGCAACTCACAAGGTTGCGTGAACCTGCGTTGGTTCTTAGGTTACGTGCTGCGTGAACTTACGTCGGTTCTCTGAGACTGTTTGTGTTGGAAACAACGGGTCGTGGACAGTTCATCCCAGAGTGCGCGACGTCGTTGAGCCGTTAATGAGCCGGAAGAACTTTCTGTGTCTAATAGCGCTGTCAAAGTCCCTGGGATTGGCGTGCGGAAAATGCCGATTTAGACGAAAAAATTGGATAATCGAGATTATCACTGTGCTGTTTTCCGTGCAGCAGGTGATGCGCTCTTAACAAAACAGCAAGAACGGATAATGACGCTACCAAGTTAGAGGAGATTGTTCCACACTTTACAGCAGAGGAAACTGAAGGTTTTGCCAAATTTCTTACACTAGCCTGAAAATTTTTCTCTAAAGATCATTTTGATCCCAGAGGGTTTCTTTTACATTTTTTCGGTACAACAATACGGTGATCACATAATTTTGATCTTTCAAACAGAGACATTGCTGCATTTTTTAGGTTGAAAAACTTTAAAGTAATAGGTCATAGTTGTGCATCTGGACATAAAGCAAGGTCTACGCATTTATTTAACGCCTAATAAAACGAAGAGCAACGTATAAAAGTCATCGGAATTTTCCTGAAATGGAATTGGGAATCTCCGCTTGTTTTTTCACATTTTATGACACATCTATGACATCTTATGCTTCCTGCAGTCGATGTGATTTCCAAAACAAACGGGCGACTGACTGACCTCAATTAGGGAGCACGAATCCTAAAAAATCGTGTCGTCAAGTTTAGGTAAATGGGCATAAAAGACTGTTGTTTTCGGTGCCGTCGCAAAAACAAAAAGTCATTACTCACTGCCAACAGGAAAAGCAACAAATTGCAAAGAGGGATCCGGCGCATCGGCCCCTGGTGACCCTGGTGAAAACTGCGATGTTCCCGGTCCAGGATTTTTTTCTAATGTTTGACCTTGCTGAGGGCAAAGACATTTTGAGAGGACGCAACTATTTTATATGAATACTGAGATGGTCGTAAAGCGAGATTTGAGTGTATTTTGGTGGAGGTAGTACAAACTATAAAACGAATTTCCACTGTGTTTTGAGAGACTGTTGGAAAACCTTGAGACACGGTTTCGGTCTGTCGAAACACCTTAAGAAAGACTGTCCCGGTCAAAACGACCTGGTGGTCAGTCTGTTTATGAGAATACTTCTCTACTTACTCGGCTTTAAGCTGAAGTACAAAAGATAAATTGCAATGAATGTGATCAACTGTCCAAGAATAGTTTTGCATGTAGCGGATGCTCAAATTATGCAATGTTTAACGCTGATCTTGAGATATTGCTTCATTTTTTAGATTTATAAATCTTCCTGTTTCTGGCAACCTATTGATTGGCTTTGACAAAGCTTCAGGGTTCCGACTGAGTAAGTCAGTAAAAACAACTTGGAATTACTGGGTTGGCGCAGAAAAATGACTGAAATCTGCAAAGCATCTCGCTAAAACCACAAAAGCACCAAAGGAAATTGCGTTGTCTTGGCGATAAGGCACGCTGTCCGGGTTAAGGAAGGGCAAGGACGTTAACAGGGAAAGTGATAGTTGGAAGTACTGTAGATTATCAGCTTAATTGTATGGTTACTGTTGGGTTTACTGTATTTTATTGTACGTTGATAACACAAGCCTTCAAAGGAAACTTATTCAAGTTGGTGGTAGACTTTTCAACATGAACGTTTACAGAATAAATGTTCTACTTTCCTACTCAGCCTTAAAAGCAATATTTCAATAACACTATATACCAGGGGTGTCAAACATAGGGCCCGCGAGTCAAAACGGCCCGTTGCGAGGTTGAATCTGGCCCGCGGGGTGATTTTGTAAAGTAAAAACTTTTTTGTTTGCTTGAGAAGTTTGTCCAGTTATGCTTCGATAATTGGCGACTAGATTTCAATCACTTGAAACCTTAACGCAATTGTTTATATTTTATTGTTTTTCTCACGTGAAAATTTTCTCTTTTTCTGCATCTTTCCTTTTGCATGGCCACACCGGTTTGAACTTTCAAACAGGTATGAACATGCAAAAATTCAACTACTGTTGATAAGGTTCAACACTAGAAATCCGGGAAAACAGTATACCTTGAGCTCCAGCGATGTCGATTTCGAAACCTTCGAAGTTCTAGGTACAACTCTAACTAAAATTTGCTACATAAAGCTTCTATTCCAATTACTGACCGAAA
>JGI24158J21664_10001684_pt1 | contig 25436 bp, 20 predicted proteins | sample Ectturendosymbi3_FD_21664 | JGI IMG/M metagenome (IMG submission 21664) | reverse complement strand
AAGAAGTTTTGCTGAAATTTTGAAAGATGCATATGTATCATATCTGGTTCTCAATGCTTGAAACCGCACACTTCTTGCATTCTGGAACTTGTCTCAAAACCATTTTTTGAGATAGACGATTCTAGTATCTGGTTTCAGTCTTGAGACAAAACTTTCCACTGTCTTGAACTTAGCATCAGTTGCATTGCCAGGTTTGTGCCTCCACCTTTTCTTTCTAACTACAGTTGTCCATTTATCCAGTTGATCACATTCCTGTTCAGTGTTGTCTACCCTACAATAATAATCATTTCCAGATAAGATTGAAGTTTTTGCGGTAAAGTTATGAAAACAGTTGGAAATTGTCATTACTTTTAACCAGGATGTTATGCAATGATTACATTGGTCTGGCCTGCATGAGATTAAATTTGCCTAAAGTGACCCCTGAATTGAAATGAGCTTGACACCCGTACAGCAAGCACTAAAATTCATATATCTGAGTGTAAATTTGCAACATTTCTAGGAGAACCTGTCCTCGTACCTGTTCTAGAAGAATTATGCCTTAATTCACTAAAAATTTTGGGGTGTAAAATCAATTTTTTGATTTTGTTGAAGGGTAAATGAGACAAAAAGGTTAAGAATCCTGGAGATAGACAAATACAAATGAATTGACTTGAATGTTTCCATTTGTGACATAATTCCTAATTAACAATGTCAGCTGAGCTGTATTTACAAGAATGGCTATGCTATAACATCGAAGTTGTTATGGTGCAGCAGTTAATGCTATGCTAAAGTTACAGAAGTGTTAAATATATGAGAAGCTTTGGGCCATCACCAATCAGACATGGGGCGATTACAGCACAAATGTAATCGATTACCATTTACTTGCCACCTGCTCAATTATAATTATGAATAAAAAAATTCAGAATATAATCGATTATGATTGCATTAAGTAATCACGATTACAATCGCGATTATATTTGTCTTGAAACATCCTCAGAAAGAGAACAAAACCCATTTGCATAGTTTTATGTAAGCATATTTTCAGACAACATACAATAAACAAAATTACTGATCTGTAAAGATCTATCACCGGAAAAAAGAGAAATGTTTGTGCAGTCAACAAAGCAGTGGCATAACTGGAGTTTTGAGCTAGAGATGAAACTTATCTGAAAGAGGTCCACTGCCCTCTGTGATGGACCTACTAGTCAACATTCAGAAAAAGCTGGAGAAATGATAGTGAATCTGGGTGTGAATGGCTGTACCAAAACCCCAAATCAACAAAAAATATTCCAAAAGACACAAAAAGACGACACCGTACTAAAACCTTATTAAAAAGTAGTGGGGGTGGTTTTTACATTTAGCTGGCCAGGGGAGTTAAATCGCCCCTCTTCCTTCCCGTCAATTACTCCACTGCAACAAACACTTTAAAATATTGATTGAACAAAAATAATCAATGTTTAATATCTTTGTTGCAGTTGATAAACACCAACGCTTCTAACCTTTTATCAGGCAAACGACGTCAGACTTGAACATTCATTCAGCAACGCTGAAAATGCGTTCGTTAGTAATTTCAAAATTGCTGACTATTTCTTCTAACTGCGGGTTTCGATCATCTGCAAGCCAACATAGCATTGTGCAGCTTTTAATTTGAAATGGAAAGAACAGTGGTGCCAATATAGCTGCGCATCTGTCTATTGGACCAATAATTAACAAAGCCTCATGGGTTTCATCGAGTTTTTTTTACCAGTATCTGATGGATCATGGTTGACATTTTAGTTATCAGTGTCGAGGAGAGGTATTTTCGACTAAGATTAAAGTACCTTATTCCTCTGAAGAAAGTTAATTTGCTGTAAATTACTGTCCTAATCATACACATAGCCTTACATTCATAAGTTCATTCTGAATATAATAAATGAAATGAACACCTCTACTCATAATGCCCCACTATTCTGTTGCCGAAGTGACAACCCGTTTTTAAGAAGAGCTCTTATTTTTGTTGCTACATCTCACTAGACTAGACTCACTACGTTACTTCTGGCGACCAACAGGAAGGGTCAAGGCTAGCTGGAACAAAGTGAGAATTAGCTAGAAACGTTGCGTATTCTCTTGGACTATCTGGATTTAAACCACATAGGCAGGTAAATAGCCTCCCCCGAAACATGACCATAACAGACAATGATAAAGGAGGAAACCCTGCCACCACAACCGCGCTTCATCTCATAATGATGTAGGATGAAGATTTCCAAGATTAATTGCGAAAGTATTCGTCGATTACGAATAAGTTTGCAATGTAGTCAATTAGGATTACATTTCATTTTTGGTCAATTCAATTGATTGCGATTGCCCCATATCTGTCACCAATATCTTTCCTGGTTTAATGGACCAGTGTGCTTACAAAGGTTGACTGCTTGGCAATGCTAATATTATTAGCTTTCTCTTGTAACTGATTGGTGATACTCATTTTTTCATTCATTTTCACACAATCTTATCAGGAAGGTTGTAGGGACAGCAACCCTAGGAGGACTTGAAATACCTCACAGTTTTCATCAACTTCTGAAGGCTCTACTGGCTCCAAAATAAGGCAAGATGAAGCTACAGTAGGTTGGAGCTAGTTTTTTTTACAGTCATGGACTAAATTTTAAGTCAGTTCAGTCAAAATGACTGAAAATATAGACTAGTGAATACTGTTACAGTGAGTTGCCATACTATTATGGTGCAAATGACCAAAATTTCTAAATGAAAAAACAGGGTTGGAAATGTAGTCACACCACCAAATTTTGGACCAGTATTCTTTGAAGAAAGCCAAACCAGGGACATTATAGTGTGTTTGCTTTGCCAATCTGTGTATCAGTCTCCTTGTTCCACCTTTTGCAACTCTTGAATACCACCCCAAGATATTTGAACTTCTCTACCTGCTGCAGTGTATTACTACTTACTATTACTATACATTGACCTGGATTTATGGAGAAACTTACCTCAATCTTTCCAGTGAGCTTATTTTCATTTCTGCTTGACTGCATACAGCTGAAATCTGGCCAAATGTGTGTTGAATATCATGCACAGAGGATGCAAGCAGTTCCAAATTGTCAGTAGAGATCAGGCGATTGATCCTGCTATGTCCAACAGTGACATCTTTCTCAATTTGGCTGTGACTGTCTATCCAATTCATATAGACTATAAGAAGGGTGGTGCCTGTTTTCCTGCTGACATGGCCACCTGTTACTGGCTTGCCGAAGTCCAAAATACATGGTGAAAAGTTGTGATTTAACACTGCTAACACTGGCACAAACTTGTCAGCAGGAATACAGTGATTTGAGAACCAGTACCAAGTGGCCATCAACACCATACTCCAGCAACAGTACCCACAGCTTTTCAGAGACACAGTGAAATGTCTTTTCGAAGTGGAAAAAACAAGCATAGACATCTTTAACATACTCCTAAGATTTCTCAAAAATTTGCTGGAGAGTGCAAATTTGATCTGTAGTGCTAAAGCTAGGACAAAATTTGCACTGGGCATCCTTCAACTTTGGTTCAATTATTTCACAGTAACTTTTTTTAATGCAGATAACATATATTTTTCCTAGACTACTAAGGAGAGGAATGCCTTGGAAGTAATTGCTTTGCTATCTGTCTCCTTTTTTGTGTATGGGAATGATTACCCCAGTTTGCTAATCCTTTGTTGCCCATCCAGAACCTCTGCCACTTGATGCACATTAAATTAAAAACTGATGACTGCACTTTTTGATTCAAGGCTTTGAGAATCAGATTTCTGTACTTGCAGGGTATTTACTTGCATTCAGCTATGTACAGAGGTCATTTGTTTTTAATATTTCAAACCTGGCTGTTAGCAGTAAACAAAATATGATATGGCTTTGGACTTGATTCCAGTTGACTGCATATGTTTACTTTTATTGTTTTGTTCATCCAGCAATTGAAGCACAACAATCTTGTAAATCTGCTCGAAGTTTTTCGAAGAAAAAGAAAACTTCATCTTGTTTTTGAATATTGTGACCATACTGTTTTGAATGAACTGGACAAACACACTCATGGGTGAGTAGAATACTAATTAGTCTATGTTGATTGATTTATTGCAGGAGTGACCAAACTGCGACTCACGAGCCGCATGCAGCTCTTGGAATATTTGCATGCGGCTCTTTGGAGCTTTCTGAAAAATTATATGCTTGTTCTTTATTTTTTATTTTTATTGCAAAGTGCAGAAATATTGTGAAATGGTACTGGGGTAGCTGGTGTGCTGTACGGCGTTTGCAAGTCGTTCCAAAAAGAATTATGATATCACAAGCGTGTATTGCAAATAAATTTGTGTTTTCAGATTTTATGTTGCAGCTCTTTATAACTTCGGTTTTATGCGGCTCATATATCGTTATGCGGCTCATATATCAAGCAGGTTTGGCCAACCCTGATTTATTGTTTCATATGACTCAGCTAATAAACAAAAAATATACAAAAAGTCATCATGCAAAGAAGTAACCAATTGTCAGTAGAAATTAGATTTAATGAAACCACAATGGCAAGAGAACTGATCAATGTATGATAAACAAACATTGTCTCTGTGTCACATAGGATTGATGAAAGACCGTGGTGGCCATGTAGTCACCAACCCTGTTTTTTGCTTATTGACAAGTTTTATGAAAAAGTGGTTGAAAATAGACAGTTAGAAAAAAACACAGTCACAGAACATGGTGAGGAAAAATTACAGATGTGCACGCCTACGTACACAAAGGAGTTGATCTAATTTATTTGAGGACAATTAATGTGGCAAAAAATGTTAAACACAGTAAGGAAAATAAAAAAACTATCGATGAAATACAAAAAAAACAAAAAAATTATTAAGCGTGATGTTATCCATATAAATGGGATGTGCACAGGAAAGAATAATAAATAAAAATGCGTAGAGAATAACAACTTACATTATTCAGCTTACTAAAACCAGTAAAGACAAGATTTTGTTCTTCACAGAGTGAAATTTTACTAAACACAATTATTCAAATACTGCCTGTGCACAAGTAACAAAAATCAGCACTCATTGATGTTATTTAATGGAAATCAATTGCAATCTTCAGGAACTTTCCTTGCATAACCCTCGCGCAGCCACTAATCAATTTTTTCTCTGTACTGGTTAAAATAGTCATTGTCTCTTTCAAACCTGCGCTTCAAAGTTTGTAACCTTTTCTCTGCTACTGGACGGTTGTTGGGTAGTGATATATCTTCCTCCTTCCATGGAAGAGGCAGTTGATAGTGACCGCAAGTCTTTATCATGAAATCGTCATCATCTTAAGGAAACGTGAATCTTCTACCAAAAATACATCGCAATCTGCATGGTTATCTTCATTAAACTCACGCTCAAACATGTTCAACATTTGTTGGCGCAAATCTCTTGTTTTACGGCAGTTAGATGAACACTCACCATCAGCCACATATTGGTCAGGTCTAACCAAACTCCAACCAAGCCCAGTTTTGACTGCTTTTGGTTGATTCATCGAACCGAATCTTGTTTCCACGATTTGGTGAGCTTGCAGGATGCCTGCACCGATGAGGATCTCAACTCCTGCAGATGATATCTCCAGAAAATGCAATCCCTTCAAGTTTTCGTAGTGATCAACATCTTAGATCAGTCTGAATGCTTTCTGTAATTCTATGTAATCTTTCAACCCCAAACACATTAGCGACTTAATCAATGTCTTTCTCCATCAAGCCGCGAAGTAAGAGTGACACTAACATTCCACTATGAGAACTCGAACCATTTATGCTAATGATTTCCTTCGTTACTGGTGTGCCACTAAGATGCAATCTTCTCGTCTAGGCATTTGTGCAAAACGATACTTCAGAACCTGAATCAAGAAAGGCATAAGTATCCGTAAAGTTTGTCGGGTCTTCACCAAACACTCGAACTGGAAGAACCATCAGGTGTACTTGCTGACTCAAGGTCTTGGCCGATGCAGTAACGTTCGCAGTGGACGCTGAAGATAACGAAGCTTTGTATGACGGCGAAGTGTCGTCGGCAGTAGAAGTTGCTCGATCTCTTTCCTGAGGAACTTCTTTATGCAAAAGAGTATGATGAGGTCTTTTACAAACTGCACAGTCTTGCCTAAAATTACAATCTCATGACACATGATTCAATTTTAAGCATTTAAAGCACAAACGTTTTGCTTTTACTACATTCCAGCGGTCTTTTACCATTAGATTTCGAAACGTGTCACATTTCCACAAAGTATGGTTTGCTCCACAATTGCCACAGGTTGTTTGATAGGATTTCATTGCTACTTGTAAGGACTGAAGAGAACACATTTTCTGTGGTTGATCTTCTTGTTGGAGTCTAATGCTTGTCTTTCTTCGTGGAAGGTTCTGCCAATACCATACCGAATGAGGAATTTGTTCGATCTGCAGCTTCCTCTATAAAGGACAACATTTGCGAGAATGTTGTAGTGTAACCTACAGAGTTAATATCAATTCGATCGCTTAGTTTCCATTGCAGGTGGATCGGCAATCTGTGGAAAACATCAACCAAAGTTTGTGGACTATTCAGTTCACTACCGTAGCCCCAGGCATCTAGAGTTACTTGACAATTATACATACCTGCAGCCAACTTTGACAGACTTTTTTTATCAGACTTGATGCAAGGGGCCTTTAATGATGCCTTCTAAATGTGCTTGAACCACGACGTGCTTACGGCCAAAGTTACTTGCCAGTCTGTTGAGAACCGTTTGCAATGCAGCAGACGCAGGACTAATAACAATACAAGATCGCACAGCTTCAGCAGCTTCACCAATGCACATATTTATGAGGTATTCTAACTGCAAAGCTGGTTCTGCAACTTGCTTCAGCACAATTTCTTCAAAGCGTTTCATAAAGCCAAAGTATTGTAATGGGTCACCATCAAACACGGGTAAATTCCTTTTTGGCATTGTTATACCTTCTTGGATTGCAGAACCTAAATTTTGTGTGGTGTTTAAAACTGCCAGGTTCACGTCGTTTTCATTTGGCCTGACTCTAGAGGTCGGTTGCGGCAGAGCTGGCCCCATTGAAACATCTTTACCTCTGTTGTGGGGTACACCTTTAGGCACGGAAAAAATCACAGCACCAGTGGCTTAACAGGCCTTATGCCCTTTCCACAGGAAAACGAGAACAGTAAATAGGCCTTGCCCCTTTTACAGTGTAAATACAGTAAAGTGGCCTTTCACCTTTACACAGGAAAAAACAGTAAATCGGCCTTATGCCTTTACACAGGAAAAAACAAGTCAATCGTCCTTGTGCCTTTACAATAAATCAACTTTGTGCCTTCTTCATGAAAATGACTGAACTACTTTTAATCATTGAGTCGCGAGGCACGCTTGATTATGCCAATCGGCGAAAAAGCCTAGAGCAATCGCAACAACTCTCGAAGTGACCGTAACAATGGCAACATACAACCTGACCTCTGTGATTAGGGTGGGAGAAATGTTCTAAACCAACGAATTTTTTGTCCTTGGCATAGCCTACTAGTTTCCATCTACTCAGTTTCTTAGTGATATGATTCCAAGCTCACTAGTTACACCAACACATGAACAGTAAGCCACCAAACTCAGTAGCACAATACATGCATAAGCAGTTCTGATTCTGCAATCTGCAAATGAAGAAGAAACAAAACAGGAGCGAAATGAGCTGATTGTGCAGATATTTAAAACACAGATCAGCGATCACATGACCTGTTAATTAGCTCTTTACATCACTACACTGTGCTGTGTTTTTATTGAGTGTTTCTTTCTCTTACTCAGGAGCTCAGAGTGCCACTGCATAATTTCTTGAAACCATTTGTTATTTGTTTTGCCCACTTTGTAATTTATCACATTTATTTAATCCAAATTTATTATGAATCTAAATATTTGAAAAAATTCTGATTTTAGATTCAAATACTGAAGGATTCGATATTTCCATTATATGCATCCTGATTATGCCTTTAATGATTCTTAGATATCTATTGTAATTATTTAATTGACACAAAATAGCTTCAACAAATTTGATGAAAACCAACTTGTTTTCAAAAACTATTAACTCATATCAATTATTTAAATGAAATTGAATTGGATGTTTCAAAAAACAACTGTTTTCATAATACATAGTTGATGAAGACTACTGTTTTTGAAACAGCCATTTAGATTTTATTCAAATCATTGGCTGTTGCATTACTATGTCTAATAGAACTTTGCAGGTCTCTGAAATTTTACTCTGTTCCTACTCATTGTGATGCAATATTATTACTTTTTTGCAACAAATGAGTGGGGTTGCTCTTGAAGTGTGATGTTGCATTGAAACAAATTTGTAAATTGTTTCATGTATTTTCATTTAAAAAGTGAGTATTACTGTTAGCATTATGCAAAATTGAACACTCTAAAAGCAGGACACCTTCAGTCATGTAGAAATGTGGGTCATTCCATAGGATTTCACAAAAATTTTAATATATTTGATAAGACATTTTCGTGGATTTGTTTTTGTTCATAGGTTTAATTCTGTTGTCAACAGAAATGTTTTTGATATGCCCATCAACATTGCAAACAAGCATTTGCAATTCACAGACTACTTAACTGTGGAATAAATGTTGCAAAAATTTAGAGTTATTTCTTTTTATTTTTGCTAAACCTGAAGACCAAACAAACACATTCCTATGTATTAGAGGTTGGGTATTAAAAAAAGCATTTGTTTGTATAGTTAAACATATGGTTTTCATAATTTGTCGTGATATTTCAAATTTCTGAAACTGATGATAAAATGATTGCAGAAAAGGTTCATAGCAAAAAAAACTTTGAAAAGTATACAATGTGTATGCCATCTTTTTCACATGTTTGGACCATCTCCTTACTTTTCCCACTAGTACATGTCATGTCTTAAATCAACCAATTTAACGCAGTCATTGTGGAACGAGTTCAACAGCAACAACTGGTGAGACATGCTACTTTCAAGGACATAGTGTCTCAAAGAGAGAAAATCAACCTTGTTACATATAGTGATAAGCTTAAATGAAAGTAACCATCTGCATAATTAACCATGCACTTATATTGGATTATTGTTTTCACCTTTTTAAAAATTTAATTGATATTTACTCTGCGTTGGTGGGTGCTTTGGGTTTTATGACAAACTCAAGGAAATTTTATGACATACTCAAGAAAGTCAAGTAATGAATAAGCTTTCCTCATGTTTTGAAAGATTATGATATGCTTATTGACTGCTTTTATGGCTGTGGATTTGTTAACTCGCCACTCAAGTTTATCACAATATATGATCACTATTTACTGCATACTTTCACGTTATTTACTGCTCTACTTTACTTAGTCACGCTTTGTATATTTCTGTGCAGGTTTTACTTTGTTTATTGTGTTGTTATACATTGACATCTCCCAGCGCTTTTCATTTTACACTTCCACATTTTTGTCACATGCTGTCACCCATTTCCTGTAATGTGATGGTCGTTTTTGCATTTCTGTCTTTGTATATAATACTGCTCGTTGTTTCTTGTTATTGGTAAATTGCATGTTATATGTGGTTAAAAACGTTGCCCTGAGGAAGCCTACTAGAATAGGTGGGCAAAACGTCAGCTAAATATGGTAATAAAATATTCGCCAGAAGAATGAATTTATCTGCTTGATTTGAAACCCAGTGACAAATGCTATGCAACAACATGCGTAGCAGAAAGAACAGCATGAGTTCAAAATGTCATGTACTTGAAACGTTTGCTGCACTATTTCTCATTTTGTGATTTTGTAATATACTCTGTTGATGAACTATTTATTGTTGAGCAGATATGCACAGACTAGTATGGAGCGCTTAACGCACTGCATACCATAATGCCTACGAATTATGTATTACATACCCAGATATGTAAGTGTTCACCCACACCAAGTTAGCCATCATGTCACAACTTTTGATGCCTTATTGAGAAATAATCTGTACCCCTTTTTACAATGTTGTACATCTTCATCTAACTTTTTTATCTGATCGCTTCAAATGCCTGATGCTTTATACAAATCTTCCATTTTTTCTCAGTTATTTAACGCTCCTATATGACAGTGATCAACTGATATAGTTGTTGATGTGTTGTACCAGTGTATGCATCTCATCAGTGCTGTTTTTGCATAACAATGAAAATCTTCCATGTACATCATTGTACCCTAGGATTTCTTTATTTACTTGTTCCAGTATGCAGACAGAATGTGCAAAATAAGCATTCAAAAGTAAGACATATCAGGTGAAACGTTAATGGCCAAATCCTGGTTTAAAATTCAGGAAAATTAATTGGCTGCTAGTCTCATAAGAAATGCATTGCAAAGCATTGGAAACCTTGGTTGGAACATGCCTCTGTGCACCAGTATTAGCCCCCACCTGACTTACGTTTTCCTTTTTTCTTTTTCTCTGATAACTGTTTACCTCAAAGGCTTAATGTTAGAATGTGTTCATTTCTCTCACACTACTGGATCCCTGTAACGACGCCACAGGGTGCTGTTAAAGTGTTTTGCTCCTATCAGCATAGATCATGTGCTGTGCAAACATCGATTCTGTAATGCTCAATGGCTAACCATTTTTGTGCTCTTGTGTTATTTGATTGTGCCTGTGATCTCTGTAATATGGATTAATATTATATTATTATTATATTACTGAATTATTATTATAAACTTTTTTTGCTTCAGAGTACCTGAACAGCAAGTTAAAAGGATTGTGTGGCAAGTCTTGCAGGCAGTTCATTTTTGTCACCAACACAACGTAAGATGCTTTTTGTTTCTGTTGAGAGCCTTTTACTATTGTTTTTCTGTTGTCTCCTGTTAATATCTACTTTCATTTGATATGTGTTGTTTTTTGTAGTGCATCCACCGAGATGTCAAACCTGAAAACATCCTAATCACTAAACAAGGAGTCATAAAACTCTGTGACTTTGGATTTGCACGAATCTTAAGTAAGATACTTATGTCTTGTGTTTTGGACAAATGTGCATCTAATTGTGTTTTAACATTGCTTTTTACAAAGTATGTTGCTATATTAGTAAAATTTTATTTTCTCTGCTTTCAGCTGGTCCAGGAGATGATTATACTGACTATGTTGCAACTCGTTGGTATAGAGCGCCCGAGTTGTTAGTTGGTGATACTCAGTATGGTCCTCCTGTGGATGTTTGGGCTGTGGGTTGTGTTTTTGCTGAATTGCTCAGTGGCCAAGCACTTTGGCCAGGAAAATCAGATGTTGACCAGCTTTATCTCATTCAAAGAACATTAGGTATGACCTACTGGAATTAGTTACAAATGCTCTACAATTTTGCTGTTACTTCCACTGTTTTTGGAAAGACTTTTTGGAACTCAAGATCAACAATTAAAAAATACTAGGGCTGTGAATTGATCACCTGTTCATCTCTTTCCTCCCCACAACTGTAGATTGTGGCTCTAATCTTACCAAGCTAGTATATGTCAATTCTAGTCATGTTCCTTCATCCTTTGTATTGTTTGTTTATAAGTAGATGTCTGATAATTTGTAAAAACAACATCCTTTTCCCCATTTTAAAGAAATTTTAGACCATTAACTCACAACAGCCAACGTAAAATCAGTAGCAATGATGAAAATAATGTATATATATATATATATATGCATGGAAACATCTTGTTGAAACACTGTGAAACTTCCATGTCAGTTATTATCACTTAAAACCCTGTTGTTTGCAATCATTAAGTGAAACAATCTTTGCAGTTTGCAATGGTTTCAAACTCCCATCTTATCAAGAATTCGTAAAAAAACTGGGAAACGTAATTAGTCACATTTGACTTGTCTTCGGTCCTTGCCACTACAGCTACAACTGTGCTATTTGCTGCTGCGTTCTAACAACAAGCATGGTTATGCTTAACATGTTTTGGCTGCTAAGCTAACAAATTTTTTAATCAACATTGCCTGCAATGGTCATAGTGTTAAAGTGTGCATCCTAAGTTCAAAAACATTTTAATAGATATGGTGGTAGTTTCCTATGATTGTTGCTCCCAGAAAAAAGAAAGAAAATCAGTTATTACCTCCCCTTTTGTTTTGATGCCATTTTGCATTCAAACAAAGTTTGCTTTTGTCAAATTTCAGCAAGCATTATGATTTACATGTCTTCTGTAGTTTTGGGTCGATATCCATCTATAAATATCACATTGCCAGCTGACTTATCTTTCAAGTGGTTGTTTATGACATAAAGTGTTATTCCAAATTTCATTCAGATTATTTTTTGTGTCTCATCAATTTTGTGTGTTGTGGAAGTTATTATTTTTATCAGAATATGAAATAGTTGGTAGTTTCTTGATGTTATTTTTTTTCACTCATATTTTCATTGAATCTTTGCCCAGAAGACAAAGTGACAGTAAGCGCTTCCTGTGAAAATCCACTGAAATTTTGAAAACTCATAACTGCTAGTCTGCTCTGCTATGTGCTAATAGATGCTACAAATTTTTCCTAGGTGATCTTATTCCTCGTCACAAACAAATTTTCAGCACAAATCAATTCTTTCATGGGCTATCTATTCCAGAGCCTGACACAAGGGTAAGTGCTAAACAATGCTTGTTTTCCCATAATTTCGTGTATGTTTTCTTGGTGTGATGCATCTGACACATGCACAAAAAAACGAAAATTAAATTTGATAAAAATACCTACACGTTCAGTTCCATATTATACTTGCTTTCGTACTCCTATAGGAGTGTCATGAGTGGTCAGCCCCGGTCCACGCGCATGGGCGCAATTTAGTTGTAAAATGTAGAGGGGAAGCTTGGTGTGAAACCATTATAGTAGAGTTGATGTAAAAGCGAAGTTTTATTAATACAGATTCCAAATCTTGCTTTTGGAGGTGTTTTGAAAGCAACACTAATCACTAGGGCAACCAAATTTTTGNCCTAAACTTAAAATTTTGACTTTATAATTTACCAATTTTGACTTTATTTTGACNTATCAATTTCCTGCGTTTGCAATTGAAATGTGGAATACAAAGCATATTCATATACATTGTTAGAAATCAAACNGATAGGTCAAAATGTTTATTCTGTTGAAATGAAATAAAAAGTGGCTTGTCTTCAAAATCTGGAACATAAACATAGCATCTTTAAAAAAAACCTGGCTACTTTCAGTTTCATGAAACAAGCCTCCGTGATGTTTGCACTGGGACGATATGATTCCACCATAGTTTTTTGAAACTTCTCACTAAGCAGTCACATAATTTGCCAAATGAATTACCCTTAGGTGACTGCTGAGGTAAACTCAGAAGCATATTCCTGCAGTATACTTTGAACTTTTAAATAATTTGGTTGTTTAACCTTAGGCATGATATGTTGATAAGTACCTCATTAACTACAATAGAGTCAGATAAAGTTAAAAAGCTATGAGCGTTTACCAAGCCAAGTAGGCCTTCTGTAAGACCACGTTTCTTGCCGTCCCACGCCCAGCCTACTTTAATATTCAATCCAGTAGTGGGTAAAACAACATTATTACATCAAAGGTCACCACAAAGCTATTATTATGTCAGAATTGCAAGTGAACTTGCAAAAATATATCAAAATCTGTTTTTGCAGCTTTAATAAAATATTGATAAAAATGAAAAACTGTGCTGCAAAGAAATTTTGACCTAACGATAAATTTTTATCTAATGATAAATTTTGACTTTTTTGACCTACTGTAACAACTTCGCAATCGCTCATGGTATCAGCATAAAACTTGGTTTGTGGACGTTTCATAAATTTGAAAAAAGTCAGAAAATTTTTGACTTTTGGTTGCCCTACTAATCACACTTTGCTTTATCCTTACAGGTTGTTTACATTTGCCCCACAAGTGTGGGTACCTGCAACCCGCACGGGTTAACCTGCCCTGCGCAGGACTCTAGTACCTGTATACACAATGAAATATTTGTTGAAAGGACAATACTCTAACCATCAGTTTATCAAATTCATGGCATGTTAAGAAGCTTGTACACAAATACAAGCTTGCCAGCTTTGTTGGTGCAAAGTCGATTGTTAAAATAAATGCAACTGTCACCAGTTCAACTTCTGCAAAAGTATGACCTACATGTATAAAATGGTGAAAACCTATAATATCTGTTATTAGGAATCAAAATTATGTTCTAAAACTACTGTGTCTACAGTCAACAGCTTACATGTTTGATGGAATTTAGATGCAACTTTTACTTCATGCCTGTTTTTTTTTTTTCGCTGAGACATTTCAGTCATTTGTCCCACAGTTGTATTAAAACTCAATGCAACAATATTCACTAGACTAAATTTTCAGACATTGTGACCGAATTGACTTTCTTTGGTCATTTTAAAAAAATAGGTCTATCACCGAAAAAAGCTTAGCTTGATGCCAATCTACATGTTCAAATTTGTGTCATTCAAACAGTTCTGACTTCTGAGTCTGCAAGGGTTAGTGATTTCAGTCCACATGTCATTTTTGCAGGTAGTTAACACAGAATCTGTGGCCTCACAGAAACTATGATAAAACTTTAATTGCTTTAAAAACTTGTGTTTGTCATAAGAGCCCTTTGCCTTCCATATTAACATAAGTGAAAATCTTTTAGAATGCTCTAAATAAGTGTGTCGTAGAAATCACACTAAGCTTCAAAACTGTACATGATTTTTTGCTTGATTTTTTATTTAAATCAGGATCTAAATCAATCGACCCTGGTGTCAAATTGCCTGGCGTTCTGGAAAGGCACCGAAAAATTGGCAAACTGGGGTAATCATCCTCATATACAAGATGGGGGACAGTAGAGAATGCACTACTCTCATCAGCGAAAATCTCCACCAACCACAAATTACTAACACTGCTGGTAAATTTAATTGTAAATTAACACAACACACTCTGAACACTGAAATTAAAAAAGTAACTTACAATTTTAGTACTTTGTGTCCTCCTTTTCTGTTATCACTGCTTGAATGCGTTGCAGCATACTGGAAATCAGTTTCTCATAACAGTCTTTTCTGATTTCTTTTACCCATACCTCTTTTATAGCCTGATTTAAGGTTCCAGCACTTGAAGGTTGTTTATCTGCAACCTTGATTTTGATTATTGCCCATAAATTCTCAACTGGGTTCAAGTCTGAGCTGTTTCCAGGGCAGTCCAGTGTTGCCAAACTGTTTTCTGCTGCAAATTGTTTCACAGCCTTCGAACAGTGACATGGAGCACCATCATGCATGAAACTGTACAATGGTGAATATTCACGTGCGTTCAAAGTTTCTTTTTTAGCAATTCCACATACCTGGAACAGTTCATTGTGCTGCCTGGGGGCAAAAAATACAGTCCAGCAGTACCAGACTTGGAAAATGCCCCCAGGACATCTGGCTCGGTGGGTGTTTCATCTCCTGAAACCGTTTGCCCACGGCCTTCCAACGTTCTTTCTTTTCACTACAAACTGTTATAGAGTATATTCATTCAAAAACATAACTTTAGACCACTCTTCAGATGTCCATGCTTGATGTTCTTCTGCAAATTCCAGACGCTTTGATTTTATAAGAGGAGTGAGCTTGGATTTGCGAACTGGTTTATATGATTTAAGACCAAACTGATATCTCAAACTCTGAGAAACTGAGGCAATGTGAACACCTGTCCCCTTTCGAAGCAGCGCGGCACTAAGTTTCTTCAAAAGAACTTGTTGGGGGCGTACAGTACAGCAATTCGCTTCCTCAGCAGATCATCTCGGGGTATGTTTTTATTGGCCTCCAACTTTTATTCAAGTCTTTGTAACTCCCATAATTGAAATTTGCAATTGTTGTATGCACAGCAGTCTTCGCACTGACTTCTCGTTCTGAGTAGCCTTCCTTACTTGAAACCACGATTTGAGCCCTTTCTGTCTCGGAAATCGACAACTTTTTGCCCATTTTCAGGATATGAAATAGCAGCTTATACACAAATAATTACGCTGTAAAATCAATTGAAATGAAGGTAAACAGATTCTTAGTGAAAAAAAAATGTGTTGGTGATGGACAGATGGCTAATGCAACTTCAGTGGGATATTGTGTCATTTAAACTGCATTATACGATCACAATGATAAAATCTACAAATGCCTTAAATCTGAAAGACTGGTCATAAAATTTTGCTAATGACTGTAATTAAGGTTTCCGTCCGTCATGTCCCGAATTTTGTGCTAAAATTTGCATCTCGTATAAAAATAAAAAACTGCCATTAGTTCCGAATTTAGCTGTTGTGTAAAGGCTGCTTAGAGTCGACAGTCACAAACAGTGTAAAATGAAAAGCCAATGATGGACTCAGCGCAAAAATTTTCTGAAAACTCACCGCACCGAAGTGTTGAAGCTTTTGCTATCAGGTCACCTCCACCTTCATACTTGCTACTGTTGCGATCGGAAATCCCGAGCGGCAAGTGCGCAAAGCTTCGCACCGTGGCAGCAAGCAACAACAGAGTTCACCCGACGAGATCACTCAATTATTGCTTGTTCGTGCCACATATATATGGTGTTGTTCTTCGCACACATCCCGTTCGTGGTGAATCGTGCATTCAACGCAACGCCAACCGAGAGGTTGCAACACTATCATGTCACCTCCACCTTCATACTTACTACCATGTTACCTCCACCTTCATACTTGTAAGAATGCAGGTGTTGCATCGTAACAGCTTTGCAATACTTTGTTGGTATTACGTCATAGAGGTTGTCTGAGTCATTCGTTCTAACACCGCATGTTTTTATATTGCAGCAGCTATAACGTTCGTGAGGGAGAAGTTAGTGGAAAGAAAAGATAGCATTGCTGTGCAATGTTTCTCCATGTCACCTATACATTATTTTACATAATGCATAGCCACAAACTTCAGAAACCTCATTAGTGGTGAAATGCTCGATACTTCCACCCAGAGCCACACTATAATTTCGTGATATATGACGACACTGGTCAGAAAACACGTCTAAAGTTAATTCCATTCTGTTTGATAACAACAAGCATCATTTCCGAAATTAGGTCCCTTAAAAATTTTGATTGGCTCCTGCACAGACTTTTATGTTGACTCCGGCTTAAAATGCACGCTTGGCAGGAGTCCACTCCTGCTCCATGGTCATCTCTGGTGCTTTTGCATTTCAGAAACAACAGGCTATGTTTCTTAACCAGGGGTGCGAAATCTGTTCCTAGGGGGGGCGTGTGTGCTGAATCATTAAAGTTGATTATATTGTTACTTCATTTAGAATGCCAAATGTCTGTTGAGTGCAGCGACAGGTGGTTATTGTGACTGTAAGGAATGCGTATCGAATTTTGCTGACTCAGAAATGCTAACCCAACACTAACCACCGGGACATCTCACTCCTTGGCCTCCCTAGAAAATTATAAGCCAAGTGCCTTGAAAATAGATGCCACGGAATAATTAAACCAAAGCTGGATGATACCCAGTGCGGTTTTCGTCCCGGACGTGGCATTACAGACCAAACTTCACTCTCCAGCAAATTTTCGAGAAATCTTGGGAGTATGCTAAAAACGTCTACACATGTTTTGTCAACCTCGACAAAGCCTACGACCGGGTTCCTCGTGAAAAGCTTCGGGGAGTGTTGCGGGAGTGCGGTGTTGACTTGTTGCTGAACATCAAGACACTGTATTCCTTCTCAGAAATTTGTGTCCATGTCGGCGGGGGGGATTAAATCACAACCGTTCACCGTGGGTGTTGGACTCCGACAAGGGTGTTTGCTTCCACCACTCCCAGTCATAACCTACATGAATTGGGTAGACAGTCACAGCCGAGTCTAGGAGGGTGTTACAGTTGGAAGCTGCAGGATCAAAAGCGTTTACTTTTCATCTGAAGGTTTAGTGCTGCTTGCATCCTCTGAACAGGGTCTTCAACTTGCACTTGATCGGTTTCCTGCAGCGCGCGACCGTGCCGGAATGCACTGCAACATGTGAAGAAGTTCAAGCACCTTGGGGTGGTATTGACGAGTGACGGAAGGCGGAATGGGGAGATTGATACACGGATTAGTAAACCAAACACATTTCTGCGTGAGCTTTATCACTTTGTGGTCACAAAACGGGAGCTTTCAAACACCACAAAACTGCGAGTTTTTATATTGGCCTTTTTCCGATCCTCATCTATGGTCATCAATCTTGGGTAATGGCCGAAATAATATTATCCCAAGCACAAGCGGCAGAGATGGGATTTTTGCGAAGAGTTCACGGCGTGACACTTCGCGACAAAATGCGCAGCTGTGAAATCCGCAAAACTTTGTATATAGAGCCACTTCTCCGAATAGAGAGATCCCAGCTACGTTTGTTCAGCCACGTGGCCAGAATGCAACAGGAAAGACTGGCGAGGCAAGTCCTGCTGGTTAAGCTCACGGGAAAGCGGCCCAGAGGTCGACCAAGGACCAGGTGCTGTGATTTCGTTTCCGACCTTGGAGTGGAGCCAACAGACCTATCAGAGGTTGCTGTTGACCGTGAAGTATTTCGAGTCCTCCTAGGGCTGTTGCCACCCCACCCCAGAGGAAATGCGGGTATGAAAATGAATGTTTGTCTATGACTCAAGATCCATTAAAGATGAATTAATTCTACAACGCGGGAAACACAAAAACACTTAATAATAACACGCCATGAAGGCATTAGTTGATATGAGATGTCATGACATTCTTTAAAAGAAATAAGACTGAAGCAATGCGTCAGTAACTACTGCAATTTCTCGCCAACATACAGAAGCGTCACGTGAAGGATGAATATTTTGGACATGTAGAACGCATCAGAGATTTAAAGTGAGCGAATAAAAAGGTTAAATGAAGATGCGCATCGTTGAACAAACGCGTGCAATCTGTTTCAAATCAAAAGCATTTATCTGAATGATGCTTTGATTTGAAATGCTTTGGAATTTAAATGCTGCTTTTTCATCAGGAACCATTGGAGAAGCGTTATCCGAACATAAATTCACAAGCCCTGAACTTCATGAAGGTAAATGTTGTTGTGTGGAGTATTTTGATTGCGCTTTCAAATCTATTTGATTTCACGTTGGGTGAATATAGAATCAATGGCACATCAACCTGTTAATTACTAGTTTCCTTTGCAGTGTCCAAGCATCCAAGATCGGCCTAATCCTGTAACGCTTGTCTCACAATATTTCATCATAATTATTGCACGTATTTCCAGTGACCGGTTGCTTTTTTAGTTTTCGTGGGTATTTTCTCATTTTTGAAAGAGATGACCAACTGGAATGGTAAAAAACAACTTAACTTTTTTGAATTCAAATTAAAATTTTGCGAGTAAAACATATTCCAATCGCTATTAACAGCAAGGCGAGGAATAAAAGTTAATTGTTTATTTTGAAGAAGTTGTGTTGTAATAATCCGAACTCCGATGGATTTTTGGGTGTATTGAATTCGCCTACCACAACGCCTGCTTCATCACCATGTTTATTGATGTTAACTCACGCTCACTTGTAGGCTTGTTTGCACATGGACCCGAGCGCGAGGTCGAATTGTGAGGAACTTTTGGAACATCCCTACTTTGATGTATTTCGCGAAGAAATAAAAGAACAGCAACCACCGATGCCTTCTCACCACCACAGACCTCACAGACGGCGTGGAAGACGAAACCAAGTGGTAACACAAGGAGCGCATAAGAACTTTAACCACTTTCCTGTGAGTTTGATGTGCTGTGTCGCTTGTGGTGCTCACGCTTTGCTTGCGGCGAGGTTCGTTCACTACTTATCATCTGCACTACACGAACAAACTGTTGCTTACACTTCGCGACCTTCAATGAGCCTCGTGCGCACGTGGCGTCTCGCTGTGCAGATATCACATGTTTGTGTAGTTTTTATTTTTAGCATAAATTTATTCTTGAAAGAAACAGTTGTTACTGCAGTCAAATGAACAGCCAGTTTGCAGCGATGTATGTGTGTTTATACGTTTCATGCTCCCGGTCGTGAGTACATGGCTGGAATTTTACTCTCGCATTGCATAGACTTTGCGGTTGACAGTTAAATGAAATGGTTTTCTTGCAGGTGTGTTTGGCATGGGCCAGGTCTAAACTTGTCCAGAAGTGTGTGTTCAGATGATTTATTGATATATATAGCCATCTTATCTTTTTTTCTCGCATGTGAAAAGGAGTTGGGTTGTTTGTTGCAGGTGTTATGCTGTTGTGTTTACACCGGACCAGCTTCAAATAGAGTAACATTGGCTTAATCTTGATACAGTCTGTTTTTATGTGCGGATAAAAAGCGCTTCAGCGGTCAAGTGTATATTTGTTATGAGGCGATTGGTTCAGTTTGAACGAGAAATATTGATAATGCTTCATTTTTGTCACGTTTTGTTGCTGGAGATAAAAAAGTACACTACACGTGGATTGGATTAGGTAGTAGTACAAAAGAAATAGCTAGAGTGCTTTCATTATTGAAAAAGAAATCAACTTTTTGTGCAAATGAGTCAAGAAATGAGGTTGTGAAGCAAAAGTGCAACAGAAGCTTAAGTTGAAGATGATTTTTCGATTGAAATAAAGTCTAAGTATCTCTGTCATCTCTTTGTAGCATGTTTTAATCGAGGTAACCATTGTTACTCAAAAGCGAAATGCCAGTTTAATTTGTATGCAAATATTGTGTCTGCTATAAAATAATGGGTAAGCAGCTTGTTTGCCCTGCTACTTTCAGCCAGGTTATAATCTGTACATGCAATGAAGTGTTTGGCAAAACCTCGCAGGTAAAGCGTGTTGCGTGTGTGATACTAACCCATTGACGAGATGATATTTTCCAACAATGTATGTAGAATGCCTTATACGGTGTTTGCTTAACGGTCCTAACCATTCAATACAAAGAGCAAATAATTTCCGCGTTTGATTTATATTCGAATGCTTCGTAGCCAACAAACAATGAGAGTCTCGCATACGTCACAATGCCAAACAATATATTATATGCCGTATGTTGTTTTTAGACAAAAGCTTGCTGGAGCATTTGCAAAAAGTTATCCACCATTGCCGATGAAGTGTGTGTGTGCTGCTTGCTTTGACTTTTATCCCGTTGTGAGCTTTGAAAAGTTTTGTTGTTTCTACCTGACAGCAGCTTGTTCATTCAACCTTCTTGCAAACCTCTACTCTAACTCCGACATTTCCTGGTATTCCTCGCATTTACGCTGCTTAGCACACTCAGGCTGACTTTCTTGTCGTGCCTTTCCAGACTACATTGATTTCCTTCCCCTGGTCGCAGCCGATTAATTATTAGAAATTGTACAAGATTTTCGCCATAATTACCGTTTTCAAAATCCTTCGTCTTCTATTCGCACTGGACATATTCTGTACATTGCAAATTTTATCGATTTTAAGAACGATATTGAGCGTGTCCCAAAAATTTACGTCAGTGAGAGCAGAAAACACTATTGCGATAAAAACACCACTGACTCCACCGCTTCGCCGCAGATGATGGTAAATTTTAGAAATGTTTGTTTGTATCACTGATTACTGATGTGATCTTAATCAAACTTTAACTTGAAACACGAAGGAAACAACGTGGAGTGCATTACATTTCATTTCTTATCTAATATAGAAGTAATTCATGATGGTGTGTTGTAAACAAGATTATCGTGCCTCATTTAAAATCAAGTATGCGTTAAGGCAGTTAGATAGAGCGCTGTTATAGGATACTAGTTTAAGCGATCGTCTTTTCTGCATCTTAATGCAAAGGTGGCAATTGATCGAACTCATTTTATTGTATCGTGTTTAAGGCGGCCTTAAGCTTGCAAGTGACGTAACCTGCGGCGACCCGCACGTCGATAACTTGCCAAGCCATTACTCGCAGAAGCACGAAGTGACGCAATCAATCACTTTTATCCAAGAATTTCTTTCATCCGAGCGGTTTGTTGCGTAAATCTTGTCACTGTTGCCGCAGGTGAAGTAGTTTTAAGCAACTTGGCTGCAGCAAGGGTAATATTGACCCGCACCTGCTTGCCGGTTACGTGTTTCATTGGAGAGCGGTAACTGTACGAGAAAGCTACTGTCGTATTCCTTAGCCACTGACGATGAAAAAAGAACTAATATGACGGAAAAAAAATCGTTGTGGACTATTTTTTTGTCAAAATTCAAGTTGCCTTTTTCGCTAATTGTCTTGGTATAGGACTGCAACAGGGTTTGCCAGAAGGCGACCAGTCGATGAAGTGAACAGGGTACTGAGGGCACGCGGCCGCTTTCTGAAGAACATTTTTACTTCAAGCACCACTCTTGTTCTCTCGTCTTCCATTTACTAACACTGCTTCTAACAAGTACGGAGCTCCACAGACACGGGCAGGCTGATTCGCGCAATGATTCAAGGGTTGTCTGTAAGCTGCCTCTCTATGCCATGTGCACTCATGTCTCTGGCGCATATGTCGCCACGAATTCGCTTTTACTGACATGCGCGCACAGGCTTGCTTGTGGCGCAAACAGCAAGAAGGGAGGGTGGTGAGAAGCGTTGGTTAATATCTGCTTCATCAGTTGAATTTATGACTCTCTGACGAAATAATTTTCTGAAGGGGTCTTTTATTTAAATAATCGTGGAAAACTTCACGGGCGGCTGTCAACATGGCCTGGTCTGTTCGTTATTCTACTGACCCGTGATACGAAGCCCTATCCTAAGATTTATCTTTTACTGTTTTTGAATTGATGAAGTTTTGTTTCGTGTTGATGCACCGGCTGGAACGCATCTGTCACAAACCGATCGTTACGGTTTATATGCAAATTAACTGCTGAGTTAACAGTAGGCAACCGCAAGTGGGATAGGTGGGCTCTTGCAATCCGTAGGTATCTTATTTTCCTCCACAAAGCTGGAATGTTTGTGTTGGAGATTTGCAGCTGGTGCTACAGTCAAGCAGTTTCCACGTAAATACAACTTAAATAATTAAAAATCTGTGCGTTTCTGTCTTATTCCGTATTATATTACATATTGTATTTGCGTCATGTTTCATGTTACTGCAAACTTCGTACGTCATAAGGTTTTTGGCTTCTTGTGGAAATTTTCCGGCTGAAAATTAATTTGCCATCTCCTGTAATATGAAGTTCATGTGAAGCACTATATGTGATGTCTCCTGTAACATAAGTTATATACAAAGTACTATGAGTTGTATACAAAGTACTACAATTAATGTTCTATTCAATGAAGGTTCCTTTTCACAACAAGTTAGCCAGTTGGCCAATACTGCAAAAAGTATTTTCGCTGTTGCATTTAAACATTCCTTTATTTTTAATCTTCGTTCAAGCGTTTGGTGTGTTTTATCTGTTTTTTTTTTTGTTTTTTTTTTTTGGATGCAGTGTGTTGGTTTTGAGTTAGTTTTTAGTGATGTGTGCTTACAGAATAGTAGTAGGAGCAAACGAGCAAAGTTTTTTATATCTTGCGGTTTATTTGGACAATCTAAAACAATTCTTTATTTTAATGCTCTTTGCAACACATACATAGCATATGTAACATTTTGGTGGGTTTTTCTATGGCTTTTTTTGTCTGTTTTAAGTTTGCCTGCAATCGTTCGTGTATTGTAGATACTTCTGTTTTTGATAAATATTGTGGTTTTTGTGATTATACGGGTTTCAGTTGATTTTGACAAAGAATTTTCAAAACTTCTTCCGCGAAGCTAAGGAAAGTTCTCTGGGAAACAAAGCCTGGAGTTTGTTACTGTCGATGTAGAAATATTTTTGGATTAATTCAATTTCAGCGAATAAGTTTTTTCTTTCGATTACTTGTTTTTTCGCGCACGTGACACGACATCACGTGACACGACATGTCAATTACATTGCAGAATCTTCTTCCAATGCTGACAAGCAATCCCTCGAACTCATCCTCCCCGGCTCCCGACCACAAAACGCACAGCAAAGACGGAATCGGAACTCACATCCGACACAAGTTCCACCCACGCTTACCGAACATCTGAATCGCTTATATTTTTTGTCAAGTTGTCGTCTCCGAGACAGGTTGTGAGATGTGAAAACACCCGAACCTGGCAAGCCATGCTGCCAGTCATTGCGAATGCGACCGTTTAAACAGCAAACAGCCGAAGCACAGTCCGCACGTGCTTCGCGCCTCTTATAAGATACTCAAGAACGCATCTAAATTCGTAAGTTGGATTGCGATCACGTTAGTACACAAATCTCTCGATTGTAAATCAACCAGTTGATCTGTGCTGGAAGTGCGGATTTTATAAACCATCCTTTTCCCTCGCTTTGTCTGCAACATGTGATTGTAAATATTTTAAGACCACTCATGCACGACGAAGCTTCACCGCTCTGGCTGGTTTGAATTTTTTACCATTATCAGATGATTTGTGTATGTTTCTCACGCAAATTTATGTAATGTTGAATTTTCGAACTACTAGGCTAAGGCAAAGCAGTTGTGTTGATCAACGCCCAACCTCCCTTTGATCATATGAGTTTTCCCGCGGCCTCCAGGTGTGTTTGGATGTGTACTTTACCGGAACAACACACCTAGCGAGCAAAACCGCAAAAAATTCACAAAAACACTGTTAGACTCAAAAATTTTTTTACCCAAAAGAGTACTTACCTCCTGCTTGTCCCCTGGTCCCGCAACATTCACTGCAATCGTCATGTTTACGATGACGTATTACGTCGCGGTTTCCTGTTGCGGGCCGACTCTTACGTAATATACTGCCCTTTTTCTTTGCTTACCACGGTGTCACATTCCAATCCCCAATTCAAGTGCAGATTGTAAGAGTTTGAACTACGAAGTTGCATTAACGCTACTGGTTGAAGTCTGACATCAGTTTGTTTCATTTGAATGCCAGGTATAACTGTGTGGTATATTTTCGGATTTGTTAAAAGCTTTTCCAAGATTGTCACTGACATACAATCTGCTGTTTCTTGGGCTTGTTTCTTGGGCGTATGTCATTCATTCCTTCATACCCTGAAGATAACTTTGAACAGATGCATCGAAAATTGTTTGCAAAGACGTTTGGTGGTACAGAACTTGAAGATGGCGTGAAGTAAGAGATTCATCCCAAAGCTTTTCGTCTGACACTCTTTAAGGGACATCGTCAGAATGGAGTGGAGATACAGCCGAACTGGTTTATAAGAGATCTCATTGGTACTTTGGTTCACAGAGCTTTTATGATCTGTTCAAAAGGCAAACTTGACCCAGAACTTGACGAAATCTACTCAATTCTATTGGAAAACGGCTATCCGGAACATTTAATCAACTCCACTATCAGACGAAAACTTCAACAACTTAACTCGAACCCGGTCCACACAGTGAAAAAATGCCCAGTCCACTTACACGTTCCATGGATCGGAAACGTTGCGATGAAGTTCGAAAAGCAGATCACGTCTGCCGTGAAACGCTGCTTCTTTTCCGTCGAACCACGTGTTGTTTTTATGACCAGACAGCTCTTACCAGCAACAAAGAAAGACGTGCTACCTTCCCATCATCAAAACAACGTAATCTACCACTTTGTGTGCCACTGTGACAGTCGGTACGTTGGTCGCACGTCTCAACGCTTAGAAGAGCGAATCAAACAACACATCCCAAAATCGATTGCCAATCCTC
>JGI24158J21664_10001683_pt1 | contig 25449 bp, 15 predicted proteins | sample Ectturendosymbi3_FD_21664 | JGI IMG/M metagenome (IMG submission 21664) | reverse complement strand
AACACAAGCTTGTGAAAGAGAAAAACAAAGCCAGCTTCTGTCAATTACTTCGCCATTATGGTTCAGGCGACGAATAAGACTTGTGGTACATTTCTGTGACAAGTTTCTGTCTTTTCTGTATTATGGAACATCATGTTTTAAAAATGACTTTTCATCACAATGTCAAAAAGAACTTGTTTCATATTTCAACCAATATTTCCGCATTTTTTCCGGTATATTGACTGGACATAGACCGATATCGTTGCCTCTAGTGATAGCGTCACCTATCTCATCTATCATGTTTTTCGATGATGCACGTGACGTTATTCTGCTACTGCTCTGCTGGTTAAACTACTGTAGGTGTCACACCATGTTCTTCAATTTTCTTTCTTCTTACACGTTCCGCAGAAATGTCTCCGCTAGACTTCACTGCCACTGTAAAATAGTAACTTGAAAGTTTCTTGACTTAGCTGCAAGTTCTTCCTCTCTCATTTTTGCCTCTTTTGATTTTTTACGTCTTTTAGAACCACTTGGATAAGCTCTACACTTGTTAAGATGACGACCCCCTTCTGTCCATGTTTATTTATTATTATGCTCAACAAGGCTGCCACATTTTCATTGCAAAAAGGGAGGACAACATACGCCTGTCACTTACTTTAGACATTTTTGAATGGACTCGGAGATTATTTCATTTCTCATGAAAAGATTGGGCATGTACTCCAAAACGAGGACGTATGGTAGCCCTAATTAACAAATTGCGACCTGTGCAAATCTGAGTTTGGCAGACGAAAAATCTACCAGTAGTAACGAGTAGAGACTTAAGCTAATGCGTTCTACAGTACGTAGCTTGGTCTTGCATTCACTAGATTCAGATACCTGACCGACTTTCAGGAAAACAATAAGTGCAATCGTTGTGTCGTCACAATATCAAATAATATACACTTGAAATACTGCCGTCTGGACGACCGATATTTAAAGCGTTTTCAAACAAACTTTCCTCGCTAACAAAAATGACTACGCGGCACGCACAAGTCGTACATATGACTAAACACATGAACATGGTGGGGTGTGGGGCCCCTCTTAAAACGATTTTTGATTATAATTATTTGAGTCATATATAGACCATTACGAAACGTATGATTCAGTAATCAGAAGATACATAGTTTGCTCATTAAGACGCCAAAAAGGACGTTTGCCCGTCACTTACTAGCTACAACTAATCAGATATCTGTCCAGAGTTTAGACAGGCTCTTGCAAAATCTCAGAGGATTAAGGAAGATTGCAAGGTTCAAGCTATTACGAAAGAACAACATCGCAATGTTTTTTATGGGATGACTGCGAATGCAACAAAGTGGAAAATAAAAAGATCCAGTAATGGCGCTTGGAACTTGCATCTTTTATGAGATTCAGGATCATCTTGGGAGAGAACACAACTATTCGGACACACTATTACTCATGCGTGACGTTCAACCATTTTTTTCTGTAATCGATGGAAATTACAGTACTTCCTGGCTTATGTGACCCAGCAGTCACCCGGATGCTGCATTTTGTACGATCCAAGAATTAACCTTCTCTACAAAATAAATTAGTGTGTTCGTCGTGTAGAATCTGCGCAGAAACAATACTGCATTTTATGCGGGTGAACGAGGCGCATGGTTAAAGCCACAAAGACATTGGAAAGCATAAAATTCGATGTTGAAAGACAATTACCTTCCAGAACACGCAATGCGTACATAATAGTAGTTGTGGATGAAAACGCGCGTTTCTCGTTCCTTTTCTTTTATCCTGACATGCTATCCTGCACTGCTACCAAATGCTTGGACCAACTATTGGTGTGGACTGACGATTTACTGTCTTCCAATTTCAGGCTTTTCTCGTGAAGTGAAAGAGTACTTGACAAAATGTGGTGCAGCCAGTAGCCAATCCACCCGTTATCATCATATCCGTAATTCGTAAGCATAGAATGTTACAATGGGATTTTACGAAGGCAATCAGACTTGGGCTGAAGTTGCATAACTTGCCTTTAGATTTGTGGAAATCTGTCGCACCAGAAGTTTCATATTCTTTTCGAATGCTTTGTACAAACACCACCCCACGTGTTTTGTTTCTTGATTTTTCTCGGCCATTTCCGATTGGGAAAATTTTGTGTGCGTGGTTGTCTCGAACAGCATTTGTGAAAAGCCATGTACGTTCGAGTACACATGGTGACTTGGTAGAAGAAATGGAATTGCCAGAGGCGAATCCTGTGTACGCTAATGCAAGGCGTAAGAACGGAAGAGAACAAACCGTTTTCGTATGTACTGTAACTTGGCACCGTGTCCAAGCAGAGGCCAGTAGAACAATCCCACTAGCAAAAAAATGGAGCAGTGGATGTCAAAATTTAAAAAATTCTGTGCCTCTAGCTAACGCTGAAATGTTGAGTGATCCAAGTGAAAGTCACTGTAATACGCAGGTACCGATCAACTCAGTTATGTCCAAACGAAATTGCTTACTGAGTCAAAAAATATGTCGCTATCTTAACCAGGGCCGTACATTGAATGACCTATTAATGAGGGCTGCACATTTAATGACTTACTGTGATCTTGGCAAACTAAATTTAGTTTAAACTAATTACTGAAAGCGTTTTAATCCTAGCTGCAGTGTTAACGGCTGTTTGGTACTTTTAAGTTAAAATTTTAACTACTCCCTAAGTGTGATGTCATAGCCACGTTTAATGCCAATGGAACAAGGGTAGAAATCAGAAAACTAGTAAAAAGTTATGCGTCAAGATGTCAGTGGACATATGGGAATTTCCCAGCAACCAGTACAAACGTGGTAAAATGGCACTGAGGACCACCTGCATCAAAAATGTCAAATTTAAGATTTTCAAAATAAGAGCAGTTTATCAGTATATGGATTACTTATCCTACAGCGAAAACCTAAACTGGGCCGCCCAAACCTACAACTGGGCAGAATGCGACCCGCGAGTTTGACATAGTTTGGATGCATACATACCACGTAGTATTGATGGAAACTTCTAGCACTTCGTCCCAAGCACAAAGGCGATCGTTACGAAGCACTTGGGCGATGTCCCTAAACGATATTTTAACGCCATTTCATTTTAGAGGGGTGTATGTCGTGATATCGTGATGAATTGCTAACAAAAATGTAAAGTTACGCCTGTTTTTAATGGTTGTAGCATGCATGCTGGTTGCCAAAGCGTTCTTGCGATTTTACAGCAAACATTTTCAGTTGGTCCCGATCGTTGCACGGACAGTTTGGGGGCTGATGCTTCTTCATTCATATTTTAGTTCGTCACTCACAGTCAATGTACCATGTGTTTCTGTTGTTTATATGTCATAATTCAACTACTGTAAAGCCAAGTTAATATGTCACGAAAAAATATGTTCCTTTGTTAGATGAGAGTTCCAAAATGAGGCAACACTTCAGCATCATTTTTCAATAACACTTCTTTGGCAATCGCTTTGGTGCTTGAAGACATATTTTGCTAAAATCCAAATACAGTATCTGGAATGTTGCCAAAAATATCGTTTTTTAGCCACAAGTTGCAAACCACTAACGCTAGAAAGCCAATGAGGGGCCCTAAAGTACCGACTTTTGCCTAATCATTTTTAACGAAGAAACGGGCTAATTGCCACTTGAACCTTTCCTTTAGATGACGACACTCCCAATTCTCTCAACCTCCCCCAGTCATGAGATCACGCTAGAAAAGTTTAAACCAAAAATGGCCTGAAATTTAGTCGAACCCAGAAGAATTCCTTCCTCTCCAGCTCTATCATTCGGCAGTTACAGCTGGACAAACACCATGGATTTGCGGTCCTAATCACCCTGGTGCTGAAAGACCGTAATCAGCACTGTCGCGTCTGAGGATTATTGTGAGCCTGCCATTGTCTTTAAAAAACGGCTATTATTCCACAAATAGAACAAGCTGCAGTGTTTGAAATAAGTTTACTCCTAACTACGTCCATAGATCGGATTGCTTTTTACATTGAGAAATGCGCAACGTACTCTGTGCAGAGTGCAGACCCAACGTGTCTGCCGAAAATGCTAGCAGCCTAAAGAGTATTTTGAAAAGAAGAAAAATTGTATGGATTCTTAAGTATCCCTTAATGTCAACAGACAATTTCAATTGCATTGGCCTTCACAGAAATTTCGATATACGGTAAGCAATGGGATTTTTCATCAAGTGTGTCAGGAAGGCAATGCAACTCCTTAACAACAAACATCACGTCATCCATATATGATAATGAAACTGTTAAAATATTTCGAAAAACTTATTCCAATTTAGGGTCAAAAACAGGACAAATGCTACCAGTAAAACTCTTTTATATGNTGAAGCGCNATATTTGGTTGTAAATTATGTTTGTGACGTGATTAGGCAAGCTTGCTTCGTTGACAAGCGCGTCAAANCGCAGCTAAAGTTTATTCTTGTCCTTGTGCCAATCAGTTCCAAAATTTAGTATCCTCTATTAANCCAANCCCACGCACTCACGACTTCAACATGTCTGACCGGTGTCAAGCGAAATTTCTGACCTCTGCGAAATTTCTGACCTGTTATTGTTTGTTAGTTATTGTGCTTCTCAGAATAAAGAAATAAAGTTTGGTAATTACTTTTTTGATGTGTGTTGTGTAAATTAAAACTTTTTGGTTAGATGTCAGGTACCCACAACAAGCTTTAGTACGGGAATAACTTCAACCACCCAAAATTTTTGGACTTAGTCCTAGACCTCAATTACTTTTCTTTTTCTCACCCTAATCCAAACCCTAACCCGACACACTTACCAAAACACGAATCCCCACGCCCTAATCATCAATTTTCTTAGCGTATTTGATATGCAGAATATTGCTCTGTGCATGCGCACATGGCGTGAAGTTAGAAATTTCGCTTGACACCGGAACAAATCACCGAAAAACATTTGACCAGCAAACGTCAATTCCGTAATTTTTTTGTGTGCATGTCATTCTCTATTCTACAGTAGTTTCGTAACGCCTTTCTTTCCATGTAACTACTTTCCACACAATTGAAGAGTTTGAATCAATCAGCAACTTTTTATTAGGAAATCGATTTCACGTAACACTACGCATCGTCAGTCCTACACTGTGCAAGGAAAGCTTGCAGGTGAAACACTGAAAGCCTAAAGCTCATTCAAATAAACTTCTTTCCAACATATAAAAAAGTGCACCAACAGTTACTGTTGCGTTTGTTTCATTCGAATCTGTTGTTAAAGTCATTCAAAGAAATGTACGTCATGTCTTTGCATCAGGAGGATTACAGTATTTTTGTGGTGACGTAGCTTCTGATATAAAACATGTCGACAGTTTCCGATGTTTTCACTCAAAAAAAAAACTTACGCAAAATTATTGCGTTAACTAGAAGATCCATGAAGAAACTATAAACAGTAAGAAAACACACCCCTTCACCAAACTTTGTTCGCGTAAAATTTTTCGAAGGTAGTTGCTGAATACGTGTAAATAATAAAATTACAGTAGAATTTTAAAAAGTTTATTGCACCAATATGCTACTTTTCAATGCCTTAAAGCGTAATTACTTCAGTTTTCAAGTTGATTCATACCCATGATAAACCTAATCATGGCAAATTTAAATGCACCAATAAGGCAAAACTAATTCGATAACAGCGTTTGAGGTACTGCTGACCAGCAGTCTTCCAAACGTATTAAACTAAAGAGTAAAGCGTTGAAATGCTTCCATATAAGATAATTTTTCTGATTGATAGGACACTGATTCAGCTTTGTTTAAACACACTCAAATATTTTCAATCGATCAGAAAATGCAATTCAAAGTTTCGATCCAACGTTGCTTGTATCAAGCGCAAACTTCGATTCTGACTTGTGAAGCTTCTTTTTGTGCCACTTTCCAGAAAAGAACAACCAAACAAAAAAGAGATCGTTCATGACCGTGACTCCGCACAGCAAATACACCTGCATGCAAAGCAAAAGTTCATGTATCTTCAAGACCACCATTCCTAGTGGATAAGGATGTGATTATTTAAAATCGATATTACTTAAACCTTCAAACGGAGTTTTTTTAAAAGCTTGAAACTAGATTTACCAACGTGTCATTTCTAACACCCAGGGACGTAACGAGGTCATATGGCGCCCGGGGTAAAAAACAAATTCAGCATCCCCTAGTCGAACCAGCGCCCCCATGGTCGAACTTTGGCGCTCCAATGGTCAAATCTGAGTTCTTTCGAAGGCAATATTACTGTATTGAAGAAAGTATTTGTTGACACTGTTGGGACTTTTCGGCGCCTCCAGCAGTAATTCGACGCCCCTGCAGTGATTCAGCGCCCTCATAGTGAATTGGCTCCCGGGGAATTGTGCCCCCCTTGCCCCCCTCATTACGCCCCTGCTGACACCAAGCGATTTTTGAATTCAATTTTTGCAAAATGTGCAAACCCTGTGAGTTTGAGATTTATTGACTTTTCCTAAAAAACCTAATGCTTTTCAAAGATATGCTTGGTGCGATTCTGCTTCATTTTTGTGACAGTCATTTGATCACTTCATTTTTTGCACCCCGCCGTTTATCAAGGTGTAGTTTTCGATACCCAATGTCTGGACATAGCCAAAAGTAGCTAATTATTAGCCAAAACTAATTATTTGTTTCTAGCGGTGCTTTCTTTCACATCTAAATAAGTCGCTTGTTTCATGGGCCGATTGATGTTTGCAATCTAGTGGCAAACACACTGTTTGGTTTGGACTTCAATGGTGCTTGTCAGGTTTTACTGCATATACTGGAGATACCGTTGTACTGTGATTCATGTGGTGGCCGTTTGTACAGTGCGTTTAGTGAAGTTATTTCTTATTGCTGTACTTGCTTCGTTGTTTTTCCGTCGTGTCGCACATTCGAATGACAGCGGAGGATGTTGCTGATATGGCCTTTGACTGGTGCACGGATGATGACATATCATATGAAGAGGAATAGAAACATTAATCAGGTGGCAATGAAGATGCACCTGCTATTGTCAGTCCACACCAGCTGAGCAGCAGTTCAGACAAAGAGGACGTCGGTAATGAAGAAGTTGATGCATGTACAAGAATATCTCATGGTGTGTTGGTTGCAAGCTCTATTTTATTTTACAGAAACAGAACAAAATGGAAATATTCTTTATCATCGAGGAAGAACCTCGGGACACAACAGTTTTACTGCTACCAATGGTGTACCTACACGAATCTCTAGAAATATACGAGCAGGTAGCCTGCTACAGTACTTACAATGCATGGAAGCACTTCACGCCAGAAGTAATTCTTCATTCAGTTGTCAAATACACCAACGAAGAAGCTTACGGAGAAGGAGGGAATGACTTGAGCATGTGTGAGCTAGAGTCGTTTATTGCTCTCCAGTATGTCAGAGAACTGTACGGGAAAAATCACCTACTTTATTTTCTTTACAATAAAGCTTACGGCATTCCAATATTTTCAGAATACATGTCACATGTTAGATTTACTGCTATCCTGAAATATTTGAGTTTTGATGACAACCCGAACCGAAGATGCACAGGGCCAGGTGCAGACCGATTCACAGCAATTCGTGTTGTTTTCCAGATATTGACATCCATATGTCAGTGAAAATATAGGTGAAATGTTTTGTTGACAGTGGCCTAGCAGTTGATGCTTCTAACGTCACGTTGTCCTTTCATTACATTCATGCCAAAGAAAAGCGATAATTACGGCATCAAGTAAGAGTTGTTTCAAAAGTCGACTGGAAAATATTGAGTTGGCCAGACGGAAATTCATTCTTCAACTGATATACGACGTGGGCATGAATAAAATTCACTTGAAAATCTTGAGGCCAATCCCTCTTCCGTCAACTTAGATCTCCCTCGAAAATGTCATGGAGCAAGATGCAACAAGGTGTATGTGCATCATTTGCAGGAAACCAACTTGTGGCACATGTTCTGCTGGCATTTCAAAAATAACTTACCTAAAATGCAAAGGGTACTCAATCCCCCATGTATGAAGCACTAAGATTTGGAAAACAGGAAAAAAGGTTTGCAGTTTTTGTCAAATTTCATTAAATGTGCATGTTGGATGGTACTTCTGTGGTTTGGATTACTGTGCCAAGACAATTTTCACTATTAGCAGCTATTTACATTACAGTAATCTAAATAGCTGCTTCTGTCTCACAGCATCTCGCTAGCTATATTCAACTAGTTGACCAGCCTTGAGATAGTCATATATGTTCGATCATTTGAAGTATTGCAATGCAAGGCATTCTTTGTGAACTCCAATAACCCTAAAACATAGCTAGTATGGATTGATGTTTGTGAAATTTAGTAAATTCAGCATTGTTTGCCTTTTGCGTAGTTGTAAATGCTTTGGTTTCGTTTTCGACAACTCGGTAAACGGCGGAGTAGAAAAATGTTGGTAAACCTAGTGTGGAAACAAGCAAGACATAGCTCACAAATTTTACCAACTTTTAGATTTAGCTAAAATAGTCTTAATCTGTGTATCCCAAGTACTTCGACATTATTTTCTTAAACAATATCGAGTTTACAGAAGATAAAGACATTGTCAAATTTTCTTTTCAACCCAAAAAAGGCCAACAACTTTTCCGAAGTAATGTAGAAAGCACAAACTTACGACTCCGAATGGATATTGATCAAAAATAGCTCCAGCTGCTGGGGGCATTGACATTGCCCCAAGAGTGTTTCCAATAGCGAAAAGACCGACGTACGACATGGAAACATTGGTTATGGTAGATGTGTAAGATATGCCTGCATTTAAAATATGCGTCGCAACTTCATAGTTAAATATCAAAAATGGTCATAGTTGTTTCAAACAATATAAACAAGGAAATTTATACCTGTTTGATTTGTAGTGTTTGTTAAAAAATGAGAAATGTCTCATAAGCTAAATCACATAAGTTCAATCGAAACTTTTTTCATATACAGTAGATTCATACTTTTGCGGTAATTACACTGTTCAGAATGAAATAATACAGTGGTGCATTTTGGTGTTAATTATTTCTCAGATGTGAATAATGCTGGTATTAATTCTATATTTGTCCATGAACAAATTGTTGTGTGAGAACGCCTAAATGCGAAATTGTAAAACTTTTGAAAAGCAGAAACATTGCAAAATATTGTTGTATCTATCCTATAACTCAAGCTGATTCAACAAGATTTATTAACAAAATTAGACGTTTACGGATTTTCATATTGCCCTGCTTTGCGCTATAGCGCTGGCAATAACACAGGTTCTGCAGGTTTAAAAAAAGTTGCATATTTGAGTTTATTTGTTTTACGACCTACAAGTGCAAAACATGTTGCAACAATATAGACTGGGCCTCAATACAGGTTTGGACAGTACAAATACTTTCACAAACTTGCATTTTTCGATACAATTTCACTTGGAGTGCAATTCATTCAAGTTTTTCGTTTCAAACCATTTCAAGTAAACAAAATTGATGATGATACAGTATCGACATTTGTTTAATTATTTTAGGAATCGTAACTAACATTTTTGACAAAGAACATTTTTACTTTCATACTGCCACCAAATTAGGAAGTAAGCTTACCAGGAATGCTGAACTTACCACTGGAATATAAGGTTGCAGTGCAAAAACCGAAAAAGAAAGTGACGAACCAGTAAACAAGCTCAATGTCTCTTCCAAATATAGACAAGAGTATCTGCCAAATAGCATGTGTATTAGCGTTGTAAAAATTTATCATATCAAAAGTCACTAAACTGCACGTGTCTTTAGTTTGCGGTTGAAAAATATTGTGTGAAATAATATTTTGCGTTGATACGAGAAACCCTAAAACACGTTCAACCCTAATGAAGTAGAACGTCTCATAGGTTCGATTTTTTAAAATCGGCACTTTTAGGTTTGAACTTTTGTTGGTGTGGCGTCACGACGGGAGAAGGTTTGGAGATCTTTATATGACGTAATCAGGGCCTGCGAAGAAAGAGCAAGTGGCAATTTGACTGCTTATTCTTTCAAAAATGAACTAGACGAAAATTCACATCTTTAGAGCCATTAACTGGCTTAACAGCGTTAGTGGAAGCAACTTGTGTTCTAAAGACAGCATGCTGGTAATCTAAGCCCATAGGGGATTAATTTATTAATCATTGACACTCAAACAAAGCTAGAATATGATAAGATCTTGATAAACACTTGTAACAAAAATTATAAAAATTTCAGCTAAAAAGTATCAACAAATGCTCGTCAAGCTTGTGCAGCGCAAAACATGTAACTTATCGATTTGTGGCGCTGATGGCAAACTTATTAAACTAGCGCTTTTAAAATTTTGGATTTTGAAACGATCTTTCAAAGATATAATTTCATGCCTGCGCAGAGGCAAAGAGTTTTTGGAATATTGCAGCAAAGTGTACTTGAAATACACATGCCCTTGTTACTTTAGGCTTTGTAGAGTTAAAATTTCGGTTTTTTTTGGTCTATAAAATTTTGGTCTATGTAAAATGAGATTAAGAATATAAACAGTTTTGGATGTTAAAACTTCTTTGCAGTATATGTTAAGTAATCCGCTTTTTGCCTTAACTTTATCTTGAATTTTCTTCAGTCTTTCCACCGTCTCACCGCTTGCCCATAAATGTAATAAAAATATTTTATAGTTAATTGGATTCTTTTCCAGACGTCTGTAAAGGAAGGTCATCACTGCTCTTTTGCCAAAATACCTCAGCATTATATCTGCAATATATCACAAAATCCAATTCTATGTCCGCTGCGATATGTACTGCAGCAAGCGATTTTTAAAAAATCTTGAACTATGACAGTGTAGCAAAATATTTCGACAATCAAATTTTCAGGCCAAAATTAGCATATTTCCACTTTTTTTCTCTTTTCAAAAAAGACTCGCCATCTAATTTTCAATGTACGGAAATAAAATTATATCGATACTTGACTGATTTCCGCAAAACCTTTGACTAAAAGTGAGAGTTATCTTAACGCATATCATCGGTAAATAATGTACCGTTGCAAGGATCAAATCTTACGTCCACCATTCCCAAAAAAAAATTCTTCGTACCCTTATTTGAAATCAACGACAGTGTCGAAGAAATGAAAGTGTTATGCTTTACATGTTTGCCCACAAACACTTATGGATTGATCAGTAAAAATTCACCGCGGCACCAAAGCTCGTTTGTGTATTGCTAGGCTAAAATGTGTGGAATGTGCATTTAGAATGAGCATGCAGGAAATCAAAATACAGTTGCTTATTTAAAGAAATACGCTACTTCGTTTACACACCACTAACAAAATTTTAACAACAAATACCGCAGTTTTTTTCAATGAAATCAAGTATTTCAATGTTGATCTTTTTCAACAACATATCAGCGTCAGACAGGAAATAATACAATGTAAGTAGGCTACATTTCGTCTCAAAATAATAACTGTAATGTACTCACAATCGATGTAGTGCATCCAATCAAATCATAAACTATCATCGTTACTGGAGTGAAATAATTCGCGAAGAATATTCCAGAACCTCGTCCCACGCTAAACCCAGCCCAAAACAAAATATTGAGGGTGGAAGCATCGGAAACCTGAAAATATAGTTTTATCGTTTATTGCAACCACTTTTTATGTCTGACGCACCAAAGCCGTTTGCAGCTTGTCTATAAGAAAAGATCGAAACGTATTTCTGTTCAGTTCATAGGACAATATAAAGAAGCGATAGGTTGTCAAAGCTTTACTTAGCATTGCTTTCTTCAAGACTTGGCCATAACTGGACGAAACGCTTACGCTTTTGCATTTCCACCTTTTTTCTGCACTACATCTTTATTTTCTATTTCAAATGTTTTTCTTTATGATACAGATAAACAAAAGAGAAAAGCTTTACTACAAGCAAAAATTGAGAAACCTCTTACCGAAAAGCTAGCTTCGGAACAGAGAGACACTGAATAGATGTAACTTTGGTAAACTATTTCCATAGAGACTACAGTGAAATAACAGAAACATATGGGGATGAACAACCAAATCAACTTTTTCAAAGGTTCTTCCTCGCGGTTCTCCGTTTCCAACTCACTGTTGATTTTCAAACGTTCTTCCACCCGAGCAATGGCAAGAAACAAGATCAGGAATCCTATAACTAATGTGAAGGCCCCTGATATCACGTAAGTCCAGCCCACTGGATTAAAACCAGGCGGTTCAGATGAGGAATCAGTTGTAACTGAAGCATTGTATTCAACTGTAGTTATCTCTATGGTTTGATCTGAATTCGAATTCGGACAACTGTCATCAGCACTTTGTACTTGATCCGCCATTTCCAGAAAAGGAGCAGCTGAAACAAAAAAAATGATCATTAACCTAGATGATACTTAACTATTCTAAAGTGTATTCAACGTAACGTGGCTTTTTACTTTTGTTGAATGACGACTTTACATGGTCGTGGTATTGATTTTTCCATAGTTTTAGTGTTTCAATAGTTTTAATTTTTCCTTAAAATAGAGGTAAGCTCGCTTTCGCGTAAAGCTTTTCCCAACTGTATTGAAAAGATTTTATGGTATTGAACAATAGTATTTGAAAAAGAAGACGTTTTGGTATTGTTTTTTTTCAAATTTCAAATATTTGTTCTGAAATTACCTTTTGATAAAAAAATTGGTACAAATTGCTGAAGCTCTTATAAGAAACTCAATAATATTTTGCTATTGAACAACAAAAGCTTTGACGAAGTCTCACTGAATGTATTATCGTTTTTGGAAAAAATTTTTGAAGATTTTAATTATGCCTGAAATACGTTCAGTTTTACATTTTTACTCAAACCCAAACTAAGCAAACCTACTGTAGGTAGAGACCGAAACCAAGCAAAACGAGGAAAATCCCAGAATAAGCAATGAAACCAAAAATACGTTTGGAGAAAAATCAAGTCTCATGACTCATACTAGCAGCACAACGCAACTACATGACAGTATAGGTATTGATTTCAGCAATTATCGATTGTTCTAAATCAGATGATTGACAACATTTTCTAATTTTGTTCATAACACTTCAAGTGGTGAATCTGATTTTGTCGCCAACTCATTTAAACCGAGAAGTCTTGGGTTGGCATCATTTTGTAATAACATTTCGCTTGTCGCTTTATGATGAACAAGCTACATCAACACATTTAACATCAAGTAATAAGAAAGATACCCCATGTTTGCCGATCCTCGCCTAATCAAAGATCTTGCAGCAGGAAAAATCTTGTAATATTTGTAAAAGTGTGAAAACTATCACTTAGTCAGTCAAGTCTCTCGACTTATACTCTATTTGAATAAGGTTGCAGGACTATTTGAATAACATTTGAAGACTGACGATTGAGAGTGTTACGTGAAATCGATTACCAATTAAAATTGTGCTGATTGATTCAAACTTTTGACCAGGGCTGGGGAGCCGGAGGCCAAGCAAACCGGATCCTGTAATTTGGGTTCCGGTTCCACAGACATTTGTTTAACAAGGGAGTTATACAAATAATAGAAAGTTTTTTAATTTTTAGTGGAACAAATTGTTCTTGATCCGGAGCCACAACTTCTAGATGTTGGAGCTGGAGCCAAAGCATTTGGATGCCGGCAGCTGGAACATGAGACAAAGCCATATGAGTTCCAGCTCCAAACTCCTCCTCTTGACCTGTCTGGAGACTATAGTTGTACTTGCATACATGTATGTGCAATTTTGAATCATCGTGGAAAGATAACAGCAGAGCACATTCGGCTGATTCCTCGAAAGCTTACAGAAAACCTTAAGCATTTAATAGTAGACCATTACTTAGTACATGTTGTGGTCTAAATATAATACGACACCTCTTTCATATTTCAGATAACTCCAAAACTTCTTTATTTATTGCTTCGTTCTCAAATGATGACAGGCACCCTTGAGCTATTAAAAACAAGGAAAGAAGTACCACAGTTGCGACGTCAAGGTATTCAAAAGAATTTCTTTTAATCAATCATTGTTCAGGAAGAACCAGAGATCACAAAATAGGACGAAAATGTATTAATGAAAAAAACATCATAAAAATCACCAATACTTTTGGCAGTAATAAAATACTCAAAACATATGCTTTCAAAGTGAATTTTTCCTTATTTTATAAAATATCTGCGTCTCATTGTGTTTGCCATCAGCATAGTTTGAACCTGAAGATACAACAGTACATTTGAAAGCAAATACGTTGATGAACAATTATAGGTCATAATAGGCCATTGCAACATTTATGCTTCATAGTATGTGATTTGATTGCTCCTGTTGAAAATTGTTGTTCGAAAACTCAAATTGAGCAATGTGCAGACAAGTCTTGGATTGAAAATTTTTACAAAATTCCAGGGGCACATATCAACCTAGCGATCACCAAGAGAAAGTATGCCTGATTGCAAAATATCGCCCCCACAAAACTTACCAGAACTAATGAATAACTTACCAACAACAGGTGCTAGCAAAGCTCCGACGCTGAAAGCGAAATGAAAGGATTGCATGTAAGGTCTCGAGCCTTTCTCACCCCACAAGTGCAGATACAAAGACTGCATAGCTGTTAAAACACGTTTCACAATTTGACGTTCGATTGCAGTGTCAGTAAAGCACTTGCAATTATGAATTAGTTCACAGCTCTCATCTGTTAGATTTGTCACTTTTCCACTTTGAACAAACCAACACCCAACCACAAGATTCTATACCTGAGTCTAGGTATCCGAACATAAGGCCGGTTATTGCAGTTGTGACTATGAGTCCAGGAAGATTTGTAACCCAAGGTGTTATCAGCATCAAGACTCCGTTCAAAATTATGCCTAAACCTGTGAAAATTTACAATTTTAGTGAACCAAATCAACTCTCCAGGTACTCTGATTCTGAATTGGTTTCTAACTGAAAACAAAATAGTCGAAAATGTATCAACGCGCATTAAAAGAATGCAAACTTGCTTTCCCAGTATTTTGAAAACTTTGAATTTTGCCATAAAAATGTTGAATCTTTAGTATGTTTATATTGTTGGATAATGCGCTATGGATGAAACATAGTGAATAGAAATTTCAAAAGGTATCATACTCACACACAGTCGTGATCATTACTTTTCAAGAATGGAGGGATTACGCTTCTTCGTGCGGTAATTTAGTTTCGCACTGATATCAACACATTCTGGCCAGTCTCATGGCACTACCAAAGTTCACATTTACACAGAATCATGATTATTCCAGCTACACAGAAAAAGGTACTGTAAGCAACAAAGTTCCAATTTGTGCAATCACGGTTGTAAATCAACTCTTTAGAGTAACTGTTTTAGCGCCATCAAGCATATGCTTTTCTATTACTGTCACATATCTTTGTTTGTGTTCATTCATGTACTGTATTTGTGTGTTCCTCGCTACTGACATGCATGCTTATGCCTGCTGCTTTTCGTACGGGTGTGCAGATATTAACAAAACAAAGTAACCTAAACCTTCAGGATGTGAATTAGAAAATTTGTAAAGAACCATTTTTCAACCTCTAAGGATTTTCAAATTTTGACAGATATCAATTAACCCAATTCATTGCAATGCAAGTAAGTTTTTTTGCTCAAATATTGAGATTGTGTTCAGGAGCAGGAACTTAAAAAGATGTCGTTCTATCGAGTTTAATTAACTTCTACAGAATAAAAACAGCTGATTTAAAATTGCGAATAGCACTTGCATGCTGCCAACAAACATATAAGTGATTGGCAGCATGTAAGTGTTATTCTCTATTTAAAAGTCGGATATTTTTATTCGTTCACTATAAGCAAGGTCACTTGTTTTCAAACGGTGGGCGTTGGCCCTGTAGCAGCCCACAAAGGGATTTTAAATCCGTACGACTTGCCGAATATAAAATATTCCAAATTTATATCTGTATGTACTTATTACAGTACAATGGAATGTTTAAAATGCATTCATAATCTGTTTGTTACAAAGCTTATTATGGATTTGTTTCAATAGGGCTTGACGATTTCAGCCGAAAATTGATTTAATCTATTAGATATGTAAATGTATTCAAACCTTAGCAATATACGCCAAAGAATAATAAAAGTTCCGTAACAAAGACAAAATGCAAAACAAACGAAATATTTTCTGCATATCGTAACTAAAATGCAGGAACATTCATCTCATTGAAATATGAGAGCAAAAACAACTTTTCAATATACAGTACAGACTTTTCGCTTTGTACTCTTATTGTCACGAGTGGTCTGTAGGCACTCATCTCGGCTTGCTCTGCATGGGCTCGGGTCCATGCGGTTATGGGTGACGAAACAAGGGTCGTGGTTCCGAGGCGCCTATTTTTGAAATGGTGGTCCGAGATACGAGGGACCCCTTATGTTTTACTGCATTTTTAGTTGTTTTCTTATAAAGTCCATCTTCATCACACATTTGCTGGGTGCCTGATCGTGTCGAAAATGCAAAATTATTTTCATCTGAATCTTGTGGGGATATACCGCACATGTGTTGCTTAGTTTTTCACTAAATCTTGATTAAAAACAACTTTTTGACAAGTCAATGAAAGGTCTGATTACAATAAGGAAGTTCTTGATGGCCGTGTGCGCAGTAAAACTTAAACATATTTTGTTTCAACAGGGAGATCTAGAGCTATAAAATCCCTGTTGACAGAACTTCAAATACATATCACAGTACTTGAAGGAGAAATTGGCCACCAAAATGTAAGGATTCTAATTCGCACGAATAGACATGACGAGAACGCTTTCAGAATGTTTCATAATTTCTTACTTGCTGGTATTACTTGAAATTTGCTAGCAATGTTCTTTTTCAAAATGAGGTTTTTACCGAAGGTTTGTTTTATAGAGAACCTGCATCTTTTGGAGTCAATAGTACCATGGGCGCAATTTGGTGGGGGACACAGTGGACGTGTCCCCCCACTTTTTTAGACGGGGGGATATAATATGCCACATCCCCGCACTTTTTCGCTTAGGGTTTGTATTTGGAGAGGTTTCAAAACCAAATATGACGTTTGCCATGTTTTGTGTGAAGCGTTTTCCATGTTAGATGTTACCCATAGCAATGCTGATGTTGAAACAGAGTTTGGTGTGGTATCACTGATTCTGATATTTTTATAAAATGTTACTTCAAAACCGAATTTTAGCATTTTGCAAGTTTCTAGAGACCGCAAAAGATTGTTAACGTCCTATCTCCAGCGTTTATCCAGTGTGGTTTACTTAAGAACGGTCACTGTCTTGAAACAGTAAAGGTTAACGGCTGCACAACTGAGAGATCATAGTACAGCTGTGATTTGTTTCGTGCAAAAACGTTGGCTAACTGACTTTACTGTAACGTTGTTTGCCACGTATTCAGAAGCAGACAGCGTAAAATTTGAAGATGCAAATGTGTAATGTTAGAAAGTTGCATTTTCAGGCAAACCTCTGCGAAGTTTTTTTCCGAAGACAAACAGCAACACTATTCCGGAGACTTAGTTTTAGGATGGGTAGTTTTGCAAAAGACTGTCTCCAATCATTAGTAAACAGGATTCCATCAAAAATTTAGAGAAGTATTGACCTGGCTATATATTGTCCTATAGCTCAAAGCTTAATGACTTGACTAGGAATTAAAGATTTTTTGTATGCCACGACAAGGGTGACCAGCAAATTCAAAAGATATTCATACCCACAATGCAGCAATGTTTTCATCAAAGTGCGAAACTTTTGCATTACAGGCAGCCTACGTATGGGTGGCGGAACTATTTTCAAACTTGGGGGGCACAAGTGCACGTCAAAAAAACTAGAAAGATTTTGTGATTTAAATTGGCATCTGTGACATCACAAGCACTGAAATTTGATGTCATTAACTTTTGTCCGCATGTTTGTCCAAGGAATTTTATTCAAAATTTGATAAGCCCTCAACGACCCTATTTACACAACACCCTATTTATCATACACTACATTGACTTGAGCACATAAATCTTTAATAATGGACCCAATGCGAATCGTGTTACTTACACTTATTTAGGCAAAGTTCGAAATTCAAAAGTGGGAAGGCCGTGCCCTCCTAGAAAAAAGTGGGGGAGCCTAAATCCATGCGGTCACCCTGGTTCCGCCACCTAAGAGCCTACGTAAAACCTAGTTTTGCTGAACATTCTTTTCGTGTTCTTTCAGGTGAAACATGGTACTATTTGCCAATACACCTTGTTCAATTTTGATTTCAGTGTAATCTCAAAAACATTTTCGTGTTGTTATGCATGTATAACTATAGAATAGTACTTTTGACATTAATTTCGCCTATTACAATTTGATGTTAAACCTGAAAAATTAGATTGTGAAAAGACTGAGCTGAGTGGCATAACTGATAGAAGGAACAAGGCAACAGTCACCAGCTTTCCCGTAACCAGCTTTGGACACCAGGAGGGGCGAATAATATTCTGAGGGAGGCACAAATTTTACGTCGAAAGCATGTACGAGAACAATGGTTATGCGTGCAATATGTCCAAGACATTTTTTCAGGGGAGGAGAAAGTTTTTCCAGGGGTCAAAGTCCTCCCCTTAGTTACGGGCCTGGTCACCAGACGTTTAAGTATGCAGACATCACATTGTATGCTAGATTGGTACATGGGTATGTATTTAGAAAGACGTCTGGTCGTTTTCTTTTGGATATCTTGAAATCTTCTCTAGTTGGCTTGGATAATTATGCTTGGAAGTTTGATTGATGTTTGGAAAAGCTATTAGACAAACGATGTTTGGACAATTGAAAGGGTACCCAACAGCATGCAGGAGCTGACAAGGGGAGATTGAAAGGACAGATCCTCCGCCCATCAGCAGTAAAAACAAATTGTTAATCGTTTTTTGAAGTAGCCTACGCTAATTTTAGCCAAACATTTTTGTTACTGTAAGAGGACATCAATAAAGATTTGGCTAGGGGTGGGGCTCCATGCACGATGCCCAGTAGGTACAAATTAGCAGCATTTTTAAAGAGCAGAAATGTACAAGAAAAATGTTTAGCTACCATACCTTGCAATATATATATCGTACCTTGCAATTTATCGTCTTTTTAACGTTAAGAAACTTAAACAAGACATCACATCGCATTGTAACCAATACGTCTTATACCAACGCTCTTCAACCGGTGTGCACGGTGCACCCTGGGGTGCATCAAAATATGCGTGGGGTTCACCACTACGAAAGGGTTCGCAAGGGTGCATCACAAACTTGTCACACTAAACAGATACTTTTAACAAAACTTTCTGTTAGCAAAATTGACCCATTTAACCAACCAATGACTTCCCGAATTTAACCTTGACTTTGCACATTGTAAGTGTGGTGCGTAGGCATCAGACCATGTCAAGCTAATTTTTGAATTTAATTGATTATTTGTGATCCATAAGCGACAGACAGTGAGCCACAATCAATTGAATAATGCAGCTGAGCTACTGAATTATGTTACTTGCTTATTTAGGCCAGGTTACTCACAGACATGGGCGCAATTAGGTGGGGAATACGGGGGATATGTCAGTAAATAGGGTGCATGAGTGTAAATAGGGTGCATGAGTTTGTCGAAACATCTTCAAGAGTGCACCATAGTAGAAAGGTTGAAGAGCACTGTCTTATACAATGCATGAAAATCGATGTGTTCTACTTAAGACTGATATGCACGCGCGACCAATGTGATTCACCGTTTTGTGCACTCCAATTGACAGCTCTGATAAAACCCGATTGAGGTGTTCTATTGCTGTGCTTCTTTGTGTCATAGTCTCATAGTTGTGCAACCAAGCTGAACTGCATTACCATGTCCAACAACAAAATTAGGTTTATTAATTTCTAAACCATTTGTAGGGATAAAGCAAAGCGTGATTGGTGTTGCTTTGAAAACACCTCTAAAAAACAAGATTGGGAATTTGCATTTACAAAACTTCACTTCCACATCGGCCCGATGACTATATTGGTTTTACATCAAGCTGTGCCCCCCACATTTTATAATAAAATTGCGCCCATGAATAGTACTGACATAGCATGAAACTATCAGCGATAACTTACAGCGAGTGCAGGTACTTTTACGCCTTCAAATCCGTTCAGAAATTGTGGAAAAATGATATTCCATGGTTGAATGCCTACCGAATACCGATGATGTCCCATAATCAATCAACCGTGGTGTAGGTAGTACGCTTAGATCCAACATCGCACATCCCCAACTATAAAAATTCATACTGGCATCCCAACACGCGGCTACTTTCGTAGTGAATGATGTGTTAAATGATGGATCAGTGGCAACAAAGCGCGTGAAACTTTCTATTGCATCCATTCACCCAATAGGAAAAAGCACACGGCAAGACAGGACACATGTAGCATTTTTCAAATCTTCGGTAAGAACTGTACATCAAGGCCTGTTCTACCTTGTGTTCTGCGTTAACAGACGGNTGCAAAAANAGGTCTGCACGCAGTCCTGGCATTGACTTGCCACCACTGCAGCATTTATTAGAAAAGCAAGTCACGTGACCCCAGGGCAGGCAAGCGGAGATGGGCACTGCTGACCACTCGTGACGCTCCAAATGGTAGTACAAAGGCAAAAATAATGAAATTGAATTGAAATTGCTTATTAAGTACTTACCACAAGCTAAGAACGCTTTGAAGTTTTTTAATTTGTTCATAATGAAACCATAAGCCAACGAGCCAATAAATTGCCCAATGGATCTTCCAGTGAATGTTAATGAGACTTGGCCAACCGTAGCACCAACATTGTCAGACAAATAAAGAAGTGTTGGGCCAGACATGGATGCAAAGAGTCCCTGGAAAAGGAGAACAGGTCAAATTCTCCCTAGTTTTTTCGACGCAATGCCATGCAGCTGATACGAAACTGTAAAATATGAGTATGGTAATTTATCTGTTACAAACGTAACAGAGAACTATTTTCCAGCAAATTTGTAAAAAACATTTGTCAATGCTGCAACATTCTTCAATAAAGTTAAATCCACAGTATTTGAGCCTTTTGATTTTGCTTTTTTATGTTTTAATTTTTAATTGCACGCAGGCCAGTACTCGTGTGAAAATTTTGCTGTCAACCTTAAGTTCCGACACATTCACTTATGTTTCAATTGGACATGACATTACCGGTTGAGCAAATTGCTGAATCTGCCTCCAGAAATAGTATAAGACTTATATCGAATTTGTTCTGTAATTGTTGGTTAAAGTTTTTATAAAAGAGGGTATTTTTAATAAAAGTTCAAGTGAAACTTTTCTTCTGAGAACGTTGTATGAACATTCAAACAAGTGAATGGTTGCCGCTCATTGATGCTCATGATTGCATTTGAAATTGAGTGTTGCTGAGCGTTCTTCAACAGGATAAAGTCATTGCTGATACAAATGAAATGAACGCCGTTGTTACCGTTGTGCAGAGGAATTTGAACTGAATGAATTAGGCACTTAATTGTGCAATTGGTGCTACTTGAAAAGAATCAGTAATAATAAACCAAAAAGGTAGTAAAGCACGCATTTAACTACGAGCAGTTTTAATTTATCGTATGTTGTTTTATTCTATGTTCAGCCGAAAGTAGCAACAACTCCGACAAACCAAAAGAAGAGAATTTAGAAAACCTTTATCATCAGTTTTTTCCAAAGCTAATGGTTGATTGAGCAGCAACCTGAAGAACGTTTCTTGCAAACAAACCATCGTGTGAGACGCGGCGCTCTTATTACTTGGAGGAAGCCTGTGGCTGTGTGACGTAACTTGCCTGGTTGAATTTGTATAGATGCAGGTTTCTGTAAGGATTGACGTTCATGACGGCTGAGACGTTTTAAGAGACCGCAATTATCCAAATAGCGGGATGGTCGTAGAGAAAGGTTATGGTGTATTTTGGCGGTGTTTATAAAGCGAGGTTCTACTGTATTTGAGAGCGTTGGAAAAATTTGAATGACCGCTTCGGCCTCTCAAAACTCCCTAAAAAACACTGTATAGAGGTACAAAGGATGAGTCCAAGAATTACAAACATTTTGTAAAAAATATTCTGTGTTGGTGGTCAAATGAGCAATAAAATGAAGGAGGTTTGCGAGGCACAGGTTATGTTTTGTGAGGAGCGGAGCTCTTAGTGATCGGACGTGGCTTGAAGCTGTGCGTGGTATTACTGGTGTGGTTGGATTTATGTCGGAATAATTGGAAGAACTCAATCTGGGATTTGCAAATAGTTTTTATCAATGAATAACGCATAATAGGTTTTGATCAAGGAGTTATCGGATAGAAGAAATCGAAACGTGTCGCGTCAAGAAACGAAAAGTGATAACGTAAAGCTCAGCCTCATCTTTTCACGTGTAGTGATTGCCGCATATCCGCATATAAAGTCGACTCAATGCAAGGCATCTCCTACATAAATATCCCCGCAGCAACGCCCACCCAGAGCACCCCCTGAATCAACAAAAGAGGCTGCGAAAACGGTGCGAGTTGTCCGACGAAACAATTTGTGCCGTCACTATTCAATGAAATGGGCAAAAGCTATGAAAACCATCTTTGATCATTCGTGCCGGGCGTGACCAAAGACCATGCTCGGGCTACAAGCAGAGAGTTCCGTTCGAAAAACTTGCGGCAGTCTCCCTTATGAACGATTCACAAATGCGAACCTCACGAGCCCGCTGCGCATCTGCGACAGGGGCTGCGCACATATTCCTCTCCAGGAACACAGGTCTGCATGTGCTAAAAGTAGGCAGTGATAGGCAGCAGCAATTCGAAACGTTTAAGAAGTTTAGGATCCATTCACGATTGACGGAAGGTAGAGCAAGGGATTGATAAGAAGATCGGCAAAGCAAATAGCATTAAATACAGAACCACGTATCTTTTTCAGTTAATAGTACTGACAAAATGTGAAAATAACTGCGATAAAGTCACTGAGAATGCGGGTGTGTACATTCTCGTTACTCCAAAACATCAGAATAAACTTTGTTCCGCCGCCCCTAATTGGTGAACAAAAGAAGGAACGCAATTGACCAGTTGTTTCATTGTTTATTGTAATGGAAAACTAAAGTGAAAAAATAACAGTGACATAATGCAGTGGAATATTTTCAACAAAATTACTATCAAGCTTGAGTAACACTGTTTACAGTTTGTTGTCAAATTCTGTTAAAGTCTAAACTACTATTGTGTTCCAGTGATACGTTCAAACTAGCTGCTCGTCAATGAATAATGCGCCGACGAAAACAAAGGCAAACGTTCCAAAGGATGCGATTTCAGCTGCATTCCTTTGTCTCTCGTTTCGTTGAGCAGAATTTGAATTTACAAAAGCTCTTCAGTTTGATAGTAAAACACGTAAGTCTACACCTTAAATCACCTAGGTTTGAGAATGTTTCAAGCAACAAAAACATCAAATGCATGTTTAATCAAAAGGCAGGCAAATTGCAGATTATTTGGCAAAAACATACTGTAAATTTTTTTATTAGAGAATGAGATAGTAATCATGTTATACGGATTAAATGCATAGTAGGCTAATGGGTCCAGTTATACACCTTTGCGACTAACTTTGTGCTCGTTGAGTTATTAATTCATGCTTTTTTATTCTCTTTTGTAGTTTGACAATCGCCAATACCACAATCATATACTACTTCTTCTGCCGTGTTGCGAGATATCCAACATGCGGAGCACTGAAACTAAAAACCATATTACACGAACCTATGAGTTTACCGTTGTACTCACTCACATTGCCAATTCGAGCTAAGGATATAATTCCAATAAAACTGACAATCCATCCTTTGTTGCTCCAGGTTCCAGTAGAGCTGTGGGAGCTTGCAACACTTTCTTTGTCCATCACGTCGTAAACGTGCGTGATTAAATGGCTGTCCCGTTTTTATTCCCACAGTACACAGAAGTTTAATTATTAAACAGCTGCAAATCTGTGCACGCTAGCAATAGCATTACGACAGACAAGCAAACCCAACAAAACAAAACAATGAAGAATGCAACACATGCTGGCGATTTCAGCTCAAAAAAGTAATCAGTGTCACTCCGTTACATGGGGAAATGCTTTGATTTTATAATGCTAACCTTTGTGGTTCAAAACCACTTTTCAATCCGACTGCTTTTTCTGCTGAAAACCGTGAAGTGCAAATAGAACCTGCTTCAGTTGATAAGTGCTTCCTTTTTATGATCCTAGAATATCCTGAAGCCTGTTAGCCGATCAATACCTTTGATACGCATTACACAGTGCCATAAATGCTATTCTGGATACATTCACAATGGTAGATTTTTCATAGCACCTATCTGTAAAACAGCATTTTTAAACTGTTGTAACTGATCAGCATATGTTAATTGTTGAGTCATTTAAGACAATTTTTGAAACTACAGAGAGCGATAGAGAACACACTCACTTCAACGTTAAAATAGCTCATTGTATCTTGTGTATTCCAAATATTTTGGAAGCCCAATCGTTCTGATCCCAGTAGTTTCACCTCTCTTGACTTTTGCAGAATTGTCTGATTGGTGGAAACTATCCGAACTAATTATTTTATTTTCCTACATCCGTTTCATCTGCGACAAACACAAGGGTGGAAAGCAACATGAACTGCTTGTATTGCTCTAAGCACGATTCGACCGAAAGGCGAACTATTTTATAAGGTTCACTGGCGTGAGTTGATACAATTAGCTCCCTAGCTGGTTCTTGTAGCATTTATGTGGCTGTATTCAAATTTAGAATGTATTACACTGTCTACAGCACAATTATGTTTTATAAACCCTGTGTCAGTGTTCAACGTGAAATCACAACTTTTAAAAGTAAAGCAGGGACAATTGATTTATGCGTTCTTGTCAAGGTTCGTAAATGTACACATGGCTTTATTATCACGAAAAACGTGCAAAGAATTTCGGTGACAAAATCCCACACTGTGCACTTCCTAATAGCAAAAATTAATTTCTTTCTCATCCGAAGTTCCTTAAACAACGTAAGCTTGTTGCTCATGTTGACCCGTTGCGTTGAAATTTATCTTTCTATTTCGCTTCATCCTCTGCTTGTACAGCGAGAAAAAAACAAATGATAAATTGAAAACTACACACCGGCAGGTACGTATATGCCAGCCACAAGCAGTCATTCAATTGACAAATGCGAAAGAAGCAATACCTGAAATGTATAAGGTTTAAAGTAGTATTCACATTCACCTGGTGCGCACGTTCATCTGGTACGCACATTTGTAAAACGGGCACCAACACAGTGGCGGATCCAGGGGTGGTGGTTTGGGGCAACTGGGGTGGAGGTTTGGGCCCCCAAAATGTCTGTGGCGCCCCATTGAATGGCTTCCCTTTCATAAAATTGCGTCCCTTTTTGGTGCCTATAGAAGTAGAAACAGAGATCAGAATACTCCAAACTAGGGGTGTGCAACCATGGAGCACTGCCGGGACAAATGCACACAGCCAGATTGGTCCACGGGCCACAGCTGCATGTGCCAAGCTCTGCGTGTCAGATAACGCGCTGGCCACCCACGTAAGATTGGCAATACCTTTTGAAAACCGTAATGCTTAATTTGGGAACAACGGGGCTTGGATAAGTGAATAGCAGGTGCGGGTGAACTGGCAGAAAATACCAGGTGGGGTGACCGTCTTGCAGGCC
>JGI24158J21664_10001682_pt1 | contig 25455 bp, 19 predicted proteins | sample Ectturendosymbi3_FD_21664 | JGI IMG/M metagenome (IMG submission 21664) | reverse complement strand
ATTTACAGACACTTGTTCGCTAACTCGTAACACTTCGTAGAACACTACATTACAGACACTTCATAGTTGTTCGCTAGCTCGTAACACTTGATACAACGCTACATCCAGAGTAGGACACGAAAATAGCATGTTTAAGAAATAGAGTCCAGCCCTGACTAAGGACTGGTGAAGTACGAATGCGTTGTGGCCTGCACACGCCCTCAAACTAACATTTTAACGTCCGGGCACTCAATCACAAATTAAAATGAGGTTGTAGTGTTCAAAAAATAAGGACGACTATCAGTATAAACAATCTGACTGCATCAAAGCGCGCAACCATACATTGTTGGACTTCTTGTATCGTTCAAGAAACAGGTAGGCTTACAGATTTTTTTCAATAATGCCTCAAAGGTAGGAATGTTACATTGAACCTCATGACTACTAAAACTCGATCGCCACGCCAGGCTGTTTAGAACCCTGCAACCAAAGTTATAGGCCACACGCAGTCTGTGGATGTATGTCTTCCTGAAATCACACCATAATGATGATGCATCATGGACCTACAGAAGGAACGAAAAAGTAAATTTTTCACTGCCTTCAAACATCGGAAAAAAGAAGCTCGCATTACTGCATAATATTGATATTGCCGTTGTCTCTGAATGTCATCGTAATCTGAAAGTTCAACATCTAATACAATCCCCAAATATTTGTAGTAGGAAACATCTTTTACCCTTAGTACACCCAGTGTCAGCAACTGCATGACCGTGCTTTTTGCGGTCTTAGCCTTAAGGCGGCTTCACACAGAATCCGGTTTCGGCTTGCGAACCAGCTTATGGCCAACGTCAGTCTTCCCACATGCAGCGAGAACACCATCACCGACAACCACGGCAATCCGGCTTACATAAAACAATTTAAGTAAGACGGAAGCCGGTCGAAACCAAGAAAATTCATTCCGATAGGGCCAACGGAGACTGTGTGAAGACTGCCGTTGGCCATAAGCCGGATCGCAAGCCGTAACCGGATTCTGTGAGACGTCATACAAACAGTTTTACTGCAGTTGAAAATAATTCCAAGCGATTCTGCAGAAGCCTGACACACGTCTAGCATACTTTACAACCCGCGTGCACTTGGACAAAACACACAAATATCATCAGCAAACATCAAGTGGTTCAATAAGACTTCACCAACACAGCACCCAGCTTAAATGTTATTTAGTTGAAGAGATAAATCATCTCAATATACAGCAAATAAGTATGGACTCAATACTCTCCCTTGTATAACCCCATTAGTAACATGAAACGGTTCGGACAAATACATATGTATAGATAATATTTGAAATGAATAATGTATAAACATATTTTCCCCTTCTATTGCTAACCTCAAATGTACCCCTTCAGATAGGCAAATGTACCACTAGGGGAACATGTACCCCAGTTTGGGAACCCCTGTTCTAAGAGGATTAAAGCACTACTGAAACGTGAAGTGAACAATGAATGAATTGAAAAATGAAACGTTCTGACATCACTGAGATCATATTATCAGATTTATTATATAGCCTGCTGTATGCAGTGCATATACTTTTTTAGTTAAAGACAGGAATACTATACGAAATTTTAACATAAATAAATATTCACATCTGTATGCCGCCATCGCATCCCTTAATTTTTTCGTTTGATCCCCTGGAATGAGTGAACTATTGAAAAGCCATGTGGTGGGCTTGCCGGAGATTAAAAAACAACAGGGAAGAAAATTTGACGAAGCATGTCGGCTTCGTATATACATATGTATAGAAAGCAAAAAATAGAAAAATTAATGATGAGAAAGGTCGCGACAAGCAGAAAAAGCAAGACTCATAATAGACAATGAAAAACAAGACCCATTGCAGTTTGTGAGTGTTTGATTGTGATTTTCAAGATGATCTATTAATCCTTATATCTTCAAATAAGCACGAATCATGAGAAAATTAGACGTTACTCGAATAGCACAAGATTTCCTCACAGAAATGGTATCATGCAGAATTTATTACATTCAATTACACTCAGTAAAATACAGTACGCTTGCTTTTTTGGTTAGCTTTTAGTAGGGTAATCCGTATAAACAGCTTGCAAAAAGAAAGCCAGTGTTCCCAAAACGAAAACAGTGCAGTAGATCCACAGTAGAAATCTGTCTAGAACAAGAGCAACGTACGCCCAATCATCTTCAGACTGCAAAACAATGGAATAAACTAGAGGTCACGATATGTGTTCTTAAGAACAGCTTTAGTTTACACGTTAAAAATGTTCATTTAATAAAACCTCAGTGCTCTAACTACAGACTGCCGAATATGGGTGTCGGAGCGGGGAAGGGAGGGCCCCCGCATTTTGAAATTTGACATTTTCTTATTAAACTTTTAGCAAAAAATGTTGTTTTCTTAGTTTCGATAGGAAAAAATGAAACTTCACCAGTTTTCGCCCCCCTTGGAAAAAATCCTTCCGACGCCCATGCTGCTGAAGTAGCTGCTGACGCATTTAGGAGTACAGGTTTTGTCATTCAAGATGTTTTTGCGCCTTGCCCGCGAACCACATTCCCACTGCTTCCCAAGTGTGAAAGTTTTGTTTAAGAGTTGCTTAGCGGGTTTTCTTCACAAGAAAATAAATAGGGTCGTTGGATTGTAGACACGTTCAACATAAACGTAATCACAACTCGTAAAGAGAAGTCATTTCTACTTAATAAAAGCAACGCCTGATTGACCAATACAGTGGTACCCGGTTCTCAATGTAGCAAAGAAGGTACACGCAGGTTGTTACAAAATCAACATATTCACAAGCAAAATACAGTAAAATTTTCTTTTATTTGACACAAACGTTATTTTTCTTACAACAGATGTGCAAATCAAATGCTGAAAACGTCTAAAAACTTGTGCAAATTAAATGCTGAAGTTTTGGCAAAACTTTTTCACCATTTTTATGTCCCATTCAGTAAAGACCTTGAAATCCACAATTTAATATTTTGAAATGGTTCATTACACCAATAGCGCCAGAAATGCCTTTATTTCAATATTTTATGGAAAGTCTATTTTTTAATGGTCTATTTTTTTTAATTTGCTCGTTTCTAATGAATTGAAGTAGGCATGAAGCCCACGTAGGCCCTTACTGGGAAATGGGATAAGAAAAAGGTTTGAAAAAGGGTATATAGTGTAATTGTTTGCCTATCTTGAACGATGAAAAAGTTATTTTCTGTTGAGCCTTGTGCGTCATAGGATACAAATTTACCTAGTAAAATTATTTTACATGCTTTTCAAACAAGGAAAAAAATATTTTTGATAAGGTTTACAAAACTTTGTGTGATCCTAATTCCACCAAAGCTCAACAAAAATTTTGAGCACGAACTCAGTATCAGTCGCATATCACCATGCCCTGCTTAAGAAAACTTGCAGAGCAACTCCAACAGTCTGATAGAAAATCCTCATCTATCAGTCAAAATTTAGGAATGTCTGAAGAAACCAACTGAACTGACTGCTTTAAAACCAAACCTTGTTGAAAGGAATGACGTAAAGATACCACTTCAAAGATAAAAACAGTCTGCGAGAGGCAAACATTTACTAATACACCGCCTCAAGTGTCTGTAACGCCCACTAATGTAAATTATCTTGCAACTATGATGTAAGTTACTTTCTACCTAAGTGCAGTAAATAGCGAAATTACTCAAGATAGGTTAATTGACTTAAGAACAACTCCAGTAAATCTAAAAATGCCCGTAAATATTCAAGTAAAAGAAATTTACTTGAGTGGACTATTTAGCATAACTATTTCGTTACTGTCCGCCACTGGTGCTACTTCTTAAATACTTGGTTTTTAGCTTGCTCGCTGGGATTTTTGAATTATGACTTTGAGACAACGTCAGTCCATTGTGAGCTTTGCCTGCATTTGGGTATGGCTTAACCATTAACTGACATAAATTGCAACGGACAATCTGATGATATTGTACACATAATACATAAGTTCAATAATATTTGGCTGGGTAAGTCTGGGCAAAGACCAATTTAAGCAAGACAATATCTCACTTCGACATACAAACAAAAGCCTCCTAGAAGGCCATAATAAAGCGCACTCTTTTTTGGTTTGTTCCCATTTTGATTGGGTTTTTGGTTTCAGAAGACAAAACTATCGGTTTTGCTTCAATATTTGTTCAGATGTTCACTTTTCACTTTCAAAAATTTCGAAGTGTGCATGATCACTTCGTTATTAAGAATTTTCAGTATGGTGTGGTTGTTAATGGCAATGTTATCGTTTGTTGTACTTTAAAAGATTAATTAATCTAAAAACGACCTGTTTGACTGGAAAGATTTTTAGCTGTTTATGAAAAAATATGTAAATATTTTCAAACTTGTAACCTTTGTTTCAAGTTGATGTAAGATGGACATACTGTACGTAGGTGAAATGAAAATTTTCCATGAAAGAATGTTTTGCATATATATATCTATAAGATACAAAAGCAAAAGAGCAAATACGCTAGAGACCGCCAGAAACGGAGATCAGAAGTTTTTTCAAAAGCTACCGAACAAAAACCACTAGCTGACAAAATGATATACCTTCGGTATTCTACACACCACGATCTCTATCTGACCTGTGATTTATCGTCTTCCAATTTTTTACGTTGAGCTATGTAGTTGATTGCCTCGACAGCTGGTTTCATGTAATGTGGTGTTTTCATTATGGAAAAAGGGATTTCCATTTTTTCATCGTTTTTGCTGGTCAAGTTAACTTCCGCAAAACCGTACATGTTTGGCTTGTATCGGGCTCTGTAACCGAATCTCTCCGCCTGTGAAATATTTACGGAACTAGTAATTGCGTAATATCTTGTCAGAACAATCATTCTGTGTACAAGACAGGATCGAGTGAATAAATTTGTTGAGTCTGGACTTACCGTTAAGCAACAAACTTTATGGATTGACAAGATTTAAAGCTGTCGTATTGATTTTTTCGCAATTATTCAATTTAGTTATTTGTACATTTAGTTACCTGCTGATCAAACAGAATTTCACTGGGTGGCTTCCACGACGATTTTATTCTCATCGCTCTGCGGGCTGATGCAATGCTGCTTCTGCGTCGTTGGGCTTCTGTAAAGTCATGAGCAACATTTACTAATACAGAATAATTTCAAATACGAAAGCAAATAGAAATTTACCATTAGGTGAGGGTGTCTCCTCCTCGGATTGAGCGGAGGGACGCTCTACGCCCAACCACGGTGCGAGTCTATTCATAAAAACCTCCACAACCCACTCGGGCATAATATGTGTGGTGTTGGACCGGTAATGAACGTTGCAAACAATGACACTGCAAAACGCGTCACCAAAATTTGAATCTGCAAGGTTGCCACGAAAGTCAGCATCTTGAGGCAAGTTTTTAAGTCCACTGATAAAAATACAGGAGGTAGTAAATACGTTTACAGCGCTTTCTCAAAAAACACTTTGGAAGTTTAAGGAACTGAGACTACAAACGCATTTTCGGTTTTTACGTTGCCATACATTATTCTTTTTGAAACGATAGATCAAGAAAAAAAGGCAAGATAATGCGGACAAATTTTTAGACACTCTTACCCAGGGGTCACCAACCTTATTGGAACTGAGAGCTACTTCTTGGTACAGATTCATGCGAAGGGCTGCCAGTTTGATACACGCACTTACAGTTTTTTAAAGGAGAATGTTAGGTGCCCGGGATGGATCTGCAGGGACCCGATTTCTCTGATTCTAGGGACTCAACTTTTCAATTCTAGGGACACGAATCGAGTCCGTTCGCCTGACATGCGAAAGGTCCTCGGTTCGTGCCCGGGCGGAAACACCTCTGTGTGTGTGAGTTAGCCTTTACGAGCGTGGGTGACGAATCCTTCGAATATTGAAAAGCAATAGCACAGTTTCGGTAGCTGCATGGTTAGGTAGTTATGTTTCCAGTTTATCTGTTGATGTGAATTCTCGTGAGCAGCAAATTTGCGTTCCTAAGCTTCTGAGAGTGCTGCGAATTAAATACTGTACTCCGGTTGTTCACTTGTTGTGGGCCAGAGTTTTATACTTGCTGTGTGGTTCCAGCCAGGTTTAAGCTAGGGCAGTTCAGGTGGATTCACGCAGTGGTGTACGCAGAAAATTTTCATGGCGGGTTTCATTCAGTGGCATATGGTGGTCTTTTGTGTTTGGTTTGCGCTCTTTGTGACGTCACAATTTGACGTCATATTCATGTTTCCAAATCCACGTTTTGGCGAAGTTTCTTGACATAACAGGCATATTCTTCTACACGCACTTCCCTTATTTTATGTGTCATTGCACTCAATCTAAATTATCAGCGTTCCAAGTTAGGATAGCGGAAGAAAATAAAACTCAACGCTACGACACAGCAGTTCATAACTACAAAAATATCAGGCAGCACGTTAAAACAAGGGAGTGAAACACACTCATCACTGCGTCAGAGCAATTTCAACTGCAAAATGAGACTGCGCTAATGTCTTGTCGAATACGAGCAGTCGACCATAGAAAGTGTGCGGCTGGACTGGCTGGCGCACACCCCAATGTTAAGCGAAATATCTGACCTATTATTGTTCGTCAGTCATTTTGCTTCTCGGAGCAGAGAAATAAAGTTTGGCAATTACTTTTTTGATGTGTGTTGTGTAAAATAAAACTTTTTGGTTAGATGTCAGATGCCCACAACAAGCTGTAGTACAGGAATTACTATAACCACTGAAAAATATTGGATTAAATCTCAGACCTCAATTATATTTCTTTTTCTAACCCTAATCCAAACCCTAAGCCGACACACTTACCTAAACACTAAGCCCTAATAATCAGTTTTCGCAGGGTATTTGATATGCAGAATATGACTCTGTGCATGCGCACATGGCGTAAAGTCAGAAATTTCGCTTGACACCGGTTTGCAAGATCTGATCTTGCTAAACTACACAAGTGTTGAGAATGTGCATGAAGTAGGCCTACGCGAGAAAACTTTCAATTTTTTGTTATGTATAGAAGTCAGGCAAACTTTTATTTTTCATTTTTCCCTGCTGAGACCTTATCAAATGCTTGAATGCTTCTATGTTAAAAACAGCTGTTTTTGAGCTCGTGCAACATGCTACAGAAATTGGTAGTGTAGCCAATGCGGTCAGGGCTTGCGCTAATCCGCCACAGCAGACAAAATAAAGACATTTGCTTCGGATAAAGTGAACTGCCGCCGAATACAATCTTAAACATGCGTAGTGGACGAAGTCTACAAAAAGTGGTGAGATGGTTTCTGGACGCAGACGATAACCCAGATTCCCACCAAAACCTAACTATTACTTTTTGGCCCATTTACAATGTTCCTTGAAATTTACATGAAAATTTATTCCGTGGTATTTGTGTTAAGTCGACAAATTAACAAGCAAAAAGTATGCGAAAACAATTAATCTCCTTTGTGCAGGTAATAAAGTTTTTGTAAAATGTCAAGCCCAAAGGGGTTTAACCCCACCCTTGCGTACGCCCTTGGATTCACGGTTTCACAAGGCGTAGACGAGCTGTGCGATCCGTACTTCTGGAAACCCGCTCGGTATAAAAACTCACATTAGATATTTGAAGGATTCGTCACCCACGCTCGTAAAGGCTAAATCACTGAACTCACACACACAGTACACACTAAAGGTGGCGTCTTAATCAATCACAATGCACAATGCCCAGAGCATGGTCACGCGACGGCACCTGACATGGAAACAATGAGAAGAGCGGGAAAAGTACCAGCAAGCGGTTAAATTCTCGAGAAAACTTAACAAATAGAAGCATTTAGCTCAGGTTTTTTTGGAAAATGTTAGGTACCCGGTATGGATCTGTAGGGACCCGATTTCTCTGATTCTAGGGACCCGATTTTCTCCGATTTTAGGGACCCGATGATAATTTTCTCTGATTCTAGGGACCCGATTTGAAATTCTAGGAACCCGAATCGGGTCCCTAAAACGCTTTAAAAAAACCTGATTCAGCTTATATGAAACTATAGTAAAAATACAAAATTTGATGTCATCTGATGTTGAAAAAGGCAGCAATCTGATGTTAACGAGACTGACCCCAGTGGCAACACTGATTGATACCAAACAGCAGTCAGCAACCACTAGCTTTCGCACGCAAATAGTGACGTTTTCGTGGCATTTGTGCAATAGGCGTGATGCACGAGTCTTACCCATGCCAAAAGAACGATTATCAGGAAAAAGTTATCAGCGAAATCAAATACATGTCCATTGAACAAAATCGAAAATACTTACAGGCTATTCAGTAGCGGTTACTAAATCTGGCAGACAGTCAAACTTGTAAAGAAATCAGTTTCTGTTGGAGACCCTTTATATTTAACGCAAGATAGGAATATAAGATAGAGCTGTATTCTTGTATCGCTTCTGGGTCACACAGATTTTCAAACGAGTATTTTATTTTAAACAAATAAATTTTATCACGGGGGACCCCTTGCAGCGTGGGGCCCGGGGCAATTGCCTCCGTTGCTCCCCTTAATCCGGCCCTGCTTACAGGTTTGTGGTAAAGATTTTGCGACATGGGTGAGTGGCATAAATGTAGACGTGCAATATGATACAACACTACTACATTCTTTCAGAACAGGAAAACAAAACAGAAGCATCACCTGGTGACGACACTCAAGATAACGAGGGTCATGCAGAATAGAAGGTAGCCAGCAATCAATGGAACAGCCAGTGATGTTTCAGGCATCCTCTGAGCAATCAGAAACAAGAAGACAGTTTCACCGAGTAAAACGGAAATTGACAGAGTCATCTTCTCACCTAAGAAAACAGTCATTGGAATAAGAGCTGATGATGCCTACATCGTAGGCGAAATATATACTCTGTAAGAACTTAAAGTGTCTGATTCTTTGCTGAGAAAGGATCACTTTCCATAGACAGTATCGTTACGCTTTCTCTTGATTTTGTCTTGCGCTCTCAAAAACGTACTGAAATGGAGGCTACGATTTGTCTGACCTAATTGATAAAAGTGCTGTCAGGGTCGATATTCTACTGCTGTCGAATGCATTAGAACTATCGGACAAGCCAGGTGGTGGTCAAATGATGTTGCCTTGAACAAAATTTTTGGTTCATTCAACAACCCAACTGGACGCTTTTCACAGAAGTTATCACTACTTTCAATGCCATAATCGACAATGAAAAGATCTATGTAAACAAGGATAGCAGGGTGCTTGGATACATCGAAAGTCTCCTGAAGTCTGAAACGGCTTTCACTGCCCAAGCATACTTGCAAATATTTTCCTGTACTACGCCACTCTCCAAAAACCTGCAAACTTTGCAACTGGATCTACTGAGTGTGCACTGTATGGCTGGCCAATTGGTAGATAATATGCAGAAGAAACGGGATGATTTCCAAACAAGGGCGTACGCAAGGGGGGTTGGGGTTACCCCCCCTTGAGCTTGATATTTTACAAAAACTTTATTTCCTGCGCAAAGGGGATTAATTGATTTCGCATACTTTTTGCTTGTAAATATGTCGACTTAATGCAAATATCACGGAATGAATTTGCATGAAAATTTCACGGAACATTGTAAATGGGCCAAAAAGTAATAATTAGGTTTTGGTGGGAATCTGGATTACAATCTGCATCCAGAAACCTTCTCACCACTTTTTGCAGACCTTTCACCACTACGCATGTTTAAGACTGTGTTCTGCGATAGTTCACTTTATTCAAAACAACTGTGTTTATTGTGTCTGCTATGGCTGATCAGCGCAAACTTCGCCAAAACGTTGGTTTGGGAAGCATGAATATGACGTCACAAACAACGCACACCAAATACAATGACACCATACGACACTGAATGAAACCCCCCCTTGAAAATTCTCTGCTACGCCACTGTTTCCAAATTCGTCATGATTCAGCTGCAAAGTTTGTTCAATGGGCTAATGACCAGCCTGACCAGCTAAGTAAAACGGATGTAGATCTTGTTGTGGAAGAGTCTCTTCCTATAAGACGACAGAGACGCCGCAAATTTATGGTGGGTAAACTGTCCATAGGTAGGGTTTCATCACCTTCGAACCCAGTAAGAAAGTATCGCATTGAAGTGTACAACCGCATGGTTACACTATCCTGAGCAGCATCAAACAACGGTTTGGTAGAACATCTTCAACACTGTATGCTGATCTCTCATGTCTTCACACAAGAAACTTTGGTCAAATACCATCGGCGGCTGTGGAGGAGTTTTGTAAACATTTGCTGAGATTTTATGATAGCATCACTGCAGAACAACTTCGCACAGAACTGCAAAACCTTGGAAACCAATGGCTTACATCCGGAACCTTTTCAAAGTGGGGGGGCACAAGTGCACGTTGAAAAGAAATTATAGCAAATTTTGTGGTTTGAATTGGCAACTGTGACGTCAGAAGCATTGAAATATGACGTCATTACATATACACCAAATGAAGGTCTAAATTACACTATTTTAGACAAAACTACACCACCATGAAAACGTATCGGAGAACTACCTGAAATTCAAATAGGCTGTTACAGGGGCGACCCAGGTCATCAGCGTCACTCGGGCTAATCATACGATTTGTTCTGACTGAATAAAACCGTTCGACGCGTGCGCCACTGAAATTTCCATTTGCTTTCATTCTGGCTGGCATTATCGTTGCCCTGTGACGTTATGTTATGTAAAAATAAATGAGAAATTCTCATGATAACTTCTCCATTGTCGAGTAACGTATGTCACAGAGAAATGATAACGCCACAGTGGCGGTTCTAAAGGGGGCCTGGTGGACCATGGCCTCTCCCAGATTTTTGGCTGGCCTCCTGCTTGCTCCCCCAGTTTTTTGCTTAATTTCATGTTCAAGTTCATTTTACTGACATATACAGCAGATAACGTTCAGCCAGCAAAATTTTAAACGATATGAAAACTTTCTGACGACGGTTCTGACGATGTTCACAAGCCTAGGTCATCTGCAACATGAACGCGAAAGGCCATACATGGAACGAAAATAGAAAAGACCCCGTGTTAGCAACTTAGTGAAGTGAGGCCGTGGATGGTGGAACAAATATACAAAGCAAGCAAGCTTGCGTTCTCCGATATAAATCGTGATCGAAGACTCGGGCGAAACTCGAGGAGCCCGTATGCCGGAGTAGCCACTGGGCTGTTAAAAACACCAACGACACAGCTTAAAATACAGGCAAAAATGACACAACATTGGTACCTGTCTTAAATCACAACTCTTCTTCATCTTGAACTCAAAAGTATCATGACTGAATACTCATTCTACAACTGCATTAGACACCGGAATGCAAAGACAAGACAAAACATATGTAGCAACTAGCAAGTTGTCCGTAAGGATGCCAATTGTGTTGCCAATGCAGAAACAAAATATAGCTATTTAGCTTTGCCAATACAAAAACAAAAACGCAGTTGAAATTGATTTTTCACATATTTCATTTGCGTATAAGTCTCAGTAAAATTTCACTATTTGGAATGGTGTTAAAACGCTTGAAATTACCTAAATTTATTAATGGTGTGGCACGGACTTATTCCTACACACAGGCATATGGGTGTCGGAAGAGGGGCAGGAATTTGAAAATTTCAGCAAAAATGCTGTTTTCTTAATTTCGAGTGGTAAAAACAAATTTTACCACTTTTGGCCCCCCGTAGAAAAACTTTTGTAAAAATCCACTAGTGACCACCCCTGGAAAATTCCTTCCGACGCCCATGCACACAAGCATGTAAAATGACACCATTTTTGTGAAAAATTGTGTTGTATTACACCATCTGGCAACACTGCTCAACAACGCAAATGCGGTAAGCAATCCATAGCAGGGTGACAGACTGTGCACAGTGTATTCTGCCAAACAATTACGAAATCCTGCCAAATTCATTGCCAAATTACAGTATGTTAGAAATAATATCGACAATATACTGCCAAAATTCTGCAACGTTTTTTTCATTAAACAATAAACTTTATCACTGGACCCAATACTAATTGTGTTACTTAAACTTATTTAAACTTATGATATTTAGGCAAAAACGTGTGGGGGCCAGGTCCCACCAGAAATAAAAGTGGGGGGCCTAGGCCCATGCGGCCCCACGGTTCCGCCGCCTATGCTTACATCAAAACAATCAATTGGAGATGCTTTCATAGTGCAGGAAGACAGTGACAATGAACTTGCTTAGCACAGCACGAATCCTTTGTCTACCAGTACCACGTGTAATTAATGCAAAGCATATCCTGTCTGCTGCTGCAAGGCGCTGCTGAAGTTGAATCTCTTCACAGATGCCTACAACAACATTTCACGGGACTTGCCTACAAGTTGCTGCCAGCACTGCCGGTGTCTCAAGTAACGTGTATATGATCTTTCGCTGCTCTGGAAAGAATTACAAGCCGTCTACGAAGCAGAATGACGCAAAAACATCTTGAAGTGTTTATTCTGATGTTCGTAGAGAAAGGAATTCTGTTCACACTTGACAATAAAGATATCATCGATAGTGTTGCTGCCAGCAGTGAACTGCATAGACACTTGCTTTGCTGCACTGCGCTGATTTCAAATATAATAAATTAAGTATTAGTTGATAAGGCGGTCTTTTTTGGTCCAGTATTTTGGGTAATGTTTCAGACAAAACACGAACGATCGTTTGAGAATCCACATGGTTCTCTTATGAAAAAATTATGGGCATATGAAAGTAGCCTGTGGGAGCAGTCTCAACTGATGCAACATTAAATAAACGGCACCAATTTATCGCTGTTGAGCAGTTCCTTTGATACGCACACCAATCTTTATGATCTTTCTATAAGCTGCATGCCCTTCTGTTGCCCTTCGGTGAACTGGTCAGGGCCGGCGAAGTGAGAATGCCCGGGCCGGTTTAAAAACCCAGTCCACCGCTGTGTGCTGTCCAACAGCAGCAGTATTGACGGCGTAACATCCTGTTTATCAAAATTTTGTGTGCCATTATTTCATGATTATTTGTTTTATTCTCAGTCTTGTTTGCTCAGCAAAAAAGGTCTTTTAATAGTGGATCAAACCAATTTTTTATGTAGATTTCAGTTAGGCAAGTAAAGGTCTATGTCGCCATTCACATACAAATGTTTAAACCTCAGGAAGCCTCAGCCGTATTTTTGTTTAGTTCGTGTAGTACAGTAGAAAAAGGCAATTAAGGTCAAAATACAACTCCTCGTCATAGCATTTGCTTTCAGCCTGCAGTGTTGTTCACTATTTCGGAGGTAAATCATTTGGCGTTGGCTACCAGGACGAATTTAATCAAAGTTGACCAAAACAATTCTATTTGAATCGGAGCTGAAGATGCCTACTCCGTAGACAAAATATATGATCTGATAGGATCTTAGTGCCTGATTCTTGACGGTGAAGGATTACTTTTGACAGATATAGATCAAAACAATGTGGTTTTGCCAGCGGATCAGTTATTCTTTCAGGTAAAGGCATGGTTGATCACTCATGATCCCCCAAAAAATCACAGAAAAGGCCTCATTTCCTTAAACATATTGCAAGGAATAAAAGCGGTCGTCAATGTTTAGCATATAAAAACCTAAAATAATCATAATTTCAAACTACAAAAAGTTATATTTGGGAGTCTTCACAAACTTTTTGGGAAGCTTGTGGGCAGGGTTGCCAGATTGGCCTTTTTCAGGCCAAATTTCAGAAATTTGGCCTCGTTTCAAGTTGGTTGGCCTAAAAAATTTTAGTTGGCCTTTTGGCGTTTTTTTGTCCTCATCTCCAGTTGGCTGGCCTTAAAAATGTATTTGGCCGTTTGGCTCTTTTTTTATGTGGAAATAGGTTCTTGTCAAGGAAAATATTGCTATTCCATTTTTTCGATAACACATTTGCAAAATTTTTGCGATAAATGCTATATCAGACGCCCGCATTCTGATATTAGTAATATTTGACGGATGATAGATTCGAAATTATGTTTTTGCGTAATCACTAGAAATGTGTGGACCCCTGTACTGCGCAGTGTCTATTGTGTTGTAAGCACTAAACAGACTCAGCGCTTGTAGACAGGTCTGCATCTCGGCAATAGAAATGCTACAACTACGTCGAAGTGGAAGGGCGCTTATGATTCTGATTGTAAGTACAGGCAGGAGTGAATGGGAGAGACTTTCGCGCAGAAAGCTGCCGATGGATCAGTGTGCAAACTGTGGCACCATTATACCCAAAGTGTGCAATTTCACAAACCATGAAAAGTCAGGGAAGATCAGTGCTCCACTACAATGCCAATCAAGATTTAATCCTAATTTCGAAGAAAATTTTTTGATATTCTTGTAATTTAGATGTTTTTGTGACAAAGAAATGGCAATACCNCAGATAAAGTTTGGCTTTTTTCTGGCCTTTAAACAGTCGGTTTGGCCTTTTTCTTGCCTCTTTTTAGCATCGGTTGGCTTTTTTTTGAAATTTTCATCTGACAACCCTGCTTGTGGGATGCTGAGGCCCACTCTGGTGCTGCCCCTTTCTGAGGACTCGGTGCCACCCCGTGGTTAGTTCAACGTCATCGGTATTAGGCTTGGAAACTTTTCAGTTGAAAGAGGTAAAATTCAAATTTTGTTTGAACTTTTGTTTAACATAAAATTACATTTCCATTCACTATCTATTCAGAAGGCACCATTTGGGCCTCTGCAGCTTTTTCAGGCAATCACAGGACTTTGAGCAGTGCCAACCACCGAAAATACTAGTTGCACAATCTTCCATACTGTATGTGGCATCCGCTCAATGCCACATTACAAAGTGTGTTAAGTGTGTCAATAAACAAACTTGTTTTTTCTCGATCTTCATGCTCAAAAGATCGTGATTGCTCTGGGTTTCACATCTTAAAGTTCACAAAACAAGGTGCAGTGGTTCTGTGTTTCCATAAAAATTTATGTGGACTGATCTTTGATACCTAACCGCCAAAGCATGGGTACAAAAAATAATGAAAGCCAAAACTATGATAGCGTTGTGGCAAAAGTCCCTCGCTTAATTTTTCGCCATTTTTATAAAACCTTCATAAATAATATTCAATAAAATCAGATTTATTCTTTACCAGGTTTTCGTATTTAGGTTGGCGTAAATTTTTCGTGACTGACCTAACGTACACTCGTTCTGGGCCAAAGTGACATTGTGTAACTGATGTACTTCATTAAACAAATATATAAACAATACAAGTTGCTTTTGCGTAAGTTACTCGAAGCAAGGGAGCAAACATGCTTTTACTCAATGAGCTTTACGTCATAGATATTATAACTCTTTTTTTTCTTAGAAAGCTGATTCTTTGACCTTAGAGCTTCTCACAAATTTGAATCCATTTGTAAATTCCTTGGGCAAAGAAATCAAAACTTTGTTGTACCCGCTTTGTACTCCCTTTTGGGTGTCGCGAGCGGTCTGTGGCGCTCATCTCCGCTTGCCCTGTGCGCTGCGCCGGAGCCATGCGCGNAGGCTACTTTTATTGCAGTGGTGGCAAGTCAATGGCGGCACCGAGCGTGAAGTTTCCTCTACACCGAAGTCCGAACCATTAACATCAAACAAGAAGCCAGGCAAGCAGCAAGTACCATTTTTCAAGTAGTCCGTGTGACCCGACGCAGTCTACCAGGTTCAAAGGCACGTGCTCAACTCAATGTGCTACTAAGAAAACAAAGTTACTCTGTAATAGCATAAAGAAGTTGCTCTAAAAAGTTTAAGCTTTACTGAATTCCTGAAGAGCTCCGCTGGAATAAGACTCTGAATTCCCGTCTGTGGTTTTTAAATTCACAATTGTTAGAAAAAATCGGATGGTTGGTACAAAGCCTTCATGAAATTAACTGAATGAAAATGAGCTTGATACAAGCAAGGTAAGTCAATCAGCACAATCTATGAAAAAGGGACGTACAATAAAAATGAATTCATGCGCTTGAATGTAGTCATACTTACAAGATATTGATGGCAAGTAAAAGACAAAGCACGAAAGTGATGACATCAGGACGCAAGGTAAGATTAGATTCATAATGTAGAACTGAGGTCGACGTTTTATGATGAAATAAAACGTAACGGCTTGGTACAGAGGGTCGTCTGGTGATTCGATTATCCGCACTGGCTTTTGAATCAAATCCCATTCACCATTCGGCTGGAATGCTGCAGTACAAGACGCAGATGGCACTTGTCAATTTGGAATATGTAGCCAGGATAAGAAACACCCATGTGGTAGCTTCAGCAAAAACACATAGGAATTGTTTCACGATTTGCACACGGAGCGGCAACCAATCAATCGATGAAATAGTTATGTGGAAAACCATCTAGCCCAGTGGTTCTCAACCTTTTCGCTGATGGGAGCCAAATCCAGACCAACAATTTTGTTAAAGAGCTGCACTGAAAAATTTTTAACACAAGTCAACTGACATGTTTCGTTTCATTGCAGAAATAAGTCTGAACACAGAATATTAGAAGCGTTATTGCAAGACTGCTGAGAGTCACACAAAGAGCGCTTGGAAGCCGCACGCGGCTCTCGGAATCGGGTTTGAAAACCAAAGATCTAGTCTGTTATCAAATTAAAAATGTTGCAGCTGTAAGTTGTACTTGCCTTGAGGATCCACGATGATCGTATCACCGTAGGCTAGACCTAATTCCATTTGTGACCGATCATGCGTGGCTGATCGAAATACCATTGAGCAATTTTGCCAATCGAATGGGAATAGCGAAACCTGCAATGAGCACATTTTGTTTTTTTCAGATGCCCCACCGTTTTTATATAAGTTTTATTAGGCGGTTTGACATAATTTAATAAAACCTCGACAGGTGAAAATTCCAAAAAACAATCTTAAAAACAACAAGTACTCCTCAAACCAAATAACTTCTTTTTGTTTATTAAATTAATTAAAGGCAAGAATCGTATAACGGTGAAACTCATTCTTTCCATTTTAAGCAAATGTTTAAAAGTTATTTATGACGTTTGTAAAACAACAAACATACAGCGAAAAAGGTGATCGAGGCTGAGAGTTCAAAAAGATCAAGTCACACTTTCACCTAAAGATGTTTTCGCAACTTTTCCAGCTTCTCCTACTGTGTATTTGCTACAATACACTAAATTTGTTAGGTAAGCAACCATCTCGTGAAACTTCCAATAAGCAAACTCTGAATGAACAGTTTTAAGAAAAATTTTTATCATACAATTGCAAAATTTTACTTTTTGCAAGATCATAAGCAACTTATATTTGGAAAACTATTTTTAGATGCTGTATTGCACTGTACACATAATGGCTTTGTAACCGTGAAAGCAGAAACACAATTATGAGCAGTAGCCAGTAACCCTTCCGAAAGCTAGTGCTTGCAGAACGTGACCAGGAACGGGAGAATTATAAACTGTATTGGCGTCAGAGAACAAGGTTAAGCTACCAAAGAAAGTAGAGGGCTTCAGCTAACATGTCTCGAACTGAAGTATAAAATGCAAAAAGTTTGTCTTCAATAAGCAGTCAATATACAATATTACAAGGGTTACTAAGAGGGAAATGTGCCACCCAACCATGCAAAAGTAGAATATTACAAGGTTTTTAATTAAAATGGTCAATGCCAGATTTCAGAAATCTTTTAAGAATTGGGCACTGGCCAGTGTGTTTAATATTCAGTTTCCTATGCCCTGTACTGACACTAAGAAACCACTACGGAGATAGTCTTTAATATACAGCACTTCGCTTACTAAATGCCGTCGTATCCTTTTTGAATTGCACAGGTTTTTCTCTTATTTTGCTCAGTTCCAACACGTTTTCTTGATTTTTGCAACTTTTTGTGGTTTTCGTGGGCCGTATGCTGAGTTTTGTAAAAAATGTTTAGCTGCATCACTAACATTTGTTAGCAGGTACTTTCACATAATATTTCCGATGCACCTAAACTGCACAGATATGACTCTTTTAATTTGTTCTTTACCGCTCATTTGCGAATCACGTTTATACTGTGAAGAGCTGGAAAACTGCACAGCATATTAACTGCAGAAAACCACAAGCTCTACAACTCTTACCTCTATAGTGCAAGTGCTTTTGTATAAAGCAGGTGGCAACCATTCTACCTTCCCATGGTAATGAATGAGGACGTTAGTCATTACGGACACGTCGAAAGAACCGTCTTTGCTGTGAAAATGTTTGCATATATAAGGAGCACTTAAGAATCTCAGTAGTATTGCAGTGAATGAAAACGCATCTTAACCCTTTAACGACCGCGCCGGCCTACACATAGGCCGGCACATTTTTGGCCGTAACTCGCTAGCCTCTATAGCAAGAGAGCTGTTCAAACCATCTACTGATTTGGCAAGTCTTCTAGTTTCGATTTTAAAAAAATTATTTGATTCGGGTGTGGGGTTTTCTCTTGGTGACGTCACCAGAAATCTTGAAAAATGAAAGCCTCAAGTTATCCGGAATCATAAACAAGCAAAATTCGAAACAATCACTACATGTTTTGAGATAGGCCATGGACAACTTAACCAAGCTTTTGCATCAAGTGAAAAACCACTCCTTTTGTTTCTAAGTATTTACGTTTAAGAAAAATCACCTGATTCGAAACACTAAACTCGTATTGTTCTGCGAATTACTCTTCAACGACAAGTCTGTAATCAAAACAACGCACACGCACCATTACCTGTTCTGCAAAACAATGCGGGGGGTCCAAACAGCACGCGGTGGAATGCGAAAAATGTGTATCATATCATAATCTTCTGGATTCCAAGAAAACCTGTCATCTTTCCATTCAAAGGTCATATAAACTGATGTGGCCAATTCTTGAGATTTTTCCTTCTGCAATCGAATGCTTACTCTGTGCCAAACTTAATACAGCTGGATAACAGTTACAGCAGACCGCACAGCCTATTTTGAAGCTGGTTTGTAACATCTAAATCTCAACAATCATTAACACCACACACTTAAGCAACGAAAGTAGTTTGGAATACGTTGCATATGGCAGATCAAAAATTATCATTGCAATAAAATTTTGTTGTTAATGAAAATGCAGGAATATCCCCAAAGAAACTCAAAACTAAAATTCAACAATTTTCAATCGGAGGCAAAAACGTTAAATGTTAAAATCGACAAACATTGGTAAGAACTTTGCTGCTTTGTTCGAATGCAAGGCACTTGAGCAGTTAAATACTACATAATATTGCGCAAACTGCGTACCACGCTGATGATCTGAGACAAGCTCATGCCAAGCTTCACCTTCGTTCGATTTTGCAGATCTGGATCTAAAGGTCGCATCTGTGAATGAAGATTTTAGAAAATGTAATATGCTTCTCGTTTTGATTACTGTACTCGGTTACTACTTGATTCTCTATTAGTTTCATTGAGGCGCTATTGCAAATTCACTTTGAAAACTTTGCGCCTCTGTAAGGCACAGAAGTAAAGAAAGGTAGGTCACCTTTGAGTTTTGAAATATTTTGTGCATGACATTGAAAATATTTTTGCTTGCGTTGAGTTACATGAACATAACCCACTCGCAGGAGAGCATTTACTAGAATTTCTGTCATAGTGTCTGAATAACATTACTTTTAACTGATCTTCTTGTCAGGTACAAACAGTGAAAGTGATGCAATCCTGAAATTCATAGACTTGTTCCATCTGCTAAAAACTATCAATCTTTAATTCTACACAGGCATCGACACACGAATAATATTTCAGGTAAAGGTAACTTTTGAACTGGATTAAAAAATTTGGGGAAGAAAAAACATAGCAACAAGAAATGATATCTCGCAGTTGCAGTCAGCGTTTGATTACTTGGGAATAAAAAACGATATTAAAATTTTGGCTTCATGTCACTTTTTTGCAGAAGAAATATTTAAAGTTTCTCAAATCTGATATCCGACGCAGGTGTTTTCTAAAATTTTGATCAAAAAAGTGCTTTCACCGGCGGGTGTATCTGACCTTTGCAAACGTGCGGTCGCCCTTGAACATTCGTTTGTCGTAATCACTTGCAGAACTTTTACCGATTCAAATTTACCATTTCCCAACCTTGCAGATGAAAAGTAACGGTTTTAATTTAGCTAATTTTGCATCGTTGTATCTGTATAGGTTTTCAAGTAGTCCTTCACCTGAGCGTTGTATCCGTTGAGTAACTTTTCGGCAAGTTGCGACTCCTTCGATTTGAACGCTGCTTCGAGTGTTAAACAAAGGAAACACAATATGACGATAATGACTTTAATCAAGAACCTGGAGCCATGCATGTTAATGTTGCTATTTTTCTGTGAAAGGTTGTACCATAACTAACACGTTTTTTTCAAACCATCCACACGAAAATGGAGAAATGACTAAACATTTATTTTGATAAACGATTTTGTCAGCAAGCTATGGAATTGATGTATCTGTGCAGAATTACACTCACTGTGTACAAACGTAATTTATGTAGAGCAAACGTGGCTGAACTGCGAGTTTATGGCTACTTCCTGTCTTTAACATTGTCTTTTCGTGGCTGACAGCGGTCATATCTACGAGCTATACAAAAGTGCTTTTCTTCTGAGTTTTTCGCGAACTCCAAGCCTTTACAGAGCTTCATCCCGAACTGCTTGCTGCACGTTTCTGGAGAGGAACAGGGCTATTGCTTTCACTTCTGTGAGGCGCTGTGGTCTCGGACTGACCTTTCAGCAATGCACTCATGTGACGTCAAAAGCAGCTGCAATGTCTGATGTGCGACAGGTCACGTGATTGACACAAAGACCAACGTGTATCATATAGAATAGCACTTCAATCACCAGGTCGGTAACCAAGCTAATGGTTTATGAGGTAAAATAATTGTTCGGCGTTTAAGAATCAATGTGGTTTGCTCTACCAGGAACAAGTGGGATACCAAAAGAAACACGTTGAAGAAAAAAACTCGTATGGTCTATCACTTGTTTCTCAGTTAACCCGTTAAACAAGTTTTATTTATGTCGCATCTTTAGTGGTTTGGTAATGGTAATGTTTATTGTTTCATATGACTCAGCCAACAAGCAGAAGCACTACAAAAATCAACTGCGCTAAGCAAACCAACCATCAGTAAACATTAGAGCAAATGAAAAGGCAATGGCGTGATAGCTGATCAGCGTAAGCAAAGAGGGGTACTGTGTCATTTAGGATTGGTGAGCAGTGACGATTCTAGAAATATAAAAGTGGGGGGGCAACATAAATGTCTATCTTGCATGGTGATTTTTCACTGTTTTGAAGATTAAGTTGCTATGATTAACCCTATCAAACCCAACATTGGCTTGTGAGTATCGTTAAATATGAACTAACGTTATTATTCACTAGAGCAGCTATGTCCAACCCGTGGGCCGCATGCGGCCCAGTTAAAGGTTTTGTGTGGCCCAGATTCGGTTTTCGCTGTAGTAAAAATATCCTGCATTCTGACAACTTATCCTTATTTTGATAATTTTGAATTTGAGATTTTTGTTGCAGGTTGTCCTCAGTGCCATTTTATCACGTCTGTTACCATTGCAGTTAGGATTCGAACGCTTTCAGTACCTTAGCTGTACGTAAATTTAGTTTGCTAAGATCAAAGTAAGTGATTCAATGTGCGGCCCTCATTAATATGTTATTCAATGTGCGGCCCTGGTGAAGGTAGTGACATACTTTTTCGCTCAGTAAACCATTTGGGTTGGACGATAGCTGCACTAGAGACACCCAAACGCCATTGCAGATGCAATCACACACGTGTACTGCTATGTCGAAAATTCTGTGCTAACCAGTAGTGTAGGAGGCTGGGTGCAAGCGCAACCCCCTAAAAGTTTTATTTATTGAAAATCCGGGCAAAATTCTTGAAAATCTGTGCAAAATCTGAAAATCCGGGCAAAATGGCGCCCAATCATGCTTGATTTTATAAAATGGCGCCCAACGTTTGCAGAAAAACACATGAAGACTTTTTTTGGAGATCATCCCAAAAGGTCTTCATGATCTTTGAGGGAAAACATTTGCTGGCGAAGTCGGCAAAGACTTTTAGGGCAAGTTTGGGAAAACTTGGGCAAAAATCCTTCGCACCAACCCTGTATATCAGTTTTTGAGAAGAGTTGAAAAACAACACTTGGGAATCAAATAAGTACAACTAGGGAAACAAACAGACACAGAACATGGTGAAGAAATTGTGCAAGATGAAAGTGCATGCCTATGTATACAGACGAGTGGATCAAATTTAATTGAAGGAACTTGGTGTGGTTAAGTTCAAGTTCAAGTTTATTATCGTTTCATATGACTCAGCTATTAAACAGAAACAAGACTGACGACAACTGCGCAATAATTGGGGTAGTTCTTTAAGTATCGGCGTATAGGAGAAATACCGTCCGCGACATGTTACATGCACTCCAAGAAGGTCGTTTCACGTGCCGCTTCCTATGAGGTCGGCTACTATCAGCTAACCTGCCGATCAATGGATGATCTGTAACTGCTGGCATTTGCACCATCGACGTTACTGGTCTTCGCGCAAGCTTTTTTGCTGCAGGCTGGCACCACCCGTAGATCAAGTGAGCCGCAATGCTTGGATGGGTGAAACAAGTGCTATCGTGACCCTGTTCGGCTTGCTCAAGTCTATTTCAAGTAACCGAACCGACTTAGCCTTCCATTTGCTAGTGCCATCACCCCTTTCTTCATTACATCATGGAAGAAAATCATTGCAAGATCGAGGTGCTTTTTAATCAAGATCGTTCAAAGGCGTTGCTGCTGACGTAAAACCTTGCCTTTATCTCCCCAAAAACAAATCTCTCTAACTTTATTGTCCATCGGTGACGACGACGACGGCGCGAAGGGCAATTACTCTCTTTTCTCGTTATGATTGTTTGCTGGGTCCTGAATATTCGTAGGCCCGCATGTGGCTCTAAGGTCCAAGAGTGGATACGCAGGGTCACATGCATGTTGGACAAAGAGTTTTGGATTGTTACCCCGGACACATTTCCTAGATCGAGTATTTATTTGGCATCGGCGGGCAATCGTGCATGCTGTGCCTCTGCTGCAGCAAGATGGGCCCTATTGAATTCCACCGATTTCACTGGTTTAGGCGGCCTTCCACTGTGAGCGATCGGAGGCTAATGCCTCGAACTGCAGTGTGCTGTCCCGGTGCTGCTCCTGCACTTCTGCAACAACCTACTGGCAGCAACTGAAAAGTACAAAAAGGGCCAACTGACCATACGTGAATATGCACTGTGTATGACAAAAATGTTTTGTGGCAAAAACGGAAGGCTATATTAAATCAGAAGCTGACGAAGTGGAGTCCTAAGGTTAATAATAATGTTGAAAATAGGCATAAAAAGTCTGCCACGCTTTGTAGTAGTATTCGGTGATTAGCAGCACTTCTAAATATAAATTTTTATTACTCATGTAGGAGTAGTTTCAAATAGTATGATATGTATAGCATGCTATGTATGTAAGTTCAAAAAATTATGTGGCTCTTCAAGATAGTGGCCCGATTTCTGTGGCAGCATGGAGATGGTGCCACATGTAACTGGTAACCGGTAGATGGTACCCAAGAATAAATTATTGTGATAGACAACACAAGCGAAAGATTGAAATTCACTTATCACCATATGAGAATAGTGCAACCCAGGCCCGTAGCCACAGGGAGGTATTCCTGGGTAGAGCCTTCCCCAAAATTTGTTTTGCCTCCCCAAATTTTGTTGTGCCCGAAAAAAATAATTTTAATCATATATTAAAAACAAAAATCTTGTCACCATGACTACTGTAAGTTTTCCCCAAAACTGTAACACCTGGCTCGGGCCTGGTTCATTCCGATATCAAGAGTGATCACGTGGGATGATCCCTGTTGTTGCTGGCTGCTTTCTTCTTAATTTAATGCCCCGAGTCAATATCTTTCGCTTGTACCTCCCTGTTAGTTGAATGCGAAGTAGATATTTGCAACAGCGTCGACGTCTGTTAGCATCCTCTCAAAAATTTTCCTTCGGCCCCTAAATTTCCGCCTAGATGTTTTGACCGGCCGACGAACGAGTAATGAAATGTGTACAGCTGTAGCCAAGTAATGAGAATTCGTCAGATTATTCCACTAGAAGCACCAAGAACACCCGAGACTACGTGCCAGCCTCAGGTTGGCAAACCGCAAGATCGGAATTACGAGGAAAATAAATAACGTGCTTCGCGGTACACTGCAGTGGTTTTGAAAAACTTGTAAATGCACCATGAATGTGAAACGCAGCAAAGTGTACGAAGAGGGTCAAGTTTCCAAATGTAGTTGAACATTTGATTACTTCTCTGTAGGTAGAGCACACTCGTAAACCATTTTTCCTTGTAAGTCGACAAAGCGTAGCGGGGAATACCGTCGCAGAAATCAGACGACATTATGAGACTGATCACGGAAGCTCCAACACAGCTAGTTCCAGCCGAAATGTCTTGCTGGGCTAAAAATTATGTCACTTCATGAGGGCCGCACATTGAATAACTTAGGCCTACTTTCATTTCAGCAAACCGAAGCAACTGAAAGCATTCGAATAGGCCACTAACTGCAATGATAACGACTGCATGTTACTTGATGCCATGACAAGTTTAGTTCAAATGAAACAACAAGGGTGGTAGTTATAAATCAGTTTAGTATGTAGAGGAACACATGAGTAGAAATTAGAAAACTAGAAATTAGTTTTGTACCGAGGTGTCAGTGGACACGTGGAAATCTACCAGTACGCAGTGCATGATAAACAGGCACTAAAAACCATTGCATTGAAAATGCCGAATTTAAGATGATCACCATAAAGACAGGTTGTCATTACTCTGCATCATCATCATCATCTTGTCTCGTGCATGGCGACCGTCGGCGCGTCGTGCGTTGAGCCAACCAGATTCACGAGAACCCGCTATTTATCACGGTCCTGCGCGAGGGGTTCAATTGCGGCTGGATCGAGGCCGAGCTGGTCAAGATCGCGTTTGACCACGTTGAACCAACGGGTGCAGGGGCCCCTCGGGGCCGCTTCCAGCCGAACGACCAGGCTCCCCCATTTGAGCTCTGTTCCCCCCCATTTCATGTTTGTCTCCCCGTACTACAACGAAGCTGTTGAATTGCTACGCGCAGTTGTAGATAGTCAATAAGCAATAGCTTGTTGAATGACTCTAGTTTGCGACATTGCGTTCATTTTTCAAGTAAACAAAAGCGCAAAATTCCACTGTTTTAATCACTGGAATTGCCAACATAAGGGTCTTAAATGCTTTATGTAAACAACATTTTTGCTTATGGTAAATCACGAGCGCATCTTGTTTTTATTTTATGACGGACAGTAAAGTTGGACGAAACAGAGTACTGTGAAATTAGTTTTTGAGTAATCACACAAGGTTGTGTACACTTAGGGCCGGATTTACCAATAGGCTATGTAGACCTAAGTCTAGGGCCTCAAACTCCAAGGGGCAGTCCAGCAAACCGTGGTACGCGTAAACTGAATTGCCGTCACTGTATGTGATCAGTTCGATAAATATACATTCGTCAACAATTTGTTTTTCGTTTTTATTAATTTGATCAGATTTTGTGTCGATAACGCCAGGGTCTTCCAACGAGTTTTCACGAATCTCAGAATGACCGTTGGTCAAGCGGCATGCCGACTGTAGTG
>JGI24158J21664_10001681_pt1 | contig 25460 bp, 22 predicted proteins | sample Ectturendosymbi3_FD_21664 | JGI IMG/M metagenome (IMG submission 21664) | reverse complement strand
TTCCATGACGTCACCATGTTCACTCAACCGTACTACGACCTTTTTGTATACTTGGCAAAATGGGAAGCAAATTATGGAATTGATATATTTTGGGAGCCATGGCCCAAGTGCCTCCTGGCTATACTGTACACCCATGTTGTTATGATGGCAGTTGCTGCAAGCACTGTGCTTGTACGCGAAAAAGATTACCAGGTATTTGGTTCTTTATTAAGCACACAAAACTTTAGTATGATCACTTCAAGAGTTCTTTGTCAAAGTATGTAAACACAACACTTTAAAAAACAAAGAATAGCCTGCATTATACCTGAATTTATGAACCTGTATCTCTGAGATTCAAATAATTGGCAGTTACATAATGCAATTCCAACTAATAAACATTTATCTCTGAGATTCCATTAAATCTGCGCCCTACAATGGCTCATAAGTACGCCTAAATCATACCGTTGTTTGTCATGTAAATCGGGATAGTATATACATTTTACACCAAATACACGTCACCTTGCGTCACTGAACCTCACAAATTCCTTGGCAATGTTTTGGCATGATAATTCACATAATATTCCCCGATGTACATGACACTATCTAGGTGTACTTGGGTTATGGTAGAATCTGTACAACTACATTTTTTATCAGAAAATATTGGGGAAAAACGATAATGTGTGCCCCTGGTCCAAAAGTTGGGGGGACATGTCCCCCGTCCCCGTTAAACTCGGTACCTGGTAGCTTGATATATATTCACGCTCTTCCGTAAGTTCAGGATCTGATTGCATATCTTATACATGTATTTTGCACATTCGTAGTTATGTACAGTATGTGTTTTATCTTAGGATTATTAGTATAAAAAAGCTTATATTTCACGGGTATTTGTTGGTTGATGTGAGTTTTTTTTTGATACATGACGTATGCTATTTAATTTAGGTAAACCATCTTACAAGGTTGCATTTGCAGTGCCCCAACTATGTATTGCATGGTGCAGGTGACCACAGAAAGTACAGAAATAGACTTGAAGCAAATTCACATTTACATGAGGCTGTAACCTGCACAGTACAGCGTCAAGCACCTTTTCAGGTAACGGTTCGTAAATGACAATGAGGGTAGATTTAAACGAGGAATGTAGAAAAATACGTCTTTGACTGGAATAGGACAGTTCGGCGCCGCCGTTTCGGCGATGAAATGTGAAATGTGTTTTCCTTTGGAATATCACCAAAGTGGAAAAGTTCGCACTGCCGTCGTGAAATTTTTTTAAGCTCAAAGATCAGCCTTTGAAAAGTCACAAAAGTGCAAAAATTCGCACTTCCGTCTTCTGGGAAGCGTGTAAGCGCAAGAGTCAGTCTAGCACTTGTCCCAAATCTTTCCAATTTTGCTGTATTTATTGCGATTCATGATGCACACCATGGATTTGGGAGTGCCATTACTGTATATTCGTACACCCATAGGCAACCGCTGGCAAGAAAGTACGATAAACTCTTAGATTAGCTGTGAAATGCAATCAAAATGATACCTACGTGAAAGATCAAGCAATAGATGCTGTCCAGGCTTAACTTTTGTGTAAAGTCACAAACGTCTCATGCCAGCAAAAATAAACGTCACAAGCCATATTTCTTTACACACGTGGTCACGGTCGCACTAAGTTCTTCCAAAATCCTGACGGACGAGAAACTACACTGGCCACTGGCCATCAGGATGACAGCAAAAACACGGTGCTACTGTAACGTGAGATCTACCGCCACATGTCGCCTACCCAGGTGCAGCCTGAAGTCTACCGCGTCTGTTCCCATGGTGTGAGGTATGAGGTCTGGTAAGTTTCCATAATGTGAGGTGTGAAGTCTACCGCCATGCACAGTAACGAAAACGCTCATGAAGCAAACATTCTTTGTAGTCTAACCTTCAAGTACAGTATTTTAAAAACATAAATTTTTTTCGCATAAAACATTTGCGACCACCATCGCCGAAACGGCGGCGCCGACCTGCCCTCGACCGTCTTTGACAGCTTCCTTTTCATATCCTCGTGTGAAGTCGGTAAATTTGTATATAAAAAGACAAAAGTAGGAAATTACTTAAACGTGGGCTAAAAAGCGTAGGATTTTTTTCAGGCAAATATCGTTGATTAAATGCGTATGGGTTGCCCAGCTTTTAGTTCATCTCCGTATACATTGCTGGCGACAATTTAAGAGTCCTTCGCTTTCGAACATTGCTTTATAATCGTACTAATGGTGATTCATGTGATTTGGTTCATATAATTCAGCTAATATATAATAAACAAAAGCAATAAACAAGTCATCGCAGAATAAGTAAACCAACTGTCAGTGAACATTAGAGCAAATGAAAATGCAATAACATAATAGCTGAACAATGTACACAAGGAGTGGCATTTTATGATACGAGATTGAAGGACCATGGCGGTCATCTCGTCAAAGAACCCCATTTATCACTTTGAAAAGTGTTGAAAAACAACAGTTAAAGATTACAAGCACAGTTAGGAAAACAAGCAAATACAGAACATGGTGAAGTAAATTTACAGGTGAAAGCGTATGCCTATGTACACAGACGAATTTAAGTGAAGAAATTTGGTGTGATTAAAAATATGTTTAAAGAAAATATAAAACAAAAAAGTGGAAAAAGAATAAAAACTAATTAATGAGTTACAAAATAAAAACAAAGCAAATCAGAAAAAACTATGGAGTGTACTTTCATGCCGAAAAGAATGGGATGTGCACAGAAAAGAAAAAAAGACAAAAAAGTAAACATACATAAAAAACAGAATTAGAAAATACTAGTACTCAGAGTATTTTCTTCTGGATAAGTGAAATGTTGCTAAAGTTCAGAATTATGTGTTCTTTTTCATGTAGGAGGTGTTTCTTGAGTTTCCATTTGAAAGTAAAAGTGGTAGAAGATTTAATGTAGTCTGGTATTGAAGACCACACTTTTGGGCCAACAAATGTAAGGGAACATTTTCCCGAGGAAGAGTTAACACGAGGTAAAAGCATGTTGTTAGGGATTGTTAGTGTTGTGGAGTAAGTATGAATTCAGCTGATTGGAATAAAATAGTCATCAGAATGGTTTGGGAATGTGTTGCTTTGTTTTTTTGACTGAAGATGGATTAAGAATAATCCGGAACGTCTGAAAATAAAACATGTATAGTTTTTTGAAGGTTTTTTTAGTGCTGATGAAACTGTTAAGTCTATCCCAGTTTTATGCTCCAAAGGTTTGGGAACAGTTTGTTGTAATAAGAGTGCATAAATTTTCCTTTTGACAAAGTATAAAGTTTGGGAAGGCACAGGATGTTACGTGCTGGAAAGGATCTTCTAAGATGCCGTGTTAGTTGGTCTTATTAGTTTTATAGCTTTATTTTGAAGTTTAATGAGAGGCTGAATGGTAGCGTTTGAAATTACGTACAAGCGGATAGAATGGATCGTCAAATATTTCAGGTACAGACAACCATTCCAGACACTATCAAACCTTGTAAACTTAAACATCAAATTTTCGGTGGCTGCTTATTATCATCAGTGATTACTATAAAATAGTAATCAATGGTATCACCACCTTATAAAACAATGTGTTCATACAACATAAGATCAAGAGCTCGATAAATAACTCATTCTGATATAATAGGGTTTGTTACACAATAGTATTATTTCGAAAAAATTAAAAACTTATTCAAAGCTTGTACCAAAAGATTGGCGTTTAACTGATTCGCACAAGGCTCTTCATATGACGTCTTTTACGATTAATTGTCATTCACCTTTCAATGATATCATTCATGAATAAATGTCAATAACCTTTTACTTTCTTATTGAAATGTAAATGTTTCGCACAAGTCTGTTGGACAAGTTCACTTTTAAAGGTCGATTCACGCTCTTTCTCTGGTCAAATGTTGTCTTCCAGTCGACGCTGGATGCATCATTCCTTTTATCTGCCTGGAAGGAATACGATGCCAAATATGTCCTTGTGATTCCGACCTTCCAGCTTTGAGCAAAGTATGGAACATGTGAGTAGTGAATCAATGTAAGTATGAGCCACACGCCAAAACACTCCGTGGGCTACCAAATCTGTCTAATGTTGAACAAACGTGAACCAGTTTTAAAATAACCTTGCAAGTTTTTGCCCTATGAGTTAGTGCACACTTCTTGTTAACTCTGGCCTTTGGCTAAAAATTTCACAAAGGCTACCTTCATCGTGGACATATAAGCGTCAGCTTCCTTTTGTGTCAAACCAGCTTCGGAAGCAATGATTTCTTTCAAGGTCATTTCAACATCAGATGCCATGTTGACGTCGCCACAGATGTATAAATGACCACCATCGTTGTATATCAACTTGAAAATCAAACTCGCAATGTCGTCTCTCATAATATCCTGGACGTACTTCTGAAAATAGCATATGAGCAGTGTTTCCCAACCTTTATTAGACATGGCACACTTTGCAACTCAGTTTTCTTCAGGCGGCACATCTGTAATGACTGAAACATAACTACCATAGAAACGTCCTCTTTGGAAGAGTCGTAGCAGGCCCGACAAGCATGAGACTGTCTCGCGGCACACCGGTTGGGAAGTATTGGCATGGAATACTAGTTTTGCGCCACAAGTGGTGAGAAGAGTTATAAAAACTCTAAATGTGGAACATTTCAGTTGAAATTTTGGCGAGAGCATTGACACTTCGATGCTAACTTCCAGAAAGGCAACCACATACCTTCCGTAAGAAGGTACCTTCCGTGAGAACACTTGGAGAGGAGCACAGTTGAGCTTTCAAATAGAAATATAACCGCAACATACATCAGTGGTCAAACATTTCGAAAGCAAGGCAATGTTGGGTTAGTTGTAACTTGCAACACGATTCTGGCCAAATTGTCCTGTCGACAAAACCTCAAGTGCCAGGTTGATCACCGAGCAAAGGTTGGTTTCCGCTTGTCAACTACTCATTATTATCAATTAATCAATCAATCAGGCGGCACACCATTTTGTCTGCCTGCCATTTGCAGTTGTCATTTTTGGCCTGGACGTTTTTTATATTAACCGCTGGTGCGACAATAATTCTCAAAATGGCTGCCTTGTGATCAACAACATCTCCTTTTATTCGATGCAAAAACAAAATTCATTTTTTCTCTGAAACCCAGCGGCTATGTGGTTGAAGTTTCAAATGAAGTTGTGTGAATTCCAGGAGGATTTTATGCACTCAAGAGACCTCAACACAGTGACTTGCCAACAGTGGAATCATTAAACAACTTACGCAGAATCATGGCCCGTTCACAGGTTGGAAGCGTGTGAACATGGCTATAGATAAAAAGAACTATGAAATGCAAACAAAGGCTCTCGTCACTTTTAAAGCAATTAATAATAATTTACCACAGTTTCCAACTCAAATCCCGCGCCATGGCCTTGACCATGTAAGAGAATTCATTTGACAGTCATGTTTCCTGCTTCTCTTGAGACTTTACATTGAAGACTTTGCGGAATTCAGTATATCGTATTTATTCGGTTGTAAGCCGCGGCTTGTAATTTTTTTTCATCATTTCGTGCGGCCTATAATCAAGGGCGGCTTCTATTTTTTTATTTCTTTACCTTATCGAAAGGTATAGATGATGTTCTGTCTTTCCTTGGCTACGTATTTTTCGACCAAACTCTCTTTTCACTTTCTATTCCCTTCAACATCACGCACACAATCGTCACAGGAGGGATTATGATGAACAGATAGAAGTTGTAATGGTCTAAGCATCATTACCAGGTTTACAAATAAACGCCACGCTAAACTTGCTAGTACGCGAAATATCTCAGAGGCTCAGTGGCGTGGGTGGGCGGCTGGACAGGCTGGCGCACACTCCGGGATGGAAAATCGAATCTTGCTAAACTACACAACGATTGAGAATGCGCATAAAGTACACAAGAAAACTTTCGATTTTTTGTTGTTTGTAGAAGTCCAGCAAACTTTTAGTTTTCCTTTTTCCCAGCTGAGACATTATGAAATGCCTGAATGCTTCCAGCATGTTAACAACTGCTGTTTTTGACCTCGTGCAACAGTTTTATCATGCTACAAAAATTGGTAATGTAGCCAACGCGGTCAGCGCATGCGCTGATCAGTCTTAGCAGACAAAATAAAGGGAATTTTTTGGATAAAGTGAACTAACGCGGAACACAATCTTAAAAATGCGTTGTGAACGCAAGGCCTGCAAAAAATGATGAGATGGTTTTTGGACGCAGACGATAACGCAGGTTCCCACCAAAACCTACGGATTACTTTTTGGCCCATTTACAAATTTCCTTGAAATTTGCCTGAAATTCATTCCGTGGCATTTGCATTAAGTCGACAAATTAACAAGGTTATAAAGTTTTTGTTGAATATCAAGCTGAAAGGGGGGTTGTAACCCTAACGTCCCCCTTGCGTACGCCCTTGCAGAGGCTTAGGCAACGTATTTTCACGTGCTGCTTACAATCAAGGGCGGCTTACACTAATTTTTAACACCATTTCGTGCGGCTTGCATTGAAGGGCGGCTTACAATAAAGGGCGGCTAGCAATCGTGTAAATACGGTAAACTATTCCACAACTCTAACCGCTTCGTAAGAAGTTTACATCTACAGTTTGCTGCAGTATTTGCGTCTGATTGCCAAATCATTGCATCAGCAAACCTCTTTCATTAGCATCTTCTACTGGCGTTTGACGCTTAATTTCCTTCGGGAAAATATATTGGTTTGAGATTGATCAGAAACAAGACCTGGAGTTTTGAAACCGTTTGTTAGTTTCAATGCCAGCTTACTTTTTTCAATCCAGGAATTCTTGAGAAAGCAGTAAAAGTATGAGAAATGGCACCAGCTTTTCTTGCTATTTCAACTTCATCTTTGTACAAATGGTCCTTTTCATGGTGACGGCACCCGTAAAGCAAAACCATTTCCCGCCTTGTAGTTCCTGAAAAGTAAACTTGTTGAGCGATTGTCTTACACATAACAGTTGCTTATTGAAACTGAACGGGTCCATTTTTTGGAGATACTCACCATAGCTTGCTTCCTTTTCTGTTGCAAAGAATAGGCTCTGCTGCCAAAAGCTTCGAAATGGAGCTATGCCAGTTCCTGCTCCAACCAGAATGCATGGAACATTGCTCTTTATAGGCAAGTGAAATGATGGGGTCCTGGCAATTGAGACGAAATTGATGAGAAATGGAAAAACTCTTGATTAAAAAGTTCTCAACTAAACGCTTTACGAGCGTAAGCAAGTGTAAGAATACAGATATCATTTTAGGCGTTGTAATTTAGTAAGTGTATGATTCAATTTTTGCTAATCAAAGGTTGCTTCAAGCTTATACACTTGTCCTGTTACGTCTCAACGTTAGTTCGTTGCGTTTTCGTGACTTTGTCAGGCAAACCTGATTCATGACTGGTTTGTGCAAATAATCAGCCAAGCACTACTGACGGTGCTCTACCAATTGCTTGGACAGTTTGGATCGACGTGTGACAGTTGTTGATTTTGTAAGAGTATTGGTTTAATACAGCTTGCAAAACTAATTTTAACCAATAAGTCTTTCAATCACGTCTTTTTTCTTCATACTCTTTAAAGTTGGCAGCTTTGTCTGATCGTGAAAAATATAAGAATCGTTTTTGTAACCTCGTGCCAAAATCTCGCAGTGTTAAATTTTAAAATAGCAAACTTCTGTTGGTGGAGGTCGGCGGGTTATCATTAAAAAGCGCCTGGGAAATAAGTTTCACTGTTTTTATAGTTTCTAAAACGTTTGCTCTAAAATTTTCGTACTGTCTGAGGAAGCAAACGATTTTCTCCTCCGATGAAACGTCGTCCAAATAGTTGGAGCACACACCACGCCGGATTGGTCCTTTTCCTCCTATAAAAAATCAACGACTTTGTTTCAAAAACAGTATCGTATACAGCAGCAGTTTCACAAACGGGCCAGTACTTTACTTATACAGACTACGCCTGCCTGGTGAAATGACCTTTATCCGAGTAGATTTAGAGAGAAAAGAAGCACCAACTTTGTCCGAGGCGCTCTTTACCACTCAAGTAAATATTTTCGTTTATTTTTTTAAGTGAAAGCGGGGAAAAGCGTTGGACTTCACATAACAGCATGTGGTTACAGAAAATCTACGGTACTGAAAAAACACGAATGCATCCAGGTTTTCACGATGTGAAATTTTTAGCTAAACAACTGCCCAAATTATTCAGCAGATCAAGAAAGAAAAACCTCTAATGTTTTTGACTTCCAAGAAGGGACAAAATGTATTGTTTGTTAACTTATTGTGTTCAAGATCAGTAGACTCTCTCGTGGAGCAACAGGTATAGCTGCGCAAGGGATTTATATTTGCCCAAAACAAACTGTAAACTAAAAGAATTCCAACTAACCTTGAGTTTGGTAACTGACTACACTGACGGTGAGGTGAATTTGTCCCGGATGAACATCTGGGGAGTTGCTGATTGAGTAACAACGCCAGTGCAAAAGCGGCAGCTGGCTTAACAGAAAATGCGCGCTTACGCGAAGGGAAGGAAATTCATTGAACAGTTCGAGAACATTTGGCATTTTGTGCACCTTCCATTCCTTGTATGCTGGCTTGTCCTGAAAATAGCTGTTTTTGAAATGCAGCAAGTTACTTTACCAAAAAGGTCTCAGTTTGAAAATTTTACTGTTTGGTTGCACAGTGATTTTCACAAGTTTGCTCCCACAACAATGCACATGTTAATACCTATGCACACAACAAATTTTACAGCAGCTCTTTCGGTTGAAACGTAAATACTGACGAAAGCAAAACTTTGACAAAAGTTGCAGTTGACGCAAACGCACCTGACTTAAGGCCATTATCGTTTTCTTGTCCTCCTCCATGTGCGCACAGTTGACGAGCGATCTCAGAAGTGAGCGTGATGGTGTTGACGTTATGTCAAGGAAGTCCAAAAGTGCAGTTAGTACAGTGCAGGGCGGGAGGCGAGTGTCAGGAACCCAGAACTTGGAAGTATTGCCTTCATGAAAAACAAAACTGTGCATATTTTGACGGTCAAGGAAGACACTTGTTATCCGTGCGCTTGGCATTGAGTTTAATGGATATTTATTCAATCGTAATACAATGTCATTCTCCGTTGAATAAAGCACAATCATTTTACTATAGAACGACGCAAAATGTTTGCCAAAGCTTTGTTGCAACAAAGCTTTTCCCTGCCCCCTACACTTTGACGCCTTGTTAAACTTATATTAAACTGCAATATTCAACACGAGTTTATGTTTTTGGCAGTCAAGCATTTTTTTCAAATGAAAAATAAAAAAGGGAACTTTACGAACTATTCACAAAATTGATTAATAACACGTCAATTTCTGAAATACGAGTTCTTAGTGACATGACAGAGACAAGAAAAGAGCTTTATTGTTACACTGAAGGATGACAGGAAACTTTCAATCTCAGACAATTCAAAATCGAGTTTCACAAGTTTTAGCTGTTTTCTAGCCACTGTCGTTTGAGATGACTGCATATTTCAACTTTTTCTCTCAAATAAAAGAAATCAGTAGTAAGTTGCACAAAGAACTGGCACAAAGTCAAAAAATGCGTTATAACAAAGAGGAAATACACAACGTAAAAAACTTTTCTCAACCTTTTTTTCGAAAACAGCTGTTCGTCCATATTCTTCGCTTTTTAAGGCCCCTTTGGGTTTTCAAAATGCTTGTTTTTTACCTCACGTTCTGTAGAATGAAATACTTTCCAAGTGTTTGTATCCCATCTTTGCATCTCCATCTTTACGGAGACCGATATACTATATTTTTTGTAGAGGAAAGGTTGTGTTTATCTTTGATTCTCAGGTTTTTATTTGCTCTTTTGGAAAATTAGAAGTAAACAAAAAATATATTATTCATGCAAATCTGATTTCGCGGACATTACTTGTGCAGTGGAGGGTAGGAATGGCGATTTGTTTTGCAGTATTTTTTTTAATTTTAGTTTCAAAGGGCGTCATTCAGGTAAGCCTTCATGCATGGATGTAGGAGCAGGAAACGTTTTGGTAGTGCGAATGATTTTTGCTCGAATTTTCCCAAACTTGTCCGAAAAGTTTTTGTGCGACTTCGTGTACAAATTTTCTTCCACGAAAAATCATGAAGACCTTTTTTGGTATGACCGCCATTTTTGCCCAGATTTTCAAGGTCCTTTCTCGGATTTTTAGAGGTGTTGCCCCGATTTTTGACACATCAAAACTTTTGGGGGTGCACTTGCCTTGCATCCCCACCTCCTGCACCACTGCCCTCATGAATAAAAGTATCGACGTAGATTAATGTCCAGCCTCTTCTCTTTTCGTTAGGCTATTGTGTAGCTACTCGGCTACAGGAAAGCGGTTCTTAATGCATAAAACCTTTAATTTTTCCAATAAGAGACGTGCTACGGGTTGATCACGTAGATGCATTCTCGTCCAACATTTCAAAAATTCCGCATTGATGTGCTTTCAAATAATCGGTTTATGAGTGCCCGGTACACATTTTCGATCACGGAAACTCACTATGTCTCAAATACAAAGCACTTCGGCCTTTTTCTCAATCATATCCTTTTACCTGACGCAGTGGTTGTCTCTGTTTCTTTTTCTAACTGAATACAAGCATCCTCATCGGGGACGTCAGACAACTTCGTAATTAGTTCTAGACAGAAACAAAATATTTGCCGTAGAGTATCAAGAAGGACGTGGTAAAGAAACGATAACCTTTCAATGTCCGTGCTTTGTACAAATGAAAACATGGAACCCATGGTTTATTTTGAAGGCGATGTCACAAATGAAACGATTATGACATAAAAAATATAAAACCTAAAGAAAAAATGTTTCATAAAATCACCAACGAACCCGTTCATGCTTCATACTCACCTCTCACCATCTCTAAATCGTTGCGGGGAAGAACAGCCAGATGGTCCCCGGGTTGGAATTGGAGGTCTTCATCGCCCAAGGTGTCAAGTTCTACCAGGATTGTCGAGCGACTGCAATGTTAAAGACGGTAGTCGTAGTAAAAATATTTCGTGAGTTCGCCAAAGTATGCCTGATGGAGCATTTTACCGGCAATTTTCTGACAGCAAATTAGTTCGACGGTTTACACAGCAAGATGAAAACTTTCTTCGATGGAGTTTTTCTAGTGCTGCAAAACAAAAATACTTTCATACAGCTTCAAATTGTTTCAGTTTTTAGGATCAAAATAATCATGCACAATCTGGAGAGGATAAAACAAATTTGGCAGAGAATCTTTATTTATTTAACAAAATTGGCGGAGAATCATTATTTATTGAGGAGATGCTTGAATTTTTCGATTTTTGCATGAGTTCTTTTGAATACTGCTGCTGACGCTCCCTAAACAATTTTGATAAAAGATTTCACGTTTCAAAGATAAAGTCTATTTTCCATGTTGCGAAGTAGTTAAAAAGAATCACCAAATAGAAACTCTAACGAAAACAATTAAGAGTATTATAAATAATATTAGTAACAAATTTCCAATCATTGCCTAAATCTGTGGAAAAGAAAAACAATTTTTTGCAAAACAACCTAACTCAAACTATTCTATCAGGTCTTGTTCATACCTTTTACCTAATACCATGCAACAAACAGGTGACACACGTAAGTAATGTCATTTGCGCCTAGCTGTGTGCTTTTCAGTGATTGGTTAGTTTTCCATATGTAGCTAGTTTTGATCAGAGTGAAATATCTGTTACAGTACTAACTTTTACAGTCGATCTTTATCTCAGTTTTTTTCTGCCATTTCGCGGAGTTTAAATTACGATTAAATGTTTTTCATGTGAGGCAAAATACCATCAGTGTTTAGACAACTTACAAGAGAACAAGGTTTGGCAAAACCTTTTCGTACAAGAGACACAATCAGATTTACACATTTTTAAAGATCCGCATGGCAACAAGTAAAATTACAAGCATTTCAAAAGTAAGTAATATTACAAAAGAACAACTATCGTGATCACGGCTGAAAAAATACCTTTAACTATTTGGTGATTGCGTTGTGCTGGAAAGTTCTGTAGATATCAAAAGAGCCCCAGCTAACCTCGGCATTTGCTGAAACGATTCTCCGTAAAAACATGAAGCTAGCGAAAAACGTTGCAATCCAACACACGAACTCTTAAAACAGTTGCCCGTGCCGGGTTTAAGTGACATTCTCACCAACCTTCTTTGCGGTCCTTTATTTCTCGTTTTGGTGACAAAACGGAAGATTGGGATTTTGGATTTTCGCGCAGTGTCACGACCGCTTCAGCCTTGGGTCTGCTGGTGACAATGCCAAACCTGTCACACGCTGTCTGTAAAAAAAAGCACATAAAAAGTTTATGAATGAGAGAAAGAGGACTGACGCAGTTTTCGCTGCCACTATTTCGGTCTACCTTGAAAACTTGTGAAGCCCAGCGGTGGAAATTTTCCTCCTGGCTGTTCAAATCGTCACCTTCCCCCATGTCAAGTAATTGCTCTGCTTGCAGCTCTCCTAAAATTTTGTCCAGTTCTCTTGCGAAAGAGCAAAAGCTTGGAAACGCGCTTGAACCAAGACCAAACACTGAAAAACTGGGAGTAAGATCAATATTTACAAATTAAAAACAGACTCTAAAACAAATTTTTTTAAAGAGAAAAAAATATCTTAAAAAGCAAGAACTGAAAAAATCCTATGTTTGCTGCAACATCATCTAGACAAAACAGTTGTTAGATGAAAATATCAAAGAGGATGCCTTTTCTTTAACGACGAAAATCTTTAACGACGTTTTTTTAAAAACCGTTTAGAAATCCTGATAAACCTTATCGTTACTACTGTATGAAGCTTTGAAAGTTCCTGAGTACAGGATAAACTTTGCGCAAATCAGACAAAACATTTTCACTGAGACCTTAACGATTTGACAAAGTTTTTAATCCCTAAAGGCTAAATTTTCAACTACATACGTTAAAGGAGTGTTTGACCTGTTGCAATATTGATAGGAAGTAACAAAGCAAGATGAAGATAAGTGGTAAAACTTAGAAATTCTTCTTTCAGAAAAATTTTTATTTTAAAAATGTTGTTATACTACTCATGCACAACCACTAGCTTCATTAAATCTTTGTCCTGTGACAGAAATACGTTTATTTTTCTCACCATGTGTAGCGCAGTGAGGAAGGGTGAAATCTTTTATTTCGATAATGCTCCGCAAAGCTTTAGCAAATTTCTGTAAAAACCAAGTGTTATTTATACAAATGTTTCATTACCACAACAATTGTTTTTAACTACTTTTAACTTTCGTCTAGCAACACAGCAAGTTTTGCGCTGTTTCAACGCCTTGGAATTTTACATTGTGTTTCCAAGATATTGTCATCTTTTTAGAAACAGCAATTAAAGAGTTATTTTTCTTGTGCATATCAAATGGAACACGATGTGCAAAATTATCTTGAACAGTGCGTTAAGCACCGGAGATTCACAAGCTTTGAGACGACTGTTATGCAAACCATTAAGTTGCAAAGATTTTAAAAATGCCAAAAAGTACCTCCTATTTGACATAAGAATCCGCAGTTTCACATATGCATTAGGTCATAGCGTCACAAACACGGAGTACTGTGCAACTTAAAAACAGTTGTAGCTGAGGAAGCGTATACTGACGTTCGCAAATGATTGAATGATTGCAAAATTTTGACCTTTAAGTAACCAAAAAACGACGTGTTTCGTTAAATTGTTTCAATTACCTCGCTGCAGCAATCAATTGTTTTTAAATATTGCGGTAATTAGACTCTAACTTCAACGGTTTGGAAATATTGAACTTAACTGTTAAGTAAAGGCTGAGGATCTCAGTTAATCAAGCCGTTCATGAACTAACGTTTTCATCAAAAGGCGGTGGTAGTTGAATTAAAAAAGTTGTATTAACGCAGTTTTGCAATTTTTTGACTTTCCGGGTTTGATTCCAATTACTTCTCGCATTTAAAAGTTTTACCACAACAAAACTGATAGTTTTATACATCTGCCCAGTGATGTCCGTTTGCTAGTTTTTTTAAAGCAAACGTTGCGATATTTAGCTGCCTACAAACTTTAATTAAATAGCAACATATGCAGTCATCAATCCTACAGCTAGTGTTACCTGGTATGCCAGTTGGGACATTTTTTCAGACGCAAAATTTTATCACGACTTCAACCAGCACTGTTTCGTGTCAAGCTTGGTATTGAGAATCATACTCTACTTTTTCCCGTGAGCAAAAAAACATTTACAGAAAAAAGTTCGTATGACAAACAGAAAAAGGTTGCATCAACTTCAACAGTAAAACGCTTTGTTGTTTTCATACCGCAGCATTTTCGGGAGGATCTCCATTTCCGAAAGTGCTGCTGACGATAAATAGGAGCTTTTCGTGCTTTAACAACGCGACATCAAATTCGTTCATTACGTAAACCTGAGGCAAAGTGGGAAGAGCCATAAAATACTTAGTAAATAATAAAAATAATAGTAAATTGCAAAAAAATTAATAACAATGTACAGATACCTTAGCGTTGAATGAGTGGTTGAAGATGCATTGTAGTCTTTTGGCAAAAAGCAAAGACTGACCAGTTTCCGATCCGTATAAGATAGTGGCTGTAATTCGTCTTGACAACACTATTTTCATCATACTGGACAAAGTAAGAACTATTCTGCAAAAAAATAACAGGAAAACGATAACTAGTCTGCAAAATAATAATAACCGTAGTGGAGCCAAGATTGCTTGTTGAGTAAAAATGACATGAAAATATTTAAAACCGAAGTGAGCGCCACTTGAAAAACCGTGTTATTCTCCAAAGACACAGAACAAGATAAAATCTTATTAGAGAAAAAATTATTGTCTTCTTCCAAGAAATTGACCTACAACAGGTACAGGCCGCCTAAAGGCAGGGTGGGCAAATGACGGCCCGCGGGCCACATGCCCGCGTAAGCATTCAGGAAAAATCTTCAAATCTGCAATTCATTCCAACTTATTACAGTAAAGGTTAGTTCTGAAGCTAAGTTATACTGAAAATTGCTTATTTTTTATCGTGATCGTTTTTTTTTCTATTAGAAGCTACGTCCGCCATGCGCGGCTTTCTCAAAGTGGCCCCTGAGCCAAATTAATTGCCCACCCTTAAAGGCAAAGTAATTAAATCTATACTTACTTTGCTAATAACCGAAAAGTGATGTTTTTCTTTTTGTTCAAAAAATTCATGTCTTCTTTCCATCTGTACGTCTTCCATGGTTCCCGCTGAAAAGACATAACTGTACCAAAATTTGCACATTCATAAAGAATTTGAAAAATCGATTGTGGGTTCGCAAACCAATTGTAGTGTTGTGCAAAAGGAAGNCCTCTTATGTTAACAGTGCAGGTAAAAAAGGTTTGCATAAATAAAGAATAAAATATTTATGAACCAATGAAAATTAGCAACGGGAATCAGCATTACCACTAAAAAGGCTGAGGTGTTATGTCTCTCCAAAAACCTAAGTCACTGCGCGTTGCAACTGCAAGTAACCCGTATTACGCTGCAACAGGCCGGAACGTTCAAGTACCTGGGGGTGGTATTCACGACTGAGCTNAGGCGGAACAGAGAGTTTGATACACGGAGTTGCAAAACAAACGCAGTTCTGCGTGAGGGTTATCGCTTCTTGGTCACAAAACAGGAGTATTGAACCACCGCAAACATTAAGTTTTTAAATCAGTCTTTGTTTCGGTCCTCACGTGTGGTCATGAATCTTTTGATAACGGTTCAAAGACAGCTACCTCAGGTACAAACAGCAGAGATGTGAGTTTTGCGAAGAGTTCGTGACGTGCAACTTCGCGACAAAGTGCGCAGCGGTAAAATTCGTGCCGTGAAACTTCGCGACAAAGTGCGCAGCGGTTGAATTTGCTGCGTGAAACTTCGCGACAAAGTGCGCAGCGGTTAAATTCGTGGCGTGAAACTTCGCGATAAAGTGCGCAGCGGTTAAATTTGCAAAGCCGTTAATGTCGAGCCACTTCACAAATACAGAAGTCTCAGTTACGATATGGTTCGACCACGTGGCCGTGATGCCCCAGGAAAGATAGGCGAGTCCTGTTGGCTGCGCCCATGGGAAGGCGGCCGAGACGTCGACCATGGGCCAAGTGGCGTGATAACTAGCTTGGTCCCGTGTTGTGGTGGATCCATCAGAATTATTACAGGTTGCTGAAAACCACGGAATATTTGGATACCTTTTCAGGGTGCTTCCCAAAACCACTTTCCCTAACTGAAAAGCGGTGGTGAAAATGAATAAATGAATTTGTGAACCCACAGTGAATTCGCAAAGTTTTCGAGTTTCATTCTGCATCTAAATTTGATGAAATCCAATATGAGTAAATAGCTCTGCAGTCATGTTTTGAGTGTAAAGCAGGGTCTCAAACTCAAATTGCTCCGAGGGTTAAATGAGGACTTAAAAAAAAACAGGGCCGCATTATGACTTCCCGTGGGCAGCATTATGACGCTGATGCAACGATGGCGGTACCTGAACTCTACTAGAAACAGCTTTCACGTCTTATTTCTTGCGAAAGGTACCATGAGTTACAGGCAAATCATTTCTAGCTGTCTCTGCGTTCATTTAAAAGGAACTTGTTCACTCGCCAGCAGAGGACTTTTAAACACCAGTGAATAAACTGAACAACATAAATGTTAATTATTTAAAAATTTCCAAAAAGCATCTCCTTGCGGGCCACATGTGGCCAGCGGGCCGCGTGTTTGAGACCCCGGTCTAAAGCAATGAATTTCACCAACCAGATCTAATACAAGCAAAATGAATGATTGGACTTGAAGCACACTAAATGAAATCAAATTTTTCATGCGATTAATGTCCAAAACAGCTGCCTTTGCTGTCAAGGCATACACAAACACGGAAGGACAAATCGTTGGTGTAGAACTGGAGAAAATTTCTTCAAATTACTTCATCTTTTTGAAATAAGTTTCACATCAATAAAAAGTTGGTTATTGTATTTAATGAAATGTTTTTTTGGTAAGTTATCACACCACGCAAAAAGTAGTTTCTGTTTATATTTCTGAGAAAATTACAGCAGATAAAAAAGGCTCTTTGTATTAGCAAACATGGTAGAAACGTTGTGTTCTTACTTGATATAAACAAGCTGGGTTGAGCATATAATTCAGTATTTCTTGATGAAAAATAGGTGTAGAGCTTCCGGAAATGGGTGGGACAAGCCAGACCCAATCGCCTGGACAGCCACCTCGCAATTTCATTTCGTTCGAAAAATGTTTCATAAATGATTCCGTAGTGGAGTGATGGTCCACAATGACAACTCTGTCGCTCTACAGTTGTTTGAGTTTAAGAACACTTTTATAATATGAACGTTTAACCATCAAGGCAAACTGTTGTATGACGCATTTGTCCAAGAGAAGTTCAAGCAAATGCACTTAATTTCATCGAATTGTTTCAGCTGCAACTTAATTGAATGTGCCAGTCAAAAGCATAGAACTAATTATATCCAGCTAATTTTTGCCAAGAGTAACTACACCAATACAAGTTTTATGCATCTAACGTTCTAATGTCATGCGTATGTTTTTTCAAAACAACAATAAATTTTCCAAGTTCACTAGATGGTTTGCAATTGAATTTGTATATTTATATTCACTTAAAATTGTTCAAAATACTATACGTGTAAACACAATACTGCTGGAAACACTTTCCAGTTTTTAAAAGTAATTTTTAACCTTTTGATTTTTAAAAAGACACATGTTTTTAGCTTTTTAATAAAAAAATATTTATGTGTATGTAGTTCATTAATTGCAAAAATGCAGGCCTACCTGAAAACTGTGCAGTATTGCCACATTCAATTCCAACAAGGCGCTGTCTTTCCAAAGTGAAGAACAATTTTTGACCTGTAGACCCAGTTTCAAGGCTACATTCTGAAATAAGAAAAAGCCTTGCATTAGCGTACAATTAGACATGTGCAAGGTAAACATATTGCTATAGGACAATGGTGGGCAAACTGCGGCTCGCCGACATGTTTTGTGTAACTCCTCTATTTGAATAGCAATATTTCAAATTAATAGCGAGTTGTCGCCTCATCTTTAATGTTTGTTTCATTTATCAACGTATTTACATGAATTCGCATGGTTAGTTGCCAAGGAGTCTACGCGATTCAATGTAGGTCATTTTATGTAAAACATGCATACTTTATTTAACTGTATTTAACACTACACACTGATTTTGCGGCTGGCTGGTACTGTATTTTTTGGTTTCTGCCAATGACTCTTGTATTGAACAAGTTTGCCCACCTCTGCTTTAGAAGATGGAACATGATAGAAGTTCAAACCAGTAGTCAAAAGTTGAAATTTTAATAAACGCTTCATTCAAAATTCAGCATTATGTTTATCTAAAACTGGAAAAGTTTTGAAAATTTGTTTCTGAAAAAAAACATGAAAAAAGAGGGTTTGAATGAAATGGCATTAAACATTTTTTAAAAACAACAATTTTCTTCATCAGTGAAATTGTATGAATGATACAACGGTAGCACAAAACACGAGTATTTTGTGTTACACACTGCTCCAGTACTATTAAGGTTCAACGTCTTGCTCTTCTTTCAAGAAATCTTTCTACTCAAGTCAAAGAAACAATAGCCCGATATGAGGCCATTCCCTTTGGCCATTCGGTTTGTCAACAATGGCTTGTTCGTGCACAGTGAAGGCTGCATGGCTGGTAGCTAGTCTTAAGTTGCGAGATTGGGTTTCTGTTGTGACGTCTGTGTAAACGGGCGGCTGGGCAAGAATGCTTTAGAGACTTTTATGTTGCGTTCCGACATTTTGAAAACCAGGTATTTCATACATCCACTTCTACAACGTTGTTTTTTTGTGAACATCACAGAATCACAGACGGTCATTCATGAAAATCACAGATGCACGTATTTGTGGACAAGCTACTGTAGTGTTGCGGAGGTTAAGGTCCGAGCGTAAATTCAAAAAATTATATTCCTAGGCGTCACTACACCAGTATTTCAGTTTTTTCTTTCTTCCAACTTTGACAAGGAGAGTTATCCAAATAAAACACGAAACATTTCAACACACTCGAAAGGCAAAGTATTTTTACGGGTAGTTGCTTGAGCCACCAAGTTCATAAATCTACTCTTGCCTAAGCTCGCGTAGCGATGAAAAACTGTTCAACAAATCGTTCGGTTCAGTTTTCTGATATGGAAATTTCAAATAATATAGCTCCACTGAACTCAAGAAGTTTTTTGTTGTCTAACATGCTGCGCATTAAGGCTGGTGCGTTTATAAAACTTTATTCATTCATTTTTCATACTCGCGTTTCCTCTGGGAAGGATCACGGGGGCAGCAGCCCTTGAAGGACTTGAAACCTTGCGGTCAACAGAAATCTGCTGGCTCCACACCAAGACGAAACCAAGCAAGGTCGGAGATGTAGTTACTACATCTGGTCTTGGGGCGACATCTGCGCCGCTTTCCAATGTGTGTAGCCAGCAGAACGTACCTCGCCAATCTTTTGTGGAACTTTCTGGACACATGGCCGAAACAACGTAACTGGGATCTATCGATATTGAGAAGTGGCTCGACATTCAGAGTTTTACGAATTTCACAGCTGCTCACTTTGTCGCCAAGTGTCACACTGTGAACTCTTTGCATATTTCCATCTCTGTCGTTTGCACTTGGGATATATTATTCTTTCAGTCATTTCCCAAGAATCACGACCACAGTGAAAATCGCAACAAAGACCAATTTAAAAACTGACAGCTTTGCAGCACTTGAAAGCTCCCGTTTTGTCACTACAGAGCGATGAAGCTCATGCAGAACTACGTTTGTTTTACCAATCTGTGTTCCTTTTTCCGCCTTCCGTTTTTTTCCAGGGAGGGCCAATAGTGGATTTTCCGGGGGTAGCCAAAAAGATTTTTGCAGTGGTGGGCAAAAGTCGCAAAATTTCCTTTCAACCACTGGAGATCAGGAAAACAACCTTTTTTGCCAAACGTTTTTATGAGAAAATGTCAAATTTCAAAAGCGAGGGAGGGGCCAAGGCCGCCCCTGCCCCCACCCCCCCTTTCACATGCTCATGCCTTCCACTTGAACTTCTTCACCTGCTGNAGTGTAATGCCGCTTACGTAAACGTTGAAAGGTGATGTTGAGAAGATGCTACTGCAGCATTACCAAATCGTCCGCAAAAAAATAAAACAACTGATCCTGCGCCTNCAAGCATTGACCCCTCGACACCTCGGCTGAGACAAAACTTTAGCAAACAATGAAATATCGTGATGACGTTTCCAAAATTTCATCTACAACATGGTGTTTTATAAAATATAATCGTGATTCGAAATGCACTTCAAAAGTTTAAAAATATCCCTGAAGTGGTGATACAAGTAAATATCCAAAATATTTATGTCGGTCTAAATACAATTATCAACAACTGTTTACGTTGAGTGGATCGCATGCAATGCGACGAATTTATTTAAAGACAATGGTCGGCAGGCCGAGGCCTAATTGATGCCTGTTGTCTAATCAAGTTAGTGGGCACGATATAAACAGGAGAAATCGAATAAACAAAACGCTTACGTTGTTGCTCTCAATCTGATGTTTTCTTTTATCCTTAGTGCTCTTCCATATTTTGTAATCTATTCTATTTCAGTGTAACGTTTATCGACCCACTTCGCTCTGAGTAAATGTGAACTTGTTTCAGGCAAGGTGCGGTATTTCCTTTTACTACAGAGGGTTTATTGATTTGTTCCGATTATTTGGAAACATCTCAGTGTTCAGAAATTTAAAGAATTTTGTCTCTTACTTGCAAAATGTTGTAACGCGCAGTGTCACCCAAATTTCTCGCAATTTCAGTTCCCATGTACCAACCGTTGAAAGGTGCTGCTGGAAATATAACTCCTCCTATGTCAAAGGTCATGTTGCTAACGGCTGGTACAGCGTACCACTTCAAGCCTAGATCTTCAAACCAATCGTACCTGCAACAAGGATTGACACGAACGTTAAGTGCTTGCTATCGCATGTGCCCTAAAATCTAGGGTAAAATGCAGCAGAAACAGTAATTTACTCCGGGGTAGCGTAACGATTAATGGTGCACAAATGTATTGTGGTTGGATCAGTTTCTTAATTAGAAAGAAATGTGTCACAACACGCTGCCCATTTACAACATGCCATTCCTGACTTCGAGAGTGGAACTATCACGTGCGACATGACACTCGTTTTTCGATATGCAGTAACTTGCAAACGCTTTTTCAAAATTCCCTTTAAAGACAGGCAAAGAATAACGTGTGCACTGAAGTAAACTTTCCCTACCTAGGATGGCGAAGCTGAACTTCAAGAACCAACTCCTCAGGAAGATCGTACAGGACTGGGTCTCGGCCGTTTGCTTGTAGAACAAGGGGCAATACATCAAACGGCCTTCCCTTGCCTTTCCAGCCAAGCTGTTCACATACCTTCAAGTGCATTGTTTTGCACAATTTTTTTTAAGTTTAAAATTTTTATAAAATCTTTGTTTCCAAGAGCACTTTTATTTTTTGTTCCTGATAGAGCACACATAAGCAGAGCACACATTGTGCTCGTGCATTATTCGATTGCCCTTGTGATAGATGAACTATGACTCTGCGGCAAATCTATGAAATAAAATAAAACTGAGCAAAGTTTGATAGGCTGACGTTTCATCAGTACAGCATTACCATAACACATGACCTCAGAGCAAAGTTAAAGTGATGTGTTTCACCAAAAATTCACAAAAAAGATAACACAGCATAGAAAAACACAAAAGAAAGTGGCAAATCTCAAAACGTTTTCTCATATCTTAGAAGTAGCTGGTTGAAATACTATGGCTACAGTAATACGTTAGCATTTTCTAAAAACTCTACCTCTGTAAATTCGACAGTGATTGGATCTCCTATGACACCACCGTCGCTTTGCCTGTAACCAGCGTATCTAATGAGCTGTGAATTCCACACTCGGAACACTTTTGCAGGGTCGTTATTGGGAGGGAAAAAAGTCACGCATGACCTGCAAGCATACCGGCGAATTGTCAGTACGACTGTGTCTCGCGATTAAAATTTCAAACAGTGCAAATTATAGAAATGGCTGTTTTGAAGCACGTGTAGTAACAGGAAGGCGATGACAGTAAAAAAATCTCAAGACTTTGGTTCTTTTTAAAAATATTGTTACTTCGATATTCTAGAAAGACATGTTTTACGAGTTCCCATGCAGCGTAAAGTAAACTTCTTCGAGTTGTTCGCAGTATTCCCAAGTTATGTCTAAGAAAGGCTGTATTCGATATTTCCCATGTAGGCTATAAAATTGAAGCATAATATGGCAAAGTAAAAAGCTTCATAAATGTTTCTTTTTTTGAAAAACCGCTTTTGAACAAAAATGATATTGTGTTTAGCACGCTTATCCCTTTTCTGGCGAAATTTGTTGCCTACATTTTTTTCACAGCAAATACTGTAAATTTTATCAGAAACAAAGGTTTGAAATTCTATACCAACCTAATATTTCCGTCGTTTGTGGCAAACTTCAAATGGACGCAGATAGCTTCAAACATTTCTAAGGTCGTTGTGATGTTTCGGCAGTCATACACCTGACACAGGCAAGCGTGTTTGTAGACTACATTTGAAATTTAGTTAGTTTTTGAAACGAGAAAATGACAAAATTTGTGTATCTGAACAGAAAAAGTGCAGCCTAAAAACGATGTCTGAACTTTGATTTTTGACCTCGTAACTCGTAGAAACAGAATTACGGAACAATCAAAACAATTACATGTTTTTTTTTAAAAAAAAGGAACATGACATTGGCCACTGTTGGATAATTCATGCAAAACTGGTATTTGTTTTTTAGCGTGGTGCAGCGAATCGCTGTGAAATGTGAGCTTTGTAACAAAAAACAATTTAATTAAGAATAGTACCCTTGCATCACTGAATTTTCTTGCTGCATAAAACCGTCGTTAATTCTTCTTACCAACATCACGTGGTATACATTGTTGTTTCTGGGAGACGCGCCAAGAAAATTAATGCCAAAACTTTAGCCTATGTCTTTAATGTTTCCAACGATAAATAGTGCGAAGTCCCACTGCACTTGTTTTATGTTATATACTGGTTTCATTATCAACATTGAGCTACTTTTTCAGATGATGTCCTCATAGTAAATAACGTCGATCGAATTTTCCTCCTGCAACTTTTCTACTGCAAAACGTGTAACAACATATAATTCTACATACGCACCTAAGATTAATTGTATTCTAACGGCGTAAAACCATCTTAAACTTAAATTGACATCCAAATTGCCTGCAAATTTTTCCACTGGATGCGACCAATACATCGAGGAGCATTTCGCCAAGCTGTTTTTGCCCCGAAGACCAGCTCTTCTGACGTCAGGTCATACGTTCCTGTTTCTTCAATTGATGTATTCACGTTGGCCACTCGAACAATATGCTCCTGAGAACCGAACCTGCAAGAATAGAAAGCTTATTGAAGGCTGGTAAGTCGGTTAAACTCGAAAGGTCCGTAATAAACGTTTTGCTATTTGCAAGTTTTCAAAATCAAACGATGGCACCGACAGACCTTGGATTTTGGTCAAGAAACCACCACAGGAAAGAAAAAATACCTGATTACCACCAATTTTATATTCCTAAAAACAAGCAAAAAATTTTAACATATGGTTCGTACACTGGAGTGCGTACGTCACAGCTGGTTTTGCAAAATCTGACATGTTTTGAACGCGCGAAATGAATTGCTCAACAACAACATTTTCAAAAAAAGTCTTCCCTAAATTAACAATATTATAAACCTGTACTGGAGAGATGAAACGATGTTCATCACAGCCGAATAAGTCGTTTAGCATCCAGTGAAGATCAACAAGTCATTATTGTCAGAAACTGCAATTGATACTACACCCTGATTCAGTGCAAACAATAAATGAGTGGTTGGAGATACTGTAATGTAAGATTCAGTTCGTGAAAATATTGAAAAATAATAAAATGCTATCCACTTGAAATATGATAATGCTGTTCAAATGTTACCAGGAGGTGATTTCATCAAGTGTAAGGTTGTCGAAGCGGAGCAAGCGAATCTTCTGTAGACTGCAACACAGTTTGTGCTCAAACATGCTTTTGCAACAACTCCGATCTTTTGCAGAGAATTTGTGTTGACAAACAAGAACGCAGATACCTCAAGTGATTGATTTGCATTAAGTGCTTTACTTTGAAAACATCAAGCGCCGTTACATTTTTGAATGCCTTGATTTTAGTAACGTGTATTGCAAGCTTTGAAGTACCTCTTTTCCACACCAACTGCAACCTTTGCAGGACTATTGTGTTTTTTTTCAAATCTGCTTTCCACTTCTCCTTTGTATGGCGCAACGCGATTTCTTTAGGTGATGATACAAGATTAGATAAAAGGAAAGCAAAGAAAACTTCACCGATAAACCTTGTGACCAGCATGGTCAATGCAATGTTTTTAGAAATAGTTACCTACGAAGTCCATGTTCTATTTGTTATACCTACAGTCGACCAACCTTTTTGAGAAATCATAATACTGATCGACAAACGACTGCGCAAGAAGTTTAATTTCATCAGTAGTGCGTCTCTGGCTTGTGTCCCAGACCATGTGGCTTGGGTTCATGACGCTCCCGGTGCATCGATTGGGGTGACATGTGTTTGTCTGTAACACAAAGTGAAATGCGCCACAATGANGTTGGNGTGCCTTCAGCCTTGAAACTTTTTCACCCATTGTGCATCAACNTTTGCTTTTCCTTCTGCTGACAAACGTCAGTGCTTTTCGGTAAGAAAGAGGTTTTNACTCATTACACAAGTAAAAATGAGAAAATTACCTTTCAAGCACTTGTCGCACTTCATGTAATGACCCATGTTAAAATGAAATTTAGAACGCACAAATACTTTTTGGCGTGGTGTACCGCTTTACCTCGCCATAACAGCCTGGATTTTCTCATAATAATTCAATATTCATTCTGAAACTAATCCTTTGTTCGCTCGTTTCTTCCTCGTACAATTTTGTCGTATTCTAGCAGTACACTAAGCTTTTGTTACGTGTACACTAACCTTTTATTACGTGTACACTAACCTTTTGTTACGTGCTTGCAACCTTTCATGTGATCATCTTGTGTTTATAGCCGTTTGTTAATTAATTGTTTTTTAGGGGTTTGCTCGCTCGACATGACGTGACGAAGAGCATATTCAGGCTTCAGCCTGCCGCTCGTCGTCGTTAAAAATAAAATAAACAACACCATGGCATGTCAGTGTGACTTCTGTGTTCAAGTTTTTTCTTTTTGTCGACTGTTCTGATACTTTATCAGTACACAACAACTATTTCAAAGGTGTGTATCCCAATTATCTTAAGGTAGCCCAGGTAATTCCTGCACATAAAAAGGGAGATAAAAGTGCATGCACCAATTACAGACCAATTTCTTTATTATCTCAGTTCAAAAAATTTTTGAAAGAATATTACACCATAGATTATATTTATATCTACAAGATTTTGAACTTTTAACTGGACATCAATTTGGTTTTAGACCAAACTCATCAACGTCCTTAGCTGTGGAAAGTATATACTCAGATTTA
>JGI24158J21664_10001680_pt1 | contig 25476 bp, 24 predicted proteins | sample Ectturendosymbi3_FD_21664 | JGI IMG/M metagenome (IMG submission 21664) | reverse complement strand
TCTTGACTATTCTAATCACAAGCAATTTTTCCTTTACAAGGCTTTTGCTTCCATAACTTCAGCCCCCCCCTTAGAAAAATCCTGGCTGCGCCCCTGATTACCATCAGAGAAATGTGAGGTCTCGAGTCTCGGTCTCGAACTTCCTGGTCTCGGCTATTATGACAAAGTCTCGTTCTCGTCTCGAAATTTGAGCGAGGTCTCGGAGGTTACGGTCTCGACTACATCACTGCAATTTACTGCCAAAGGCAATTTGGGCGTTTTTTTTGTGAAAATATGCTCATCTTGGGCTTGTTTTTTCGGATATGCCTCACTGTTTTTCTATTTGATTTCCTGCCGATTTTTGTTTTGTTGAATTTTCCTGCCAAAAGCATGTTGGGCTTGTTTTTCAGTTAAATTACATATTCAGGGCTTGTTTTTCAAAGTTACTTGCTTATTTTTGCAAAATAACCAGGCATCACTGGTCACGAGAACCATTTTTGCGAGTCTCGGTCTCGAAGGTTTCAGGTCTCGAAGGCTACAGGTCTCGAGACTTTGAATATTGCAAAGAAATGGTATGGTAAAATTTCTGCAATTCAACGATTTTATGTTTCTTGTATTGCCAGGTAAGAAACAATCAAAAGAGGTCAGAAAAATGCCAGAAATTTCAAAAAATTCTACTTAGAAGCGATGACGACATTTTTATAAAAAAATTTCGGCAAAATGCACAAATTTGAAGTCTCGAGTCTCGGGAATTTTGATGAAGTCTCGGTCTCGAAGTTTTAACCAGGTCTCGGTTTCGAAGGTTACGGTCTCGACTTCATCACTAGGGCTTCGACCCCCAAAGCTGTTTACAGGCCTGCCTACCGCTCTTCTCTTGTCAGAAGGCATTTGTCTTTCACTGCCAAATTACACAATGAAATATATATGCTAAACGAACAAACATTGTTGGAAAACAAAGATTGTGGTAACCAGTGCTCCAGTTATTTAACAACTCTAAACTCTATATTTACATTTTATTTCTAGTATTGAGCAGGATACTGTGATTTCAATGAATGTCCATCTATTTTATGTTTGTAAGGTGTTGAGGTTAAGCAGTTCCGTAACCAGGGGGGGCTTCCTACAAAATCCCCTCCTTTCTGGAAAAATGTGTTGGGCATACTTTAGACTATTGGACATAATTCTAAAAAATTGGTTCCCTCTCAGAAAACTCTTCGTCTTCTCTGGTGTCCCAAGCTGGTTACTCGCCTGGTTAAACATCAGTCACCATAAGCAGCATCAGATAAAGATAATTTCTGCGTAGCTTGAAACTTCATGTATTTTCAACAAGCATCATATTGTAAGCTATTCATTGAGTCGCTTGCTATGAATGATTAGATTCAACTCACTATCTCATAAAAGCAAAAACCAATACCTCAACACAAAAAGCAAAATATGCAAACTTCCGTATTTTTCTATTGGCTGGGATCAAGGTTCATGTGCATTGTGTGCAAATTGATACCTAGTATTGGTGATAATTTGTGCCTTGAAAACGAAAAAAAGCTATTCTCTCTTCTGGAACCAGTCACTAAAATCCGCTGGTCCCTCACTTTTCTTAATGCGCGATCTCTATCTCGTCCAAATTTTCCACTTTTGTTGGGTTCCACACTCTTGCTACCCCGTCTGCCCAGAGATTTTAATTTTGCCCCGAAATGTCACGAACACTTGTCGTAAGTTCTTACCCATGGAACTCAAGCCTGGTTCGTAATCAGGATTATACGCTTAGAATTCGTGAAGCACGGGGTGTGTGTCCCTGCCTGCTCCGCCCCTCGTCACTGGCCTGGGTTGAGTTTTTATATATTTCTGAATCAAGTCATCAGAATTGAGAACAGAAAGCGATTTATAAACAGCTCACTACTCATTCACGCCAATACTTAACCGCTTCGCAGTATTGGGTTTCGTTTTTCCAATTGGTAGCCTACAATAAATCCTCTTAATGCTCCTGTGTTGACAGCCGTTGCATATTGAGTTTCTTAAAGTGAAGTAAACCACGCGCTTAGGTGAAGTCCGGCGAAATTATCCTCTTGCCCAATTTCCACCACAGCTTGGCGACAGAAATCCTACAAAATTGCCAGCAACCATCCAGAAGCATTCACTACCAACAGCAACCGTCTAGAAAAAGATTTTATTCACAATTCAGCAGTCGGCAGGTTCAACATGACTCAGATAAAAACAATAGCAAGGAAATTATGCTTTTGTCTTGACGATAATGCACAAAGGCATTTTGGACAATCGCCGTTTTTCTACAAAGCTGCAGAAAACAAATCGATAGCTTTACGTAAGATTTGCATCTTTTTGACAAACTCATCAAGATAACTCAATATTTTAATAGCTTTCAGGAAGTGAAAACTCTTGCTTGAAAACACTATTGCAATTGACTTTGTAACACTCAGCCTGGCAGACCTAAAAAAAGTTCAACTTGTGAATTTTTGTTGCGGTGAAATACCACCAAGCTACTTCGCCGCTTGAATTAGTTTAGTAGAAAAACCCACTTTAGCTTCTATCGTTTTAAACAGTAATGTAAGAGACGCTTCTTTTCAAAGAGCGAATTAATGAAAATTTTGTGAATGTTGAAGTCGTTGTAGTGTGTGGCTGTTTGATGTTACTGACAAAAGCAGTCGAGCTACTTTTTTCAGGGCTATAGTTATGATCTTGGAATCAGCGCCTACCAAAGACGGCGTAGTGTACAAAACGGCTACTTTCTTGGTGTTTGTAAAACATCATCAACATGCTGAAGGCGTGCAACTCAGCCATTTTTAATCTCCACAGCAGGTTTCTTTCGTTTAGCCTGAGATGAAAAAATCCACCTAGCACGAGACTGACCCTCCCCAATTGAATCGCCCAAGTGTTGCAAACTGATTGGGCGCCGCACCTAGCAATATCCGAGCTCTGCAGTACTTGCCACACATATCAGGTGAAGGAAGGCGAAACCTGACCGACCTGGTAGCGACGAAGAAAACAAACTGCAGCGAAAAGCAAACATTTGTAAAATGCAGAACATAATCCACAAACACAACGTTAACAATCGAGAGAGTTCCTATGTACAATTCGTAGCGGCAGTGAACTAGAATCCGAGAGGAAGGTCGTGGCTTGCTATGATTCGCCTTGCACATCGGGATAGCACGAAAGATCCAGGCTGACCACCTTGCTTGCGATGCAGCCGTCTCCTTGCTGCAAAGGCGTAATCGACATTCAATATGGCGCGAGTGGGATTACGTTTATACAGTCTGTCTAACCAGGGCTGCGGAGTCGCAAGGTGTCGAAGGTTTTTGGGTGGAGTCGGATAAAAAATCCGACTCCGGGAGTCCAATAGAATCATTTTTTGTGTTGATCGACATTCAGTAGGTTCGTCCGATCACTACCAAAAAGTTTATTTAGTCAAACAAGTGTTCTGCGTTACTGCTGGTTGCGACCGCAACGTAGCGAATAAATGAACGGTGTGCTTTGGCTGCTGGCGGGAGAGTTGCCATTTGTGGACGTCTGCAAAAACGAACTCCATATTTTGAGTTCGACGATGCCACATGCATGGGTAGAAACGATCGAAATGATTTCTTGTTGAAACTGTGTCGCAAAATTCTGGTTCAAATCCAAGTCACGAAATCATTAAAAAATGCGATGAAGTTGAATGGGCATGACAAATAATGCGCCAATTTATCAAAAAAGACGAACAAATTTATCAAAATAACGAAAAATTTGGATCTTGAAAACGATTACGATAATAATGAACAATTCAGGCATATATGTAGTGCTGCCGCAATCGAAGACCCACTCGAGCAATAGAACCCAATCTGTCATAAGAATATATGAAAAAGATATGGCGTTCAATTGCTTGCGCAATATTTTGCGTTGGTATAGCAGTTCACACGTTATGTACCGTTGCACAACTACGTGGCGACAATTTGAGCCTTTGTAATAAGGAGCATAATTCTAAGGTTTTACAAGAGGCCCGCCAATCAGCAGTTGACATAGATGCAACGACCAACAGACGCAATACGTGGCTTTTCCGGTCACACTTTTGTCGCAAAAATTGAATCAAAGGCTGTAAGAATCAGTGTGAACTTATTTTATCGTTCATACCAGTTCCTCTCACCTCGGGGTAAATCCCCACCAGGGCGTCGACTTTGTTGTAGAACTCTTCCTTGAGCGATATGACGATGCATTGCACTCTGTTCGACATCTGCTTAATGTACTCCGCCACTTTTCCTATGTTCGTGTTGTCTTAAACAAACAGGGCGGCCGTGAAAATGATGCCCCGAAATATTTTACCAACGTAAGCAAATCGTGCGACAAAAACGTGTTTAAAATTATCTTGGTACCATGAAAATGGTCAGCAACATTAAACACAGTTTTGCTCAAAAATTATTCTGCTTATATTCAGGAAAATTTGTATTGTGGGCAATCTTCTGATAATACCCGACATTTCCTTCTATCGACTTTCACAATAACATCACTGAGGGCTGCAGCTACTGCGCAGGTTACCAGCTAGTTTAAGAAGCGAGTGCAAAGTTCACCGCATTTTCAAACAACACGCCCATGTGGCTTTGTGACAAAACAACAAACCAACTTTGTGACAAAACAACAAACCAACTTTGCGACAAAACAACAATCCAACTTTGTGACAAAACAAACCCATTTTGCGACAAAACAACAAACCCATTTTACAAAACAACAAACCAACTTTGCGACAAAACAACAAACCAACTTTGCGACAAAACAACAAACCCATTTTGTGACAAAACAACAATCCAACTTCGTGACAAAACAACAAAGCAACTTTGTGACAAAATAACAAACTAACTTTGTGACAAAACAACAATCGAACTCACCAAGGGCCGCGTCAATCTCGTCCAACACAAAGAACGGTGACGGCTGATAATCGTGGATGGCAAAGATGAGGGCCAGGGCGGCGACGGTCTTCTCTCCGCCGGACAAGTTGTCCATGGGCCGGAAACGCTTCCCGGGCGCGACGCAGTTGTAAGTGGTGCCTGTCGCGACAATGGCGGGGTTGAGAAACGGTAAAACTTGCTGAGTTTTACTCACTCATTGAGCACGTACGCGTGCGCATGGGCGTCGGGAAGATTTTTTTACATGGGAGGGGTAATAGTGGATTTTTCCATGGGTGTCTAAAAGGATTCCAAGGGGGGGCAGCAGTGGCAAATTTCATATTACCAGTTCCGAAACTAAGAGAAAAATATTTTTGTACATAATGAGTAAAATCCAGGGGGCCAAGGTCTTCCCTGCTCCCCTTCCCGATGCCCATGTACGTGTGAGTTTATGAGAGTTACCGAAAGAGTAGCTCAACAGCAAGCTTTATTTTAAACTCGCTGTCCTTACTAATTTTGGCGGCAACGAGCTTATCAATAAAAACGTGACCAACGAAGAAGCTTTACCTTCCAAATATGGCTCCTCGGGATTTTCGGGCCCAAGGAAAGCTTGGGCGCTGTTGTTTCGGGTCAGGTCCTTGTAAATGTCGTCAATTTTAGTTGCGACGTAATCGAAGCACTGGTTGAAATGCTCGAATCGCTTCTTTTTGACCATTTCGAAATCCTGCAGCATCGTTCACAGATAAATGGCACGAAAGGCGTGTGCTGAAACTATCTGTCCCTGGGGACAGTGAAGCAAATGACGGAAACCACAGAACAAAGGGCGCTGCACATTCAATTATTACGGGAGTTTTAGAATCAGGAAAGGTTTCGGAAGTTTTTTTTTGCTTCTTGGAAGGACGGATTCCGGTACACAGGGAACCAAGCGCCCAGATAAAAACAAAAAATTAAGCAAATTCTTCCGTCAGCAACGCACGAGGGCCATAGTTAATAAAACATACACACGCGCTCACGCCCGCACACACAAATGTCCTCGCAGTTACATGCAACAATCATCGCAGTTATAGTCGCTGCAAAGCGGCTTGTTTAGCTTTAAAAAAACAAGGTTAAGATTAAGTGTTGTTGCCACTCAAGAATATTTTGCTTTAAAACCTTGTCTTGTTGGATCAGGGACGGACCCAGTGGGGGGCGACTGCCTAAACCAACGAAGGCGACCCTAAAACCAACGAAAGTAACTTTATTCACCATAATTTTGCACAATCCAGAAAACAAGATTCGCGAGGCAAGGCTATTTTGTCGCCCATTGCTTCGTCATTGCAGTGCTATGAAGTGTACTTCATTTTTTTACAGTAGCAAAGCTGGTATGAGACTTGACTACCAAATATCACTGAAACCGCCCCCCTTCCACGTGCTGCCTGGATTCGTCCCTGCCCTGCCCAACTTATCACACCGAAAACGCCGCTGCAGCTCATCTACAACGAAAGCGTGGAATTGCATGGATTGTACAGTACATATGTGTGGCTTGCACATAGGTTTGAATGCACATGAAGTTAAACGCATGGTTTATGCTTATGTTTAAGCGTGTGGTATGCACATAAGGTAGAATGCAAGTTTATGCGTACGGGTTTATGTGCTTAAATGCAATTATGGATTCTGTATGAACAAGAGCTGATGATGCTTCCCTCGCAGGAAAAATATATACTTTGACTTGATTGTAAAAACATATACTTTGACTTGATGTTATTCTTGGCTGTGAAAAGATTCCTTTCGATAAACTGAGACTTAAATGCACCGGTTAAATATATGTTTGTAGTTCCCTAATCTTTTAAGTCTACACGGACAAAAAAGCGTGGTATAGATGGTTACTGGCTGCTGACCTGCTTGGCTCGCTTCGCACGTTTCCGGACGCTGTCGAACTGGTCTTTCGACTCATGGTAACGAGATTTCACCTCGTCCAAGTGCGTCACCGCTTTCATGTTTGGAGCCGAGATTCTTTGGATGGTGGATGAGAGCTCGTTCAAGCGTGACTGCAATCGGTCGCCTTCACGCTTCACTTCATCTGGATCGAGGCTCTGAGGAAAAGTTGAAGGAATAAACGGTTGAACTGCGTAAGGAAGCACAACGACAAATCGGTACTTCGAAGTGCATCTCAGTCAATGCACAATCGTAGGAACTTTTCTGCCGACACTACATTTTCCACATTCACTATTCAGTGTTCTCTTCGATTTACTGCAAGGCATCTGGCGCAATAGGATGTCAGCGAAAAACGGTTGAGTAGGTTATCAAAGTTAAAAATTACGCAGCTGCATACACTGTTTCCAATATTGCTGCCATCCTGTTAAACATCGCTCAATGTTTAGTCCGAAGCATCCCCTTACAAACATGCACACACCAGTAAGATGCTGCATCGCATTGAGAAAAACGCACACGTTTGATATTTGTTTGATCCCCGCGCACAGTTAAATGGATTACTGCTTTTTTCTCGCTGAGACATTTCGGTCATTGGTCCTATAATAGTGTTTAAAAAAGCCGTTACACTATTCACTAGTCTATATTTTCGGTCATTACGGACGAATGGGATTAATTTTTTTCAGCCATTAAAAAAATCGGCCTGTGACCAAAAGAAAAACTTAGGATGTGACAACCCACTTTCAAATCAGAAGGCAGTTTCCTGTAGTCGATCTCCATCTTGGCTTCCTTCTCATAAACGAGGCTTGTGCTCTGCGAACTCGTGCCGACGCTCGACTGCTCGGACTGCACGTCCTGCCAAAGACCGTACGAGTTCATCGCACGCACAACAGCGTTGCCTTTTTTAGCGCAAGCAGAATTGATCTCTCAATCATTGCATCACATGCAAATCGGCTGAATAATCCCGATACAAATATATTATATACTTCTTTGCAAATGTGGCGGTTCACTAGGCGTCAAAAATGTGAAGCAACAACATACGAAGTACAGTTTCCGCAATTGCGTTCAATTGGCTGCGAAGACGAATACGCGAGATGTAGGTCATGCTTTTCGGTCGCGTAGCCTCGTCGGAGATAAGGGGACACTATTGCGCAGTAAAAAAGTCCACCGTTTCGAGAATGAACCCACTAACCGACGAGTCCTCAATGTCTCGCATCGCCCCTTTCTTGAACGGCAGTGGGATGTCCTCCATCTTGCACTGCTGCAAGAGCGAGTGCCTCATTTCCTTCTTTTGTTCAACTTTCAACTCTTGGCCAGTGACAGACTTTTGCATCTGAGCTATTTCCTGCAGAGGAAAAGATGAGATGCTTTGGTGACGGATGCGGCTTACTCGCTCGCGCAACTATTCTTTCTTTCATAATAGTAATTTCCAAAATGCTTTTTTTACAGAACCGACCACGCGAAGTGAATGAAGTGGCGCGTAGCCATCTCAAAATTTGGGGAGGGCTTAAATATTTTGACTTTAAGCGAGCAACAGTATTTTGTTTGGGACACCGCCTCTCGAAGCACAAAACCACATAATTTGCTAGAAATTTTTTTTGGGGGGCAGGCCACACTGGCCCCCTGGCTACGCCTTTGTCAAATTATATACGGTGACCTTTGGCGAGCAACCGCAACGTGGCGAACCGAAACACGGAGTTCCACACACCACACAATATATTCGGCAGTACCTTGTTCACTTTGCTGAGCTCTTTGCGAATTTCCTCGATTTCGGATACTTTGTCGTCGCTATCGCGCTTCTTCTGGATCTTCTTGGTTTTCAAGTCTTGAAGCTCGTCCTCTGTTTCTTGAATTAGCTGGAAAAGTCAAGGGAAGAAATGTGACCTTTCAGCGTGGAAAACATGTTCTATGAGGGACTGAGCACTGAAGAAACCTGAGGCGTGGACGGACGGCTTACCGGAATGAACATCAGCAAAGGCGAGACCTGGGCGACAGCAGTTATTAAACCACAATCGCAGTAGTGACTTTTATAGACACCCCGGAGACATGTTTCCCTGCTGTCAGTACCAAGCGTTCTGTACTTTTCCAGCCAAGCGAAAGAAATCGCAATCTTCTCGGAGAATGAAAAATGGTGCAAGAAGAACGCGGCTGCTTAAAAGACGTTTGGCGGGAGGGTAATTCGAAAAACAACAACGCGACATGAGCAGAAATGAATTGCACATCGGTGTTCTATCACTACCGTTGTGCCACCACTCACTGCAACCTTTAAACAATTCTGTAACGCAATTTGCTCGTGTGATTTCGCGTGTTACCACTCGTCTAATGTGCTAACACTCGTGGGTCGTGTGTTGCCATTCGTCTAATGTGCCAACATTCGTCTGTCATGTGCTACCAATCGTGTGTTGTGCGCTACCATTTCTGTGTGATGTGTTACCTCTCGTGTGTCGTGTGTAACTACGCGCTTTTGCTCCAATAAAGCGAAGCGTCAATACCTTCATAGCACGCTTCTCTTCTCTCTTGTGCTGTTCGATGTTCGCCTCGTCATTCTTGATCATGTCGCGCCACTTGACCACGTTCTGGAACGTGTCGAGCGAATTCTCGTACTCGAGCTGGTTCGATACTCGCGACTTCTGGTTGTCGAACTCCAGCCTGCAACCATCGACATCCAACCATGAGACACCGGATCGTTACCACAGGCAACGCGCGCGAACTCCGATTGGCTCTTTCTGTAGGACACTGGCACCCAACCTGGAGTTCGCGCGAACTATAAGCTCCTAGTTGATAATACACTGGTCAGAAGTTTTGGTTTCATATTTAAAGGTATCGCAATTTAACTCTCATGATGACTCCACTCATTCCGAATCTGGACTCAGAATTTCCCCACCACGCCAGGTTTTCAAGATATTAAATTTATAAAATAATTATACTTCAAGATTGGGGTCTGCGATAAAAAAAATTAGGGCCCCGCAAATAGGAAAGGATTGGGATCAAGTCCAGAAGGATTTGGATTTGAGTTGAGAACTTTGGCGTCGTCATCGCCAACATACAATAGGAGGATACGAGGACACAACAGACGGATACGCGGATACCAGAGAAGGATAAGAGAATACGAAACGAATGCTGTCACTTCAACAGTTGACAGTTGGAACACTTTGAAGACAAGCGATCCTGCGATTATGTGGGTATGACCTTGACCTTATTATGAGTGGAGTCAGGCCACAGTCTCGCAATGATGGTTTCCATTCCCGGGAGCACCAGGTTTATTAGTCCAACAAATATTACAGGATCCCTTGAGCTGCTTCTGCTGCCAAACACCGCAGACGATTACTTCAGTATTGTACACCGGGTCTTTCTCTGAGAACACAACAGTCGTAACGATCGGGTTGCAGTGGGTGTGAACCCAAGCATTTGCAGTTGGACTCGCAGCGGAAAGTGGGGTAAAGCAGCAAAAAATAAAAATAAAAAAGGGCTGTTTTCGTGAGACACGGCATCGGCATTAACGCGACACCAACAAAAACCGACCTCAAGATGAAAAAGCTTGTTACCCTGAAACAAGCATAATCTGTGGTCCACCAAAAACTGTTTCAAAATCTTGGTCGCCTTAGCGATGCAACTTCTGCCAGATCGGTCAAATTCAAACAAGAGACGATAAACAAGAGTTCACACGTCTCGGCGCCGTAGTGCCAACGTCACTCATTCGTCACCGTATCTTAGTAACGAAGCAGCAGCCGTTACGCTTCAGCGAGCTCTTGCACGTAAATAATATGGTGGTGGTCTGGCAAGAATTGCCAGAAATTATAGTTAAACGAGCGGAAAATTTCTCGACACTGACCTTTTCTTCAGAGTCTCCTGCTGCCGCCGCAACTCCCGCTCCTCGTACACGCGAATGTTCGGCACGCCGATTTGCACGCAGAACGACCGGAACACGTCATCCTCCACCTGGACCAATCACAACGCTAGTTTCTGCGCAACGCGATCGCCGAAATGTACGTACGTGCGGTTAGAGAGGCCTGCGTTATTTCGAAGGTGTTTTGAGAAACCGAATAATTTTTTCAACGGTTGCTCAAACTGCAGCAGAACCTCGCTGCATAACCACCGCCCCAAAGTACAAATTTCAATGAGAAGGGGGGCAAGCCCCCCCTTCCGACGCCCATGAATATGTTGCTTGACGACGACGACCACCAACATACACTAAAACCTTGTTTTATGACTATCTCGGTATTCAGATGAAATATTTTCGGTATCTTAAAGTGACTTAACGGTCACCAGGGTCGAAACTTCTAGAACCCTGACACAGTGGCGATGATGTCACAAAGGTTTACCTTCCACATCAAGGGTGCGGCACCTATTTGCTATCGCCGGCCGATTGAATTGTGCATTATCGCTGGCAGGCCGCAAATAAACAATTGACTTTATCCTAAACTTCTACCTTTACCTTACTATGAGGATGGAGGCTTCTTATGACATCCTACCTTTAAGTACTGCTTATCATGGAACTTCGTTTCAGCGCGATTTTGTGCTCTGAACTGGGTAACGAAAGTTCTGATGTGGGCCATATCAAATGTTCCCGCGGACCGCAGGTTCCCCGTCCCTGTTCTAAATTATTTCACAACGAGTCAAGAAACATGGACAAATGGCGTCTCAGCTTCGATCTATCGCAGTGTGTGGCGGTGTCGCATCCATAACGTGACGCTGATTATGAACAAAACAATGCTCACCTCGTTCATCGACGACTTGTAGTTGTTGATCTCGCTCTCCCTGGCTCTCATCCTTTCCTCGATTTCCATAAAGCGAGGTTCGAAGTTTTGCAAGGACATTTCCAGTTCATCTATTTTCTGTTTGAAAAAAGCATGAAGCTGGTAAACAGGTTCTTTAGCATTAAAATTCTCGAAATAGCGTGAACTCCCAGTTTAACCTGTCGCTAACCGCACTATTTCTAGGTCTAGTACAAAAAACACAAAATTTCTATCGTACTAATCAGAAAAAGTCAACACTTGGTGAACTTCAGTTTAAAGCTGCAAATATTCTACATTTGTAAGAAAAAAATGCCTTCGCCAAACGGGATCAATATTACGTGGGAAACGCATTGGATGCCGTGGAGGCAGTTTCAATTCTAACTAAAGTACTAGGAATTATGACTCTGCCGAGCAAACAGGAGAAAAACCTTTGAGGTCGTCATGTACACGTTCTGCGTGTCTGCAGGATTTGACAACAGAAGCTGAAAAACCAGCGTTCCTGGGACGCCCCCCCCCCGTTCAACGACGGCAGTGTCATGCGAAACACTGACCAATCAATCAGCGCCAGCTTTAAAAATTAAACTAAAAAAAAAACACGGCGAATCGCTTTCCCTGAAAGACAAGATCATGTTTTTTTCAGTAAAATTGCGCAAATGAGACATTTTCGAAGGATTGCAAATCATAATTGGAAAACATGGTGAAATTTCCCTGCTGAAAATTCGTAACCGGTGTTCAATCTTCTAAAACGAAGTGCAACGCAATGGCATCTTTCCATTTCAGATGCAGATGATAATCACATAAATCACGTCGAAAAATGAAAACCGAAACCAATCTCAAGTTTGCACCTCGTCGTGTTCTTTCATGCTTCTGCGCTCTGTGTTGTCCAAGTCGCTCTGCGAATACTTGATCCGGTTCTCCAAGCCGCCGATTTGACTGATGACGTTTTTCAGATCCGCTTCTTTGCGCTTCTTCTTCATCTCTGTCGCGAAGCACACCAATGTCAGTATCGGGTGCGATTCCACGTTTAACAGCACCTTCGACTGAATGAGATTAAAAATCACCCCCGACATTTTAGTGGAATGTGCGTCAAGCTATCCAGAGCGGCAGGCCCGCAACCAAGGGGAGGGGAAAACCGCGCAATTGCCCCCCCCGCAAAAATTTAAGAACTTGTAGGAGTTAGCTACAACAACAAGTTACAATCGTTTTGCCCCTCTCACACAGAAAATATCAACTGGTTGCGGCCCTGCATGGCGGCAATTTCGTTATTGAATAACTTCTGGCTAAAAGACCACTTTCGTGAAATGACCCAAGTGCAAACGCACCTTGAGCCACGCCACAAAAAACGTTCACAGCGCAACTGACTACGAAAAAAAAACATATTCTCCTTGCGACGATCCCACATCGAACCTTGCTTCAGTTCTTCAGCTAGCTTCTCTTTCCTCGCTTGAAGGTGATCGAGGACTTTTTCATCCCACCGCTGAGCTTTCTTCTTCAGGTCGGTCGCGCCGCCCGATATTACTCCAGACTTTTGGAACAAGGTCCCGTCGAGAGCCACAGCCTGCGCAGCGATCGCTTTAGATAGCGGCGCAGTGTGTTCGGCAAACGCTGACACTGCACACGGACTGTGCAGTTGAAACGCACAGAGCAACACAGACAATCTTTTTTTTCTTTTTGAAAGCAACATCCACAAGCATAAACACCGCAACTATAATATGGCAATGCCAAGTTGGCTCCAACGCGAGAAGACATGCAGTCAAGTATGTTGTGTTAGTCGACGATAAGGTATCAATGGTCGTTCACAACTTGCACAGAATCAAGTGGCGAATCAACACGCGCGATCCAGAAACACAGATTCAGTGTTTAATGTGCTGTTAGGGCGTGCCGACATGCGAGGTTCGTTGTTAGGGTGTGTCGGCATGCGAGGTTCGTCAGCGGAACCATGCGATGCACAGCAGAGATGAGCATCGGACTGGATCCGGACTATTGCAAATTTTGTTGAATTTGGATTGGATCCGGACTGTTAATCACTTCAAAACTTTGGATCCGGACCGGATTTGGACTGAGTTAATGAAAAAGAAACGCGGCATTTCTCATGTGAAAAGGCTGCATTTTTCAATTATTTTGGATTTGGACTTTGCATTTGAAAAAAATTTAGGACTGTGGTTGGACTTGGACTGAGTTTTAAAAAATCAGGACAGGATCTGGATCGTAAATATATCACAGTCCGCTGATCTATAATGTACAGGTATCCACAACATCAGCGATAATTTATTTGCTGCTAGCAAGAATTTCTCAGGAAGGCGTTTTCACCGTAGAAGTTGTAGAAAAAGATTACAAGTCAGCACCCAGCATGCAATGGCGAATCGTTTAAATCATACACAAATCGCAGCCAAGTTTCGGATCATTACGTGTTTTAACTGGCCAGGCGTAAATATTACACCAGCTTTTTGGCAGACAAATGGCCCTCTACCGGCCACAGAGACTAAAAAATTGCAATGATCAAGGCAAAATGTTTCACTAAGACCGCGCATTCGACCGAAGCATTCACAGGTGCGAACATACAAGCACCCTGTAAATATCATCCATTCTGACCCATTCCAAACGGGACTGTCTGCAGCAGACATGACAATAGTGATGGCGCTTGCATGCAGACGAAGCAGATTAGTGCGCATGCTATTGGTTACACAGCACCACGACAGCAAACATGTAACCTGGTTCCGTTTGGTCGTCATGTCCTCGCGACCGAATCCGTCCTGGACAAACGATCGAGTTTAATAAACACAAACGCACAGCAAAACGTTTTAGGCGACAAAGGACTTTTAGATTGGATAACACTCATTCGCACATGGCTATAAGTCTATAGGATGAAATCCACTTTGCCACATGTGGAGAGGTACCACGCAATAAACGCTACTGTTTGTTACAGAAGGAAATTCTTCACGAAAAGAAATTCTAAAGGAAATTTATTTGCAAAACATATTTTGAATCTCGGAAAAAAGCGATGAAAGGTTGCTGGAAGTTCAACGGTACATGAACTTCATAGGTCGTAGTTTCTTCACTGAGCGCAGTGTCCAATCAGAAATTACTTCTGAATGCGAAAAGTTTGATGACACAAAGATACAAAGCCGATGGTCGGTTTGTCGATAAACAACGTCTTACTGTTATTTTTCAAACTAAATTTAGGTTCTTTTTGAAGCACACATTTCAGGGAGCCAGTTAACCCCTCAGTACCTGCACTTGCCAATAGCCGAGTAGTCATCCCACGTTCAAAGGTCGTATATTCATTTAACGCGGACGAGTAAACTAACCAGCAAGCAATTACCAGTCGTATCGGTCTGCGCCGCAAAAAAGTCACCTTTTCCACAAATCGAAAATACAAATTGTAAAAAATCTACCAGGACCCTCAACGATTGGAATTTCATAAAAACAGTTTCACATAAAGAAATTTTTCCAATAAACAACCCCATCTTCCACGCCATATTGAAAGGAATACGTGGATTGGACGCCGCCGCATAGAACTGCTGGAGCGGATCGCGCTCGTAGAACGAAACGACTTTCTACCTTGTGCTTCTGGACCTGGCCGAACGCGACCTTTCGCGCGTCGTCGGCGTTTTCGCACACCAGGGAATTCCCGCACGTGAACTGGAGCGCGCGCTTGATCGCCGGAAGTTCGTATTTGATGACGTCGATCACCAGCTTCACGCCTCGTGGCTCCCTGTGCAGACAGCGAGCTCACTGAATGTGAAATCGGTCTTAAGCAAAAACTTGGACAAAGAAAGGAAATTTTGAATGATGCTGTTCACTCTGCCGGGAGCAGATACGGAACCGGGGACCGACCTCCACGATGCTGGGGATGAAAACCAAGCAAACCGTTTCGTTTCGAAGCGTCAAAATACCGCGAACCCTACGTTCGGCCAAGCGACTAGAAACTCTCACCTTCCTTTTTTCTGCTTTTAGAAAATTCGCATCCGGCGGAAGTGCTGTACTAGCACGTATACGGTATTGCAACAATGTAAACGTTGCATCTTCCTTGTGAGGGAAATTTTCGCACGTCCTTCCGCATCGTTAACGGTTATCTACTTGATGACTGCCTTCATATTTCCTTGTGGCCGCGCCATCACCACTCAGTTGTCACGGGCTTAAGTAACGGTTTAGTCGCGTCCCTTTGCTAACGAATCAAACAAGCGCGATCGTGACGAAGCCCGAGAGAAGAACGATGGCAGGGAGCACGAGAGCAACTCTTGTAAAGAGAGAACAGGAACCCTCTGCAATGGCTCGAGGCAAAATGAGCAAAGAGCGCTTGCAATTTTAAAAGATAACAATTCGTTTTGCTTCTTTCTGCTTCGGAGAAAGTTTTGCTGTTCCGGACAATGTTTCGATGGACCCCAAGAAAGGAACTGAGCCAACTCACTTGATTTCTCGCAGCTGATCATTGACGGGCTTCGCGTCGATGTAGTCGAGTGGGAGGAAGGTCTCGGGCTCGGCGCACTGCTCCTTCATGTACTGGATGCAGTCGCGCGCGGTCTTCTCGGTGTCGCATACGATCGCGTACATGTACTTGCCCAGCACTTTGGTGATGGCGATCTTGTAGCGGTTGTGGACCGGCTCGCACAGGTCCAGCACTCTGCCGTACTGAAGGAAAGCAAAGGGCGCGGTTTGAGAGCCTAAACCGTTCGAGACCGGTTGAAACCAGCGTTTCGGGGTTTGACTGGAAAAGGTACGATCACCAAACACCTCAGCAAAGTCTGAAGATCANTGTTCCCTCTTAAGTTGCGCAACCATGCGCAGCACTACTCCAGACCATTTGCGCAGTGAAATCTCANTCTCGTGTACTTGCAACATTCCAAATTCAATATCNTATAGCATAGTCCTTTTACCGCTTGAAACGCTTTACTGGTTGTGTGTCAAAATGCTTGACCAATTTCATGCTTACTTGAACAAATATACGCTCAGCGTAAAATTTTTTTTAAAGGGAATACTGCTGAAGACAAAGCGAAGAAAGACAAAAGAAAACATTTATTGGCGACGTCGATGACAACCTGGCATTTCAGGCCTCGCAACAAATTGTTCGTGGTTTCTGACTCAGCAAANCTCAGCTGAGCAAGTCATGACTCANCAATTTCAACAGCAGACAGCCATNAACTACTNTGCCGTAGACAGGTTGCGATCGGACACTGACCCAAGTCTGGAGCGATTTTCCACTTTGTTGCGCGCATGCCACTAGCGGTGCACACAGGCCTGATTAAGACGAAATTGCGCTTGATGCTGTAGTGCATAAAAGACCCATATTCAGGATTCCCACACATTTTCAATACTAAATTAAAGTTCAATACCATTACTTCTCTTCATTTTTCGAATTTCTTAATCGTGAAACTCAGTTTTGCACATCCCATAACACTGCATAAATAATGAAGTGCTTTGCGTTCAATAAAAATCTGCGCAGATGCTTCTGATTTCTTTTCCATTTAGAATTTCCATACTTTTTCAATAAAGTAATATACATTTTTGCCAAATTCAATACTTTTTCAAGGTCTTGAAAACCAATTTTGAAATTGAATACTTTTTCAATACTTTCAATATCCCGTGGGAACCCTGTATATTTTTCTACAAAAATCAATTATTATGTCGTAAAATTGTCTGTTTTTATCTGGGCCTATTGCTCCAGAAACAACAGCACCCACATTAATCCGGCCCTGGCGGTGCACAAGGGCTTTCTGTTTCAGGCCAGCCGAGCCGGGTTTGGCATGTTGGTCGACTGAAGACGCAACAAAACTGACCACGACTTACCACGCCCGGGAACAAACGTCGCAGAGTCTCGAGAAGCTCCATGCGTCGCTTCTGTCGCGAGCTCTCCGTCCGGTCCACTTTGGCGTCACCTTGCTTTTTCATTACCTCTTCGAGCTCTATGTTGATCTCGCGAATGCGCTCGAACGAACTTTGAACCTGAAAACACAGGGGTGAAAGGTCAACGTTCCCGCATCTTATCAACTGTAGTAGCCGCGAAAATGGGGACGAGGCACTTTCAGGCGAAGTCTTGACCACAAGCGCTAGCAAACAACGACAATACGCACATGTAACGACTTTCTTGCAAGTTCAAACAGGTAAGCTCTTCTTGAGTTCGAACAGAATCCTTCCTACATGTCCTATATGGTCGTTGTTTAGTTTGACTTTCATAAATTGCTATGTGCAGCATCAAACAAGCATAGAAGCTTGAAAGCAATGCAACCAGAAACTCACTTGTTTCTCCAGCTCTTCCTTCAGTTTCTTGTGCTCGGATAAAGTCTTTCGGCTCGTTTCAATATAATCGCGCAACTTTTCTACCCTGGCCGACGCCTCCTCCAGCTCCTTGCGCTTTTGCTGTATCTGAGCAAAGAGCTCGCTCTTCTTGCGGCGCTCGGCGTCCAGTCTGGAAAGGTTTGACAGTCACGGGACACATAAGGAAACAAGTGAACGTCCGACGGAAAGTTAAATCCAGCGCAAAGTCGTCGTTTCGGCTCACAAGCGAAAATGACGAAGCGAGCTCGGGGTCCTTTTATGGGTTAAGGGCAATGTTCCTTCTCAGTTTCCTTCTAAGCCGCACAGCCGCGCAGTACCACCAGACAATTTGCGCAGTGAAATCTCATTCTTGCGCACTTGCAACGTTCCAAAGTTAATATTGTACATACATCGCATAGCCGCTCTAACGCTTGACAACACAGTTCACTGGTTGTTCGCCTACATGGTTGCGCAATTGCATGCGCACTAAAGCACACATATGTTTTAGTGTAAGAATTCCTTCGAGGGAGCACTGGTTAAGGATCTTTGACAAGCTTGGCGACAGCGACACTGCAAATCAAGAAAAACTTATCCTTTCCGAAGTGCGAATTACTCAAGCAATTCGCATAATTGGTGGAGTCGAGCAGCAGAGTTAAAATACAATGCTTTGTGAAAGTGAAAAAACAAGCTATAATTTTGAAATCAATGCGCCACGTTATATGAGATGATAAAGGAATCGCGAGATGGTTTGTTTGCAGTTTCCAAATACCATCAAGCTACCGGGTGGGACAAGCCTGCTACAGTATATTTCCAAAACCACCTGCAGCAATCGAATCGCGACTAGAAGCAAAGCAATGTAACATTGTCTTTGGTAAACCAAAAAAGCACGGCCATCTTACTTCTCCTGATCGGTTTGCTGCTCGCGCTGTAATTTTTCTATCTCTGTGTTGATCGCTGTTGATCGTTTGGCCGCTTCTTCTTTCAAGCGGTTGTACTCGTGGATCTGCGATTCTTCAAGCTGGAGGTCGCGACCTTCGTTTTGACTCTCCTGCTCCACCTGGAGGCCGAAATCATGGCAACAAAACTGCTTTTATCGGCGTCTCAATTTTGATCAATGTACGCAGAAGTGAAGTCAAAACAAATAGGGCGTTGCCAGGCAACAAGTCAGTTATAGTTATTATGCCAATAATTACGTGGAAAAATCTGGTGCAGTGCTTGAGCTTCATTTATCAGGTGCTGTACGCTGCATGTTCTATGCATTGGTGTGAAAAGTTAACTTGAGAACTTCTCCGGGCGTAGAGGCGTAATCAGATGTTACAGCAGAATGCGGTGAGCAAAACGTAAAGCATGGCCGCCATTTTACCTGGCCATCGAACTCCTTTCGCTTCTGCTCGATTTCCTCCAATTGCTTTTCGAGATCACGAATCACGTGCATGTGGCTCTCGTGCCTGTTCTCGGCAGTCCGCAACGATTTCTTCGCAGACTCGAGCTTCTTCATGACGAAGTTCGTGTTCTCCTTGGCCTGCGAGCAACACAATGCAGGGCTGCAAGTTTGCCAAGACATGTTAGTGTTGTCGCGCTCGATTGCAAAAAAAAAAAATAATAATATTAATTAGGTGAAGATAAAAATCGATTTCCGTGTGTGTCTGAGCATCTAAGTGCATAGAAAAGCCTATTTGAATAAGACTGCGGGAGTGAAGATGCGTAGTGTTACGTGAAATCGATTTCCATTTTTAAAATGCTGACGCATCTAAATCCTCCACCTCTGTGGAGACTTGCTGCTTGAATAGAAAGGTTTGAGTTGTTTGACTGAAAGCGCAGTTCGGACATGGGCGAGTGCACTGGGAGGAGACAGCTTTTTGTCATAAGCGATAAGCGCTAAAAGCTTACACACTCACAACGACGCACGCACACACAGCACTGCAAGGGTAATTGTGCCAGTTTAATAGATCTTGAACTGTCACAACTTGCACTGGAACCTTGTAATTATGAATCAGTGTGTGGTTTAGGTCATCGGCCCGCATTTTTCCTCTTGCGATGCAATAGTGCACTTCACTTGACGCTGGACAGCGGCCGGCTACTCTTTCCTGACTTTTTCGTTTTCCCCCAAGTGTGGATCGGGACAAAATTAAACTACACAGGTGCGAACGAAAATCTCAGACCGCCCAAAGGTCGTCGTCAGGGGCGTTACTAGGCGAGGGCAATGCCCCGGGCCCCGAAAAGTCCCAACAATGTCGCAAACACTGTACTTTCTTCAACAAAGTACATTTGCTCCCGCAAGACCTTAGGTCCGAACATGGAGGCGGGAAACTTGTTTCTTGTCCAGGGAGTCATCTAACCTCTGTAAGTCCTGGTCGCTGCCCACCTGAACTATCACCCTGTCCAACACCCACCACCTGTCTGTGCAAAAAGTTTCCATAAACCATCACGAAACGTTATTCACTCCGGGCGCGTCACACACAAACCTTGATGTACATTGGTCGCTTCTTGTTCAGCTCGGTTTCTTTCTCTTGTATTCTCTTGTCGAGCGAAGAGAGCTCGCGCACGAACTTCCCTTGATCGTGTTTGCGCTTCTTGATCTCTTCCTCGCACCGTTCGCGCTTCTTCACGGAATGCTTGATCTCTTTGTTCTTACCCTGCGAATGGCGCAAGTGCCCCAGAAAAATGCGCCATTAGTTTGCTTCTTAACCTTTGTTTGTTGTTAACCGGTCAGTTGGTAGAATTACAGTATTTGAACACGCGCCACAAGGCTGGTAGGCTGGGTTCGATTCCCGGTCAGGTCACACCGAAGATGGGTGGGTGCAAGGGAACAGGACACGCGGGCGCTGCCAATGACTCGCTACCAGTGCAGCATTCACTGCGAAAGTAGCCGCGTGGCCCACGGCGCAAGTTAAGGGGAGTTGGGCGCCGCTGACCACTCGTAACACAAGAGTACAAAAGCGGGTTTTACTGAACTGAACTCAACTCAACCTTTGTTTTACGAAAAGTTGCAATCATGCAAGTGACGGCCAATGCACAGTGAACGGTGACTTAAACATACTTCGGTTTCTTCTCGTATTGCTTCCATTTCGCGTTGGTTGTAGAAAAGCTTGAACAGCATGACCTGCAGTCGAGTCAGTGAGAACTCGTCGTGCAGTCTGCGATACTTCTCCGCTTCGTCTTTTTCCTGCTTCGCCTCTTTGCGTTCAGCAGCAATGCCTGTCGATGAAAAGTAATGCTGTAGATCCAGAGAAAGCGACAAAAATGCGTGTTTATGCAAGGAAACCGCTCGAAAAACCTTTTTTCCGATGATACGAGTATTGCGTCTCTTGCTCGGCTTTCGTCATTTCCGTTTTTGCTTTGTCGTACTCCTCCTTGAACTCACCAGAGCCACTGATCTCCTCGAAGAGCTGCGTCCGCTCTTTCGGGTTCTTCATTGCGATCGATTCAACTTGGCCCTGAGCGAAAAGAGAACATGAACATCTTTGCTCAGAGAAGAGAAAATATACGAGAAAGAGAGAAGAGAAAATAGAAGAGAAAGAGAGAAGAGAAAATATACGAGAAAGAGAGAAGAGAAAATAGAACGTTACTACGACTCTGCAGCATTTGCTGTACACAAGAAACTTAGCATACTGAACAACTGCGACTGCTGTCACAATGAAATAGTCACAAAGTACTGCATTGCTGACGCATTCCGACTGCTGACACAAATATCACGACCAACAGCAACATCGCTGCAGCCATCGTAACACGTACCTGAAACACCAGGAAGTTCTTAACCTTTATGAAGATGTTGATTTTTTCCAATTCTTTGTTGTACTCGCCAACTGTAACCACTTTGTCGTTAATACGATGTTCAGCGGACGAGCCCTTGATAATCCTAGAAAGATGCTTTTGTGTTTGGGTGGACAAAACAGACGTAGAGCAAAAAACGAAATTATTACAACTGGGATGAAGTCAATAAACAATCCCACAAACGATTTAGTTTTTTACACAACACAAAATGTACTCACAAAAAAGCACACAGTTTTGCTAAGAAAAGCAACAAGACGGAAGATCACAATCTATATCTCGACTACGACGGCAAATTTATCATGCAAGATGTGTGGAGAATGCAGCAAATGCGAAATAAATCAAAAAGCTTTCTTATTTCGATAGAATGCAACCCTCCTCTGTCGCGCACGTTCCAGTGCCAACGGAACTTGCCTCGAAAATTCCATTTTCTCCCCCTTCTCGGTGCAGTACGTTGCAGTGACCCTAGCGCGGTTGGCAACAGGTCGACCAACAGGGGCGCCATGAATTAGGTCCGACAATTTCTTCACTCGCAGGCTGCTGGTTTTCTCGCCCAACACAAAACTAATCGCATCCATGAGATTGGACTTTCCTGCAACGTCACATGTTGAATATAGTGGGTCGGCCTAGTTAAAAATGTCGTGCACCGCCGAAAGGAGCTCTGCTGGCAGCAGAAGACACGAAAATGAGCGATAAACTGTTAATCCGTCCACAGGCACTGAGTCAGAAATTTTTTCAAGCGTGCGAAATCGGTGACGTCTCAATTAGGTGACATCATAATCCATACATTTCAGGAATTATCGTAACGCAATATAGCAGGAATACCACAGCTGCAGGAAACTTGCATCAAAAAGCAAAAAATAGTTGAGTTTGCAAAATGGACGTCAAGAATAAGCGGGCGTGCAGCATAACCGGCAAAAGCTGGTGTGCCGCGCACCCCCATACCTACATAGCACCCGTGAATGCAGCTACAAGTAAAGCGCTTAAACGACCGATGGTTTTAAATGTTGAAAAGCCGATTCTTTTCAATGTGGAACAACTAATTCTTTCAATTGTTCAACAAAAAATTCTTTTAAATGTTTGAACTGATTCTTTTAGATGTTGAAACAATCGATTGAAACTTGCGGACATTAAACACTGTTAACTTTCTTTCACAATTAACGAATAAACAGATTTTTCTTGTTGTTATATACTACACGTAACGTTATGTGGCTCAGTAAACATGGCGTTTCACTACTTATATTTGTCAAGGGTCTTTTTGTAATTTCAAAGCATTTAACAATAAGCAACAAAACCGATTGCAATTTGTAAACTTTTAGTTGAGTTGTATCATTTAAAATCATGCAGTTAAGTTTCTGGTAACAAAGATATATTTTGACATTGTTTCATTATATAAGTTTTCTCTCTTCACGCAGAAAACACGTGTTGCTGGCTGCTGAGTGAATACACTATTTGCTAAGAAAAACGACATGACAGAGAATCACAGTTTGTTCGCAGTTTCTGATTTTTGAAACTACTATAAAATGTGGTAACTTTTGCTCAAGGTACTGGGACAAAAAGAAATTTTTTCAAATGCAACTTCATAAATTGTATCCAACACCTAATTTTTCATAGCGATTATCAAAAAAAAACACCAAAAATTTTCCTTTGCAGCAGAACACATGGTTAAAACAAACAAATTCAGCTTGAGAAATTTACTGATAGTGACAACCACCAATATTAGACTTGAGAAATCAAACACTGTGTTGCAATAGTTCAACAAAGAAACTTTCATCCACTCAAATCACCTGATCCATTTGGTCCAATGATAGCTGTGAATCTTTTAAAAGGTATAATGATCTTTCCACGATAAGATTTGAAGTTCTCTACCTCAATGCTTTCCAGGAATCCACTCATCATTGACAAAACAGCCAATGACTTGCTAGTCAAGCTACACCAAAAAAAAACTGGAAAAAAAACAAAACAGACACTTATAATGACATTGGCAACAACAGCACAAAACCACCACAAAGCTGCATGAATGTGAGTGGATAGCCCGGAGAGTGGTGCATAGCAGTAACTAAGTAAGCACACATTAGTTTAGGATAAAATCTATGAGATAAATTTATGATTTGAAAGCCATGATATCTGGAAAAACTTTAATTAGCTTCTTTCCAAAACATGCAATGCATTAGTGATTACATACTGAATAGTAAAGCAAGAAACCCCACACACAGATGATTACTTAAGCCCTACTACACCTAAGATGTTGGATTGTGCAGGGAACTCAGCTTTCATAACCAGACACACTTGAAATTCTTAAACTTCAGTAGTTTACATTATGAAAGGTAACCTTCAAGCCCATTTATTTTGTAAAAAAACAGAATATTCATTGTGGGTAGGTCAGGCACATGATTAGTTTTTTAACATTCCATAACATTTTTAAATGTTTGGTTGATATTTTAAAATCATTACATCCTTTACCATGTTGGCATATCACAGTTTTATGAAAAATTTTAATCAACATTACACAAAAATCACACACTTTTCTGAAAGATATACCCAAGTCAAATGAAGGCATTATAATAGCTAACTTGATTAATGTAAAATTATCAATCTTATTAAAAGTAGCAAAATGCATGTGTAAAGATTAAGAACCCTCAACATGGCTATTAATCCAAAATTCCTAACATAGCGATGCAATTTTTCACCTTCAGTGTTAAAAAAAATCAGAAGAAAAAATACCAAGTTCCAGCTTGCATTACCTGTTTTAGTGTTTAAAATTTTCTGAATAGCATGTTATATAGTAAAAACTGCACTTTAAATAGAAAAACACTAAAAATCCCCCAGACAAAAAGTTGATCTGTCTAACAGTGGTCTTATGATTAGCACCCATTTGTATCAGGAAATTTTGCTCAAAAAAACTCAGGACAGCAATTTCAAGCAAATTACAAAAGTGGACCTATTCTACCAATTTGAATAGGCCTAGTGACAACCCTTTCACTATGACTGGCAAACCTTCAATTTTTTTCAGTGGTACAGGTTTCCGAGCATGTGCCACCAAGAATTGCAGGCTGCACTTAATTCCTGGTTGGGTCATACCAACAACTACAAAAACAGTCCTTACAGCCAGCTGGCACAAGATGACTTAAGACCTGCTTCATTTTTCCTTCAAAAACAAACGTTTGGTCTTAAATAGAAACTTTTATTTGACAAAAACACACACATTAATATTTCGTCATGTTGTCCTTATTTTTTATGACCATTTGCAAGCGTTTAAGCATGTAAACACTAAACTTCTAAAGTAATCCAAGTGCACCTCCTGGTGCCTAACTTTCTGTAACTGATTTTTGAGGGTGTTCATATTTGGGGTTTTCTTTAGCTTCATAAGATATTTAATTTTCTGCCAGCAATTTTCCATTTCGTTTAAATCTGGACAGTTGCCAAGCCACTCGAGCATTTTGATCTGCTTTTGTGGGAGGTAATTTTTTACTTTTTTAGACTTTTTGGCAGGGAGAATTATCCTGCATAAACACTTCACAGCCATGAGTATGAAACAAGTCCAGCATAAGCTCCTCCAGTACTTTTTATTTAAGTTTTGCCATTATTTTTTTGTTTTTTGGCAGGAAGTAAAAACCAGCCCTAAGCCTACGTAAAGCCTACCCCTTTCACCAGAAAAAGCTCCCTAAACCATGACTGAATCAGGGTGTTTAACACTTTGGTGTCCGGCTGCTTTCTGGGATTTTCAAAAAAAAAAATGCCTAAACACACGTGGCTTTGCACAGGAATATCTCCACTCTTGTTCGAGTTACGGACATGGTCGAAGCGTCAAAAGATGCAGCAAGTCTTCTAGTCTGCACTCGAAAAAAAATTTTTACTTCGGGGATGCGGTGGAAGACTTTTAGGCCACCTTGGCCCACTTTGCCTGGCCCTGGGCGCCAACCGTTAGGTGGTAGTATTTCGCTGAAGTTTTCACTGGAAACTAGGCT
>JGI24158J21664_10001676_pt1 | contig 25489 bp, 14 predicted proteins | sample Ectturendosymbi3_FD_21664 | JGI IMG/M metagenome (IMG submission 21664) | reverse complement strand
TTGGAATGACATTTTGCAGCGCTTCAACAGCAGTAGTAAGTTGCTGTAAAGTAATACCATCGAACTAACACCAGCTATTGTCCTGCTGAAGAGCTTGGATAAATTCTTGGATGAATGCCGAGGGAAGTTTGACTATTATGAGAAGCAGGCAAGTGATCGCTGAGGCAGCAGTACATACAAATCTGAAAGTCAGCAAGTACCCAAGCGCAAGAGATATCTCACTGATGGAGATGCCAGAGATGCTGTGGAAGGGATGTCGAGCCAGCATACGTTTAAAGTCACCACCTTTTATGTCATCACTGATCAACTGAAGAGCGCCCTAGAGAAACGTATTGAGGCATATTCCCTGGTGCTGCAGATATTTGGTGTTTTAACTGAGTTTCAATCTACGTCAGATGAAGATGTTGATATTTCTAATGCTATCACAAGGCTTGTTGGTATGTATTCGAAGGACCTGTCATCCGATTTCCCAGAAACATTTCGTCAATGTATACGTTGGATCAAAGAGCAAGGACACGATGAAATAGCATCAACTGGAAGTGCCCAGATAATGTTTCAAATGCTGTATACTGCTGGCGTTTATCGTGCATTTCCGAACAAGGAAGCAGCACTCCGAATTTACTTATCTCTAATGGCTACGAATTGCTCTGGGGAACGCTCTTTTTCGCAACTGAAAAGAAATAATAAAGATGTTAAACCAGTGATGTAGGAGGCGGGGGTGCAGGGGGTGTAAGCGCACCCCCAAAAGTTTTGATTTGTTGAAAATCCAAGCAAAATCCCTGAAAATGTTGGCAAAAATTCTGAAAATTTTGGCAAAATCCCTGAAAATCCGAATAAAATACCTAAATATCTAGGAAAAATCCTAGAAAATCTGGGCAAAATGGCGCCCAACGTTGTTTGACATCAAAAAATGGCGCCCAAGGTTTGCAGAAAAACAAGTGAAGACCATTTTTTGGGGGGCCACACCACAAAAACGGTCGGCAAAAGTTGCACCACAACTTTTTTGGCAAGTTTGGGAAAATTTGGGCAAAAATCCTTTGCACCCCCAAGAATTTGCTTGCTCCTACACCTACGTGTCAAACGATGAACAATGGGTCAACAACGTCTTGGTACACTGGCACTTTTGCGTATCGAAAGTAATTTGCTTAAAACATTGACTTAAAAAAATAGTTGATGAATTTGCTGTTTCAAAAGCGCGGAAAGTTGTAATCTAGCTGGACATATAAAGGCTACTTATCATAATTACTGTTAAAAATATTAGCTGCTCTGAAATATTGTGTAATATATTTTCTGTTGCTAGGTCCAACTTTTTTTTCTTTGAGCCGGAAATATCCGCATTTTCAGGCCACTCATCAAAATATGCCTTAGGGCCAGCTGAGCCTTAATTCGGCTCTGGCTATGAGCAATAAGTTTTTGGTATACCCAATAGTAATCTGTGCTAAGCAACGTCTAAGATGTGCCCCGACGGGCCGTTAATCTGCATGTAATAAAGTCATAGTGCAGTGCAAAGCAAATTCCTTGAAACGCATGTTATGCTGAACACTGTTGAAATGAGTGAGGCCATAAGAAATACTGTAGGTACAAGAAAAAGAGAAGACAGTGCTTTTTTCGCATGCTTCCTGCAAAGTATGTTTACACAACCCTGGGTTAATATACTGATGAAAAAGTAGGCTCAACCCACGTTGTACCGAAAAGTCGACAGTTGCTCTTCGCAAGCAACACTTAACCAATACGCCATATATGATCAAAAATGATTGTTTCACCTGCACTGCTGTTAATGTAAGAAACGATATTTCGACATTTCGTACATTTCGAAAATGTTGTTCAGAGCTAGAAATCACATCAAGGTAGTCAAATATATTGTGTGATTGCGCCTGTGATGTGGACCACGAGTCTGAAATATATAATTATTATTTTTATAAATAACGAAATACTTGCAAACGATTAATGTTCGGTTGGGCAGGGATGGACAAACTATAAGACTCGTGGGCCGCATACGACCCGCTGAACATATTTTTCGGCCCTCGCATACACAAAGCATAATTTTAGTATTTTTTGTTCTGATCGAGTATCACTGACTTATCACAAGTCGTTTCTACTCGAAAAGCATGCAGTATGGTAATCACGAGCGCATAGTGATCTTAGCACGCAAATATAGATCTAGAATCCACAATATAAATAAGCAGAAAACAATATCGAAATAGTGTTACATTCAGTGGCGTAAATGACGGGGCATGGGTGCGAAACGCCCCCCTGGCAGGCTAAATGTAAAATCCAGACCCCCATTTGCTTATATTTCGGTTTTAGTATTTTTCTGGTTTTCATTAGGTTGTTCTTTTTTGCGTTTTTCGGAGTATTTTCCGATGATTTAAGGTTGTAGTATAGCCATCCAAACCCGGATTTACTATCATTTATCGAGTTTTTTTCTGAGTATTGGCTAGTGGGCCCCCTGCAGTGGCCAGTGGGCCCTATTCAGCTAAGTTTCACCCCCTGGCCCAAACCTCAAGTTACGCCACTGGTTATATTATATTTTATATAATAAAGTATAATTTGTAGAATATGGCCCTTCGCTGGTAACTGACATAACAATGTAGCCCTCCCCTCCTTGAAAAAAGTTTGCCCACCCCTGGATCAGGGAGAATCATATAACCGCTGCAAATACCATCACGCGACTTTCGAATTTTTGAAAGTTGTGGGCAAGAAGTTTAAAAGCGATTGCTTTCAAGAAAAATGAGTCTGTTGGAATTTGGTTGAGTGGAATTTACCCTGTCCTGAGATGTAATCACAAACTTTTACAAGCGTGGAACTGTGACGAATGCGTCCAGTTCATCAAAGAACGTGATATAATGCACGGTAACCGTTTGCAGAGTTCCTGCCTTAACCTCAACGGTCTTTTCTTTCTAAGTTGTGAGGAATGTGTACAGGGTATATTCGTTCATATACTATCGACAACATCTTTTTCGACAACTTGAGCTTGTCCTGATCACCTGTGTTACATTTTATAATGAATACCTTCGGCGCGCCTTGTCAAAGCATACGTAATTCGCAGTTCACCCGCTATCAGTTCCTGCTTCGGACAACGTTTCGCATTTAGCAGTGAAGCAAGGTTTTAATACTCTTATAATGAAGACGAAATTGTTTCTTTTCGGTCTCTTGTCTGCTGTTCCGTACGTAGATCATCAGTGAGCTACTGTTCGGGAAACGATGGTTAGTGCGAGTGTTATCGTAATAAAGAGTGGGGCAAGTTGAGCGCAGTCACGTAGCCAGCCCAAAATTTGGGGGGGGGCCAAATAGGTTGACTTTAGCGAGCAACAGTATTTGGTTTGGGACACTGCCTCTCGAAGCACAAAATAACAAGGTATGCTAAAAATTTTGGGAGGCATGGCCCGTTTGGCCCCCTTGGCTACGCCTATGGTTGGGCGAGGAGTTTGCTGCGAGTCGTGATAAAGGTTTCATGCGAGTCGGAAACTAGTAAAAAAAAAACCATAATAAAAAATTCATTTTTTGAATTATTTGAACCTTTTTGATTGATGTAGGTCTTTGGGGAGACAGCGTGAATAACTGAGAGGAAACAAATCGAAGAAAGACTCGACAGGCCTTAATTTCCACACAGGTTAACATTACAAAAAAGTTTTTCAATTTGTTTATTGCCATGTTCAAGCTTTTGTTCTGGTTAACGATCGACTCAGATCAAGGCCACTCGCCAGCTTCAGATTCTTAGTGGGTTTCAAGCTGGGAAAAGGGGGAACAAAAGTGAAGAACTAGATCAGAAATTATTCAAGCCTGTTAGTTTTTATGTTCTTTCGTAAATGATAAGCTTAAACTACCATTTGGTTGTCATATGAAACCCGACAACTTGAAGCTTTGTAGTGAATAACGATATTTTCTGGTGTGAACTCCAAAAACTAATATTGCCAACCTTTGTCAATTTTTAGACTAGTTTGTGCAATTGAAATACGTGCATTCACTGTACTTAGAGGGATAAATTGCTCTGGTGTAGGGCAGGCCCGTTGCCAGCTTTTAAGGTTTGGGGGAAAAAAATTTTTAGGGGGGAAAGATTTCTCTTTTTATTATATGTATAAAACAAATTTTTCTGGCCACAACAAAATTTGGGGGGACAAAAAATTGGGGGGCACTGCCGCCGAATGCCCCCGTGGCAACGGGCCTGTTATAGGGGTTCTTAACCTGGGGTCCGCCAACCGCTTAGGGGTCCATGAATGTGTTTTAGGGGGTCCGTAAATCAAAATCCAATCAAGAAAATGTGCTAGTTCTTGTCCTCCCATTTGGGACTTTATTCAGTCGCACCACAACTGTAGTCTGACATGCACCTCTAACTAGGTAATTCCAGTACAGTACCTTTATGATGTAATAGTCCATATTTTCCACGGAATTTTCTACTAAAACTGTGCACGTCCATTGACGCGAACAACAGACTTGTATATTTCGTTCATGTGTAAGCCGTCTATTGTTTTGTTCATTGTCCTTTGGAGTATTCGTGGTTCCGCGCGATGGAAAATGTTGAGAAACACTGCTCTCGTGTATCTACGCAATATGTTTGCCAAATAATATGGTTTGTGAAAGATGTTTTCAAGCACTTCAGCCACTTGTTTCGGTGACATCTGGTAACAGCAAAAACTAAGCCAAATTTCAATATTTTTGACCAATTTTGGGGTGATTGCATACAATAGTTTTGCGTTGAACAACGACACATCTACTTTTAAAACGTACCTTATATGATTTTTTGTTGGACTGACAGCGAAAACCTCGCTGGTAAGCGAAAGAAGCCCATTAAAGTTTCACACCATTTTGAGCATTTATTTACTCTGAAAATTTTTAGCTTGCAGTGCCAATGCCCAGGACTAGTTACAGCTTTTCTACATGAGTTGTAATGGTTTTTCAATCGGTCGTGTAACATAGTGCCAACGATTGCCTCTTTCCGTACCCGTGCAGATGCTTCCCAGTCTCATTTTTACGCTTTTGAAAGTGATGAATCACAAGCGCTTTTCAAATCCAAGAAGCTTTCCGCAGTGATGAGTAAAGGCACGCTAATGGATAGGTGTTGCTATTTAACTTTGCCAATTTGCTAGGAGTCGTTACTGTTCGTTTGTTCACTGTGTTGTCGTCACAGAAAACTAACAATGCCGTCATTGACTTTCATGGCTTTCATCTGACTCGATCGGATTCGCTGGGTGTTTGCGTCCTGGGTTGCTGAAACGATAGGCCTAAACATGTGAATCATCTTATCATCTTAGCGGGGATTTGCACATGATAAAAAATTGATCAACAAGTATATGCTGTTCATCGTGGTAAAACTGACAAGGCAATTAACCAGTACAAGCTCTCTTTATTTCTTGAGTGGCAGCTGCTGCAAGCAACAGAGGAATGGGATAGTTGTTGTAGTTGATCACAGAAACACCGCACATGGCACGTTGCACGTGGGAAAACAAATTTTTCAAATCATTGCATATCTTGGGCTTTCTCAGATATTCAGCTTGCTTGACATCTTGGTATATGTCCTGAGCAGACATCCACCGTTCATCTACAATCGCGAATGAGATCGATGAACGAAAGCGGTTATTATTTATTACTCTGTTTCGTCAGGTTTCTTTTTGGAAGCAAATTTCATCATAATTCTGAATTGAAAGTACTTCGAGATAATGCCTTCTAAATAGGAAAATCTTGTTCAATTGAAATACGCATCATCATAATTTTTGTGGACTTGGAAACATATCAGCAAAAGGAGCAAGAGTTTCATCCACAAAACAAAACGCTTATGCTTTCTGAGCAGGCAAACAAAAGCGTTTTCAGATGCTGTAAATGTTTACGAAATCCTTCAAAAAACTCACACCATGACTCTTTTCTGACGTACTGTACAATTTCGAGGGCAGTTACTCCGTCGTTGCTTTCATTTGATTCCCAACAAAAGCTGTTTCGTTCCTCCAAGTTGACGGTTACTATAAACCAGTGGTTCCCAAACTGTGGTACGCGTAGCACTAGTGGTACGCGAAGGCTTTCAAGGTGGTACACGAATAGGCCTACTTTCTGTTTCTCCAGACAAAATATATATATGTGTATATATATTCACAGCTATGCTTTTTACTGATCGGGTTCTGTTAAAAAATTCCTGAGTTTTTGTGTACTTCCTTGTTAGCTTTGAATATGGCCACAAAGATTCTCACAGCCATTTTGTTCAGGTCGAAATTGTTTCCAAACTTTTGATCGAATAATATTTGGAAGGTTGACTTTTCCTGGAACAAGGTGTTACGTGCTGACAGTACGGGACCCGCAAATGGTATGCGATCAGAAAAAGTTTGGGAACCATCACTACAAACCTTGCAAGAGACAGACACAAAAACAACCGCCATTACCATAGGGATTGGTAAAACTTACTACGCGCTGCTCGGTGGTTTCGAATGATTAAGGGGGATTTTGCAGATCACCAATGAAGGTACCGCTACGAGCACTTTCACTTTTATCTTATAAAAATTTACATTTGAACAAAAGCGAGACATGCTTCTATTTGAATGGAAATGAGACACGTCATCTAAATCGCTAAAGAACGTGATTACGGAACAGAATCTGTTGCTGGTTGAATGCTTCACCAATGGTAGCAGGAAAACATTCCAAAGGATAAATTGCACAAAAATCGCTACGAAAAAAATAAAATCTGCAAAAATTCTCCATCGGACAAGTTGTACTGTGACAAAATAGTTTTTAGTGCAATGGTATTTCTTGAAAAAAGGTGGAAGACAACTCACATCCTACAAGAATTGGTCTCTTCTTGTGATATGCAGTAGGTCACGTTTTGACAAAAAATCTTTTCAGCAGGTTCAGGCAACGCACCTTGTCAGTACTTGTATGCAGACTCGTTTCTGTCTTTATAGATTACCATTTAGAAGATTTTATTCTGAATCAAATCGCGTGGATTTTAGTTGATTTGAGTAGCTGATCACTTATCTCAGAAAGTGCAATGTGAAAAAAGCTTCAAAACTCTGCTCTGAAATCTCGGAATGCCTCAGCAACAGGAACAAGCAGGGTTGCCGATTTCGGTCTAGGACAGTTCGGCGCTGCCGTTTCGGCGACGGGACGTTTCGGCGATGGTGGTCGCAAATGCATTATGCGAAAAAAATGTGTGTTTTTGAAATACTTTGAAGGTTAGTCTACAAACGATGTTTGCTTCATAAGTGTTTTTGTTATTATCCTGATGGCCAGTGGCCAGTGTAGTTTCCCCACCGTGAGGATTTTGGAAGAAATTAGTGCAACTGTGACCACGTGTGTAAAGAAACATGGCTTGTGACGTTTATTTTTGCTGGCATGAAGCGTAAGTGAGTTTACACAAACGTTAAGCCCGGACAGCATCTATTGCTTGATCTTTCAGGTAGGTATAATTTTGATTGCATTTCACAGCTAATCTAAGAATATATCGTACTTTCGTGCCATGGGTTGCCTATCGGTGTACGAATATGCAGTAATGGCATCAGTGGCGTACGCAGAAAATTTTCATGGGGTTGGTTGGTTGAGGGTCATATGGTGGTCATTTATATTTGGTGTGCGCTGTTTGTAACGTCACAGTTTGACGTCATTTCCATGTTTCCAAACCAACGTTTTGGCGAAGTTTGTTGACATGATGTACATATTTTTCTACATCCACTCCCCTTATTTAATGTCTCATTGCACTGAATATAAACTATCAGTGCTCCAAATTAGGCTATCGGAGAAAAACAAACTCAACGCTACGACACAGCAGTTCATAACTGCAAAAATATCAGGCTGCGCATTAAAACAGGGGAGTGAAGCACACTCATCACTGCGTCCGAGCAATTTACAGCTGCAAAATGAGGCTGCGCTGATGTCTTGTCGAATACGAGCAGTCGAGCATAGAAAGTGTGCGACTGGACCGCCAGTTTACAAGATCGAATCTTGCAAAACTACACAAGAATTGAGAATGCGAATGAAGAAGGCCACGCAAGAAAATTTCAATTTTTTATTATGTATATAAGTCCAGCAAACTTTTAGTTTTCCTTTTTCCCTGTTAAGACATTATCAAATGCCTGAATGCTTCTATGCTATAAAAAAATCTGTTTTTGAGCTCGTGCAGCAGTTCTATTATGCAACAGAAATTGCTAATGTAGCCAATGCGGTCAGCGCTTGCGCTGATCAGCCTTAGCAGACAATTGTTTCGGATAAAGTGAACTATCGCGGAATACAATCTTAAACATGCGTAGTGAATGGAGGGTCTGCAAAAAGTGGTGAGGTGGTTTCTGGACGCAGACGATACCCCGAATTCCCACCAAAACATAATTATTACTTTTTGGCCCATTTACAATGTTCCTTGAAATTTGCATGCCAATTTATTCCGTGGTATTTGCATTAAGTCGACAAATTAACAAGCAAAAAGTATGCGAAAGCAATTAATCTCCTGTGCGCAGGTAATAAAGTTTTGTAAAATATCAAGCTCAAGGGGAGAGCTTAACCCCAACCCCCTCCTTGCGTACGCCCTTGAATGGCATTTCCAAATCCATGGTATGCATCATGAATCGCAGTAAATACAGCATAATTGGAAAGATCTGGGACAAGTGCTAGATTTACTCTTGCGCTTACACGCTTCCCAGACGACGGCAGTGCGAACTTTTGCACTTTGGTGACATCCCAAAGGAAACCTCGTTTCACATTTCATCGCCGAAACGTCCATCGCCGAACTGTCACAGTCCGGCCAATTTGGCTTTTTTGAAGCGAGAGTTTGAAATTCTGGCTTTTTGAAGACTTTTGGCTTTTTTGGAAATAAAAAAGCCAGACAAAATCTGGCTTTTTTCAGTCGGAAAGCCTTGGCTCTGTCACAACATTGTCTGAGCTGCATATTCATTACAAATCTCTTCTGACGAGAGTCTATGACCATGCAGGGTGCACAGAATATTGCCAAGATTTTACTGTTGCTCTAAAAATGATCGATGTTATTGATAACAAACAAATATACGACAGTGTAATTATGGGGTAAGAAAATGCTTCTGAAGATCGAAATTGTATTATATCGATGTTTGTGACGAGTTTTAATGTCTATTTTGTGTTTGGTTATGCATGTTTTTGTGTATATGCCTTAAAACAGCTATCTGAATTTTTGTAGGACAAGGTCTGGCTTTTTTTGGTGAAGACAGGTTGGCAACCCTGGGAGCAAGTGATCCTGGTCGTCCTTTTTCAGGGCCACAAAACAGGCATTGCGGCGATACAGCAGGATATTCGCAACAAAAGGTGAATAGCGACGACTGCTTGTGATCTAAGCCAGGCAACTAATCGCCGCGCCAAGTGACTGTGGTTGTTACTTGTTTCAATCATAGTTGACAGGTAAGGCTTGCGATTCACGTTCACTTCTCACTGCTGCTATTCTTCAGGCAAGGCACACTGCAAACAAAGTTATAGGAGGTTTGCGTTCGCAACAAGCAAGCTGACTCGACTTAGAGTAGTTTTCCCGCCTCTTCGAGGACAGTGCAGGGAAAAAGGGATGGAACTGGTTACTTGCGGGTGGAACTGTTCAAAGTCCACTTTTAAGCATTTCGGTTGCATTTTCGTAAAGACACACTAACAGATAAAGTGTTTATCCACTGCATGCTTTAACGTAATAGAACGGTAACCACTGGCACGCACGACGCCGGACTGACACGTGAAGCAAACTGACTTCAGTCAATAAGGCTGTATATTAAGGTCCTGGAGTATAACAAAGCAAACAGTTTTAATTTTTTTGCCGTAAATCAGTTATGTCCAACCGAAATTGCTTACTGAGCCACAAATTATGTCACTCTCTTAACCAGGGCCGCACATTGAATGATTTACTTTGATCTTAGCAAACCAAATTTAGTTTAAGCTGATGTACAGAAAGTGTTCGATTCCTAACTGCAATGGTAACGACTGTTTGGCACCTGTAACCACCCCGTAAGTGTGATTTCATAGGCAAGTTCAGTGCCAATGGAACAAGCGTAGAAATAAGAAAAGTAGTAAAAAGTTTTGCACCAAAGTGTTAGTGGACATATGATCATCTCCCAACACGCAGTACAGACGTGATAAAGTGGCACTGAGCTCCACCTGAGTGAAATATGTAAAATTTTACATTTTCAAAATAAGGACAGGTTGCCAGTACGTAGGCCGCTTACACTACAGGGAAAACCTTAGCTGAGCCTCACAAAACCTTCGGCTGGGCTGCATGCGGCCCACGGTTTGGACATAGCTGCCTTAAATTGTAGATTTTCAATACGTGCTGAAGCAACGAAGCACGTTTAAACTCAATAGGATCCACGTACAGTAACTTATGACTTACCAGTGACAATGTAACATTTGAAAACGCTTTGACGAGTAGGTTTAAACTGGAATGCCGACGGACAGGATGTAAGTTATTACCGGTAATTGGTGCAAATCACGCAACAGAGCTACGGCACGCTATCAAATCCTCTTCACTTTGGTAACACCATTTTAGTTTTATGCAATTGAACGCGTGGGAACAGGATATTGACAACTGCAACAGCGATGTTGTAGAAGACGCAGCGGCGAGAGTTTCACAAACAAACGCTTTTACAAAGGTTGAACTTCAAACAACTCCGAGGTGGGACGTAAAGTATTGAAATCTCAACAGGATGGTAGAAATGTATGGGTTTGCAGTTATGCGAACATGATGTTGTCATTAATGCTCGAGTTAATATTTTTTATCATGATGTTAAAAAAAGTGGCGCTGTAGCGGCTGGTGTATTGATTTAACCAATGACGAGGGACAAACGCACAGTGGAAAAACAATCACAACCATTGTGGGCAATTCTGAAATTTGATAGTCATATCTAACGCACGCTGCTGATTTTCTGCACAACTCATGCCCCGTGAATGCAGGTGACAGCGTCCTCTTCAATGTTCAGACAAAACGTCCGGCGTTCGAGAACTACGTCAGGTTGCTCTGTTGTGGAAGGCTTTGTTGTCGTGTATGTAAGTGAACAGGTCGTTGATATAACTTTGTGTAGTCAATGGGATTGCGCTGGCAAATATTTGCTTTGGTTGCGTAGTAACCCAATGAGCGTTCTGTTGGGTTTGGCAGCCGGTCGTAAAAAGGCGGACGATGCCGGCGTTACCATGAATGTGGCAAGTCTAGACTTTCACTTACGCTCTATTGCCGTTCGGTAAGTTCCCACACGGCTTCCTTTCAAGGGGGCGTCGACATACACAAGACACGAAACTCGCTTCTGATGTCACGCTTTGGGACGTAGTGAATCGCGCGTTGGTGAAGGTGGTCGAGAATTTTGCAGCCAACTCCTTAGTTTTGTTGTTTTCCATCCAGATGTGACGCGCATCCGCTGCCCTACCTCCACTGCGCCGCGCAATCACATCCATAGCTGGTTGTTCAGGACGGTGAGAAAAGCCCTTCATATGCGTCAAAGCACCTTGGGAATATTGTTTACCACGCTGCCCGAGTCGGAAACAATGGCGAAGTGACGCGGCCCGGACGCAACAGAACAGCAGCGAAGGGCAGACTGCAGCACAGGAAGCTGTAAACAAACGCTTCGATTTGTTCGTTAAGCTTTTCAAGTGTGTCGCTACAAACACCTTGTCACGTATTTCGGAAACTCTGGATCTTTCTAAAATTTTAAAGAATCAGCGGTGACAAATTTCGGTTGCCAAGATCATTTTGTTTTTCTAATCAAATACACTAAGCCGATGATGCTAAATCGAACGGCACGAGGCATAATCTGCTGTCGTGCTTATAACAACATACCAATTCCAATCGCTTCTCTTTCTATTCCGTACGTCGCACTGTTATATCTTGGCGTAAGAAGTGTCTAGCTGCGCACGTTCAGGGTTGAACATGTTACTGTCACGTAGCATTTGGCAAACGTTTGATTTTGCAAACACTCGAAGTGTACAGTTACGCGAAGTGTGTGCAAGGCTGCTTAGAACCGCATTGCTTGCGCAAGGTTGAATTGAAACTAATCCAGCGGTTAAGGTCTAGTTTTCACAATTAGTTTTACTGTTGAATTCTTGGAACTGAGAGTGTGATCAAGGCTGCTAGTAGCTTCAAAGTCAAAGTTCGACTCGCAACGTGGGCCTTGCAAAGTTAAAACTAGACTATTTGCGCAGTTTTAGTGGCGTTTGACGGGAATATTTTACTTTACATGGGAGTAGCAATAATAGGTGAACTTGGTTCGCTTGCATTTGGTGTAAATTGTGCTCCCGTTGCTGGTATCCGGCATCTTCTGCCACACGAAATTCGGCCAACCAACACGCGGACCCGGTTTTCACTTGCCACTCTCCTTGTCGTGCATGCGCAAACCAAAGTGAAGCTCATGTCAGAACAACAATACAGATATTCAATTGTCGAGGTTTTTCGGAAAAGATGCACAATATGCCGACCGTGCTGGAAGGGGAGTGTGTGAACAAGGCCTCCTAGAGAGAGAAAGAGAGAGAGAGAAAGAGGCTCTCTATCTACGAGGCCTTGTGTGAAGGTGCCTCCAGGGATTTGGTTACAACTGAAACTCCTACATTCAGTCAAGGATGACTTGGTGCAAAACAAGTTTTTGCTGCAGCAGCTCGATTGCAGCAGGACTGCGCTCAGCCGGCTGAGACGTGCGCAGTTTTGTGCTGAAGATACGAATTCGTCTCCACTCGGATGTGGCGGAAAAGCTCTTTCAATGGGATATATTTGCTGAGGGCAACGTTAAATGTAGTATGGAATGTTTTGCAATACTCACAAATGTCATTGGCAATAAAACAATTCGATTTGCTTTTAGGCTTTAAAGAAACATTACCACAAAAATGTACAGTACAAAAACAGTGCAAGTTATGTGGATTTAGAACCAAATCCGAACCAGGCAAAACTTCAAGAATGAAATTTTTGTGAGTTTCGCCGTTATTCATTTTCATTCATTTTATTACTTCGTTACTTTTCTTTTATTTGCAGTTTAAATCATAAAATGCAAACGCTGAAATCATTTAAAAAGAATTCTCGAGATCCGCAACATCATGATGTTGAAACTTTTACCAGACGTTTTTGCGACGATGAAGCAAATATTATGACTATCGCCCACAAATTAAACATTTGGACTGTAATGTGGACCCACATTTAAGTATCTTTTATGTTGGTCCAAGATGCGTCACGATGGTTACGAGATCAACTACACAAGGTCGTCAACGCAGTTGCTCATATCAGCACAGGGGCGGATCCAGAGGGGGGCGAATGGGGCGATCGCCCCCCTAACCTTACTGTCTGGATCCGCCCCTGTAACAGCAAGTAACATTTGAATTCCTCGTCACAGAAAAAATATTAATAATCGAGAAAAAGAATTTTCGGAACCAGACAGATACCATACGAGTTGAAGTAAAAAACAATACCTTTAGAGTTCTTCCAAGTTCCACACTGAAAATTGATCCATCAAGATTTTCTACGCGCGATTGGTTCACATGAAGTATAAGTGTGTTAATATCTTTTGGCAAAGAAATGATCAGCAGACTTTTTCCTTGTTTTTCAAATCTATTAGGGGTATGATTCAGATAAAAAAAAACTTTTTAAAAAACTAAAAATCACATAAAACCTTTTCAAAGTCTGCACCCTTGAATCGGAGACAACAGTCTGTTAAATTTCCTTTTTTTGGTTGGTTTATATCAGGGGTGCTCACTGCTCACACTTTTTGAGTATGCGATGCGAGTTACTTATAAAATGAACATGTCAAAATGATCTACCTGCTACAAAAATGCAAAACATATATTTATTAACAAACATGTTGAGAATTATTTTCACAATCTATGTTGATGAGCCTATATTGTACAACACAACACAATGAAATATCCACATTTTTGTCATTAACTGACTTTACTCAGATGTCTTGAGCTGAATGGAATCAGCCAGGGTGTTAAAGCCATGCGATCTACCCACAGTGCCTTTGAGATCGACTGGTAGATCGCGATCGACGTATTGAGCACCCCTGGTCTATATCCACCTTTGATTTACACATTCATTTAGTTTTATTTCGCTTTGTGAATTTCGAAGTCGGTCTTGGCATAACTAAAGATATTTGCTTGCTACAATGCAGTTGGATGTGATGTGGTGATGCTTGTCGTAAGATACAAGGTTTTTTGCGATGTACGTCACACCTTTGCAAAAAAAACAATTTCTAATACACGATTTGGAAACAATCAAAACTGGCAAACTTACAACCAAGCATTCCTCTGAGAAGATAAACAATTAAAAACACTAAGCGTTTATCTGGACCAAACTATTATCGTCGATTTTCGTTTTCAGTAAACTTGGAATTTACTACGTCAACTACGAACCTGTTTTTTATTCAATATCGAACTGAAGTTTTCTCCCACTTAAGTTTTTAACGTATACATTTTGGGAAAGCGCAGTAAGGCAAAGTGGATCTCGATAATCCGGTTGATAGTTCGGTGGTTGTGCGGAGTATAGAGTGGGAAAAAAATTATAAAGACACAGAAATTTAAAAAAGCTGTTTAACAAGAAAGGAACATGTGCATCACGGACAAGAAATCAATCTTATTTTAGAGACGAAGTACTGACGCTAGATGTCACTCGTGAACAACCGATCGCAATACTCGGAAGTTACAGGGCGCAATTTCAGTGTGAACCAGGTTTGGTATATGCTTCATCAGCGCAGTGGCCAGGCTCTCATAAATGGCCAAAGCTTCGTGCTCAAAGCCAAACGTGGTTTTTGTTTAACTTTATAAACAAATGTTTTTGTTAACACAATTCCACGAAGCCATCGTGAATACCAGGTCTAAATATACTAGACACCGACAAGTCGTGCCCAACAACCCACCATCAACGGTTCCATGGTTATTGAATTTGAGACCAATTCATTTGAGACATCGTTCATTTAAGACCACGACATTTGAGACCATGATCACTTGCGACCACGTTCTTTTGAGACCTGTTCATTTGAGACCACATTCACATGAGACGTTTCATTTGAGACCACGTTCAGTCGAGACCACATTCATTTGACACCATATTCACTTGAGAACACATTCATTTGAGATCACATTCATTCTACGCCAAGTTAAAGTGAAGCGGTTTGATTTACTGTGAACAACATTTTTATGATGTACCTTCCACTTATTTGCGAAAAACCTGAAATTTTGCAAGGGACATCTTCATTTTAACTTTTACAAGGTTAAATCGTTCTTGTCCGAAGTGATTCGCGTTGGGTTGTAAATGCACTCGCACTTTAAAACACCGCAGAGGCCAGAAAACTCCTCATACCTGGGGTTTGGAAGGGAGCGTTGCACCTCTGAAATGTCATTTTTCTAGACCAAGTAAAGAATTACATGTTTTGCGTTCCTGCTCGTTTCGAATTACACGTTTTGCGTTCCTGCTCGTTTCGTGTATACATGTTTTGCGTTCCTGCTCGTTTCGCTCGTTTCCAGGCGCCGCAATAGCTACAGTTTTTTGCTTAGGCTATAAACCTACAAAGGCTGTATTGAAATAAAAGTGGTTTTACTGTCAGGACACTACTCGCAGTTGAAGGACGTTTTTGATTTTGAGAAATTTAAACTACGGCGTGTGTATTCAAGCGATTGTTATCTTAGCTAAACAATAAACAATCGTGTATCAGGCATGTTGTATCAATAGGCTTTTTTTACATGAAGCGGCAACACGGTTCTCGACACACTTATCAACTCACTTGGTGTCAAATTTTCTGATTCAATACACGGTTGATTGATCGAGTGTTGGGTGGCAGGCCCGTCGCCAGGATGTAGCAGCAGGGGGGTCAAAAACCAGAAAGAGGGGCCAAAAACCAGAAGTGGGGGCACATTTTTAAAATACAGAATTGTATGTATGTAGCAACTGGAGGGCCAAACGTGAAATGGGGGGCAGCAATTTCAAATGGAGGGGCCGGGCACCACTGCCCCCCCGCTGGCGACGGCCCTGTTGGGTCGTTGTTGACGTTTGATCGTAGTCCTTATATGACGTTATGGAACTTAGTAGGAGTATGGTGGATGACTATGGGCAAACATGTGGCTGTGGTGAGCTCTAAGCTTTTGTAAGTGGTAAGTTCTGAGCTTTTGTAAGTGCTGTACCTGCGAGTAAAAGTGCATTGGTGGGTCTAAAAAACATTTCTGTGTAAAGCTAATAAATGTGTAGTTGGATTTGTGCTTGTCAAAATGGATTTCCGTGTGTGTGTGGATAAATATAATCTAGCTCAGTATTCTTCAACAGGGGTTCCATGGAACCCTAGTGTTCCACAAAACATGTAGTGGAGTTACGTGAGTTTTAAGGGTTCCGTTAGGGCAGGTCTGCACAACCTTTTCGCGATTGCCGGCCGCATTACGTTTACTTTTATGAATTACGGCTGCCAGTGAGTTCAAGATATTTTATATTTTGCATTGCTTCTGTTCTGCTTTCACACAATGTGCCTGCCCTGCTTCCACCCGCTTGTTTGGCCTTCTTTCTGCTAAGTACTCTATACTCATACAGCAGACAAAGAGTTTTTAATAACGCACCGCCACCATAACTTCTGTATTTTAAATTACATAATCATGTACACAGGGCCGGTGCTAGGAATTGCGGGGCCCAATTAGAAAACCGATGGTAGGGCCCCCAATCTATACAAAAGCAAAATTTCGCGTATGTTTTTATTTTGCGTAGTATGTTCTTCTATAACCAAAAAAATCCATGCATGAAATACTACATTTTTTGAAAGACTGAGAAAACTTTAATTATTTTTTTAAATGCTGCGTATAACAATTAAAGACATGATACTTATACACAAGTCTATTAGAAAAAAAAAATTTAGGCTTTTTTTGCAAAGTCTCTGAATATATTTTCAAGGTAAATGACTTTAACAACGCCATTTTCGATAGATACCATTGCCAAATTGTTTAGTCTCTCTTGTGAAATTGTTGATTGTAAGTGTCTTTTATTTAGATTAAAAAACTTCTTTCACCTGATGCAACTGTTACAGGCAGGGATGCAGTGCTGAAAAAGGTGTGGGAACGCACCTAAAAAACTAGCCATTTTAAAACAGCTTCAAACTCATTTTAAAGCAAAACACGACATTCCCACACGTTCCCGCCCCACTACACCCGTGGTTACAGGCATTGTTATGTAAATCCTCAAAGCAATACAAAAATTAGGAAATGCTGTAAATTGATTGTCTTCTAGCAGGTATTCAAACAGAGCATGAGGGGTAAAGGTACTGGAGGGAAGAATGTTTTCTGAGCTTCAAGTTCTTCAGCCATCATCAGTTAGCTATCAACGTCATTTATTTTTTTAGTAACTACGCCTCCATCAGCACTCTGTTTGGTTGTGATAACTGTTAAAACTTCTTCAAGTTTTGCTGCATGTTTCCTTATTTCTGCCTTATATATATTTAAAAGTTATTTAGAAATCCAAATAATCTTACATGGCCTCCAAGTTGTTCAAGGTTACACTCTATTATATGGACTGAATTGCTTGGCCTAGAACAAAGTTGAAGCACTGATCTCTGTTCGTTTCTTTCCGATCATCCAAAGGATTATCTTCTGTCACATATGAAAACGTTCTCTTTTACTGTAGGTGGCTGTTCGTAATAGTTTTTTTCTAGAAAATGTCTAACTAAACTATGAGGGTAATGTAACATCTTCAGCCAATCCACCAGCATCTGCTGCAACATCATTTAAAACCTTGAAGATTTCTTATGCTTTATGTCAATTGTCTTTCCATTACAAAGTCTTTGGTGTAACTCCTAGAAACTCCATGAGCCTTCCAAATGATTCTTTTTTGGTGTAACTCTTAGAAACTCCGTGAGCCTTCCAAATTTTCATGCTCATGCCCCTGATTAAGCCAACACCGGTTTAAGGGATTAAATAAATTCAGACAAGAACAGATTCTTGCAAACCGGTCAAACCCCATCACTGGTTTTGTTTTGCTAAAACGTTTGCAGTAAAGCTATAAATTTAGTCTGCAGACTGAGAGTAGCCTACATAATCCAAGTAAGGTCTTTCAACACTCCCCCCATTTGGACGTTTCCTCTAACAGTAGAACTTTGAAAAACACAATCTTTTTTCAATTCGTGGAAAGCTGTTCACTGCAATATTTAGAGGAACGTTAATAAATCTCTTACATTTTTCTTTATATAAGTTGATCAACTAATTGGGTCATGATACATGTTAATTACAACTATACATGCGGATGATCTATCACTGCGTGATGTTTAGGATTGTTTTTTTGGTCATAAGTAAGCTTTCTGTTTTGGCACTGTCTTTTGACGCATTGAGATCATCTTCAATTTGGATTGGATTTTGAAGTACAATTGTTGGATCGAACTTGGATTTGAAAAACTTAAATCCGTTCATCCGTGCTAGTATTCACCGGGATAGAAACAAAACTACGCACAATTTAAGTTGTGGCCCAGTACAGCGTTTCCCTAAATTTATTGAGTGCGACCCAAATCTGAATTTGCTAAACGCCTCGCCACACATGCCTTAAACAACATATGATAAAAATGATCATTGTATGGATAATTTTTAGCAGTAAGTTGCTAAGTTCTTTTTCACTGTCAGCAATCCACTCCTTTCTCAAGTACCTACATAAGTTGCTAAGTTCGTTTTCACTGTCAGCAATCCACTCTTTTCTCAAGTACCTCCGGTACAGACAGACAAAGACAAGCAGTGGTAACGGTGAAAATATACAACACAGTTTTAGATCGCCTCGGCGCGACCCATTTTATGACCTCGGCGCGACCCATACTTTGGGAACCACTGGCCTAGTATACTCCCCTTAGAACACAAAAAAATATAACTTTGTCACTGCTGGCGCGGGGCTCCTTGAGGCGCGGGGCGCAATTTGAAGAAATCGGCCACATAGGTTTAAAACCGGCCCTGCATGTACACGGCCGCATCAATTTTTATCGAAGTGCTTCCACACGTTTGTTTGGTCTTCTTTCTGCTAAGTACTGTTTACTCATAGAGCAGACAAAGAGTTTTCAATAATGCACCGCCACCATAACTTCCATATTTTAAGTTACATGATCAAGTGCACGGCCGCATCAATTTTTATCGAAGGCCACATGCAGCCGTACGGTCGCAGATTGTGCACCCCCTGCGTTAGGATTCCTCGTTGTTTTAGGGCAAATGATTTCTTGCTTCAGTATGTCGATGCGTCATGAAAATTTTTAGATCATCGTGCCGCATTCAGATTCCAAGTAGGCCAGTTAATTGTACAGGAGGTTGAGTGCAGTTAATAGTCGAAAAAGAAATACTGATAGTTGTTGCGTCGCTTGTTGTTCATTGTTGTGCAATTAAGAAGAACGTTANTGTTGCATCACAGTTATACGATGTTGCCGATGTACAGTTCACGTTAGAAGAAGGCCCCCTTGAACTTTGCAGTTCATTCACAAGTATAACCTTGGGAACTCTGTTCCAAATATAGTAATAATGCTGCGGAATCCGCAAAATCCCCAGTGCGGATGTTTCTCACAATTGCCGTTAGTGTTGCTACCTGTGAGAGGAGTTTTTCGAAACTAAAACTGACCAAAAATTACTTAAGATCTAGTATGAGCACCTTGAGGTTGAGAAATCTTGCCGCACTATCTATAGAGCAGGGGTCACCAACGTGGTGCCCACGTACGGGCACCAGGTCGCCCGCAACGACCATGTAAGTCGCCCGCGGACCTGTTCTAGAAATGACATTCGCATGATCAATATTTTCACATAGACAAATATCAATACGAAAATAATTGAAGGTAAATTAAGCAAAATTTTTTTTCAAAAAGTGGGTATCAAACTAGTAACCCTTCGCATTAATCGAAACACAAGAAGTAGCTCGCAGTTTCAAAAAGGTTGGTGATCCCTGCTATAGAGCAACAATTGACTTGACAGATAATACAAATTTTGACATTGCCATTGAAGAATTTGCCAGCAAAAAGGCAAGAAAAGTTTTACAGAGAAATCCAGGTGGCTAATCTGGTCTCCAAAAAGATTCAGAACAGTTATAGCTTTACATGCTACACCGTGGTTCTAAATGTCCTGTTGTGGGTACTTCCATCTAAGCCATCTTACTCTCTCTCCAATCACCAAGCAACAGACTCTTGACAACTATCAGAGCTCTTAGTTTACAACCAAAGCCTGAAGTCCTCACTTACATATCTTTAGAGCGTATTGTATTAAAAAACAATCCAACGGTTATGACACGACACTATCTTCACTTGTTAGCGCTCACGAAACTTTAATTACTTCTGCGCCAGCATGGACGATTGCACACTTCAGCGCGATTTCAATGACTTCGTTTGTTTCCTGTCGCGCGTTTTGTCTGGCACCCTTCACTCTATATTTTTCTCATTAGCGTTTCTGATTTCCCACCTGCAATCGCAGCGTCCACCATCAGCGCTTTTTTTGACAATGAACGTGATTCAACCTTAGTTGCCGCGTTCTTAAATTGACTTCTTCAGCTTGCTTTTGGCTTCAGGTAGGATGTTAACTTGTAGAAGATAAAATGTCGAATGTCCCAGTTCCCAATTTCCATCCCTTATAAAGGCGTGATTTTCGGCCGGTTCTCATAATGTTTCGGTGACGTCTTTTACTTACGTCTTTTACTTACGTGTGTGGTCGTTTTCATTTTTATTCCCGACAAACCTACAGTTAGGGAATTTCTTGTTATGTAACTTTTCTTTTTACGTAACTTTTCTTCACGTAACTTTTCTTGTCACGTAACTTTTCTTCTTCAAACCTACAGTTCGGGTTGTACGTCTTGCCGGGTTTTTACGTGATACACATTGTACATACAGTTTGGGTCATACGTCTTGCCGGGTGTTTACGTGATACACATTGTACCTACAGTTCGCAACATTGCAACGCTTTTCAACAGGTTGGCTATAAAGTAGTAGCACTATACTCATTCACACAAACAATACGTTAACATACTATTATACATTTCGCGAATACTGCATCACCTTTTGTTTATTCAGGTGGAGGTATGTTTGCTGCTACCCACTCACATAATTCAATTAATTTTTTGTCAAGTTCAGGCAATTGCGGTTCTTCAAAATTAGTCACGTATGGGGGCGTATCTAATTTGTCACTTTCTTTTCTTTCGTTATAGATTTCCTCAGCAGATTTAGGCAAATCAGTTTCTGCTGTCGCACCTATAGTTACATTATATATTGTCTCGCCAAACTCTGGTAAATCCAATTGAATCGCTTCATTTACCAAATCATCAATCTTTTTATCCCAAAGATCACTGTTAAAACTGTTCAGTGCGTCGGCACATTCAATGCTGGCATTTATTTTAAACACCGTTAGGTTTTCATAATTTGTCCACTTATCCCAGTGATGCAATATTCCGTCACCAACAGGAAATACACTTTTTACACTAGTCACTAGTAATCTATGTTTATTTCGTTTAAAAGTTATTTCATAGATTTTTCTTTCAATAGGATGCGGTATTCGCACGGTAGTCAATTGGTTTTTAGGCATTTTGTACGCTATCCAATTCAATATCAAAGCAATACTTTTTTCAACACTCATTTCACAAAAAGGTTGCAAAGAATCATGCGCACTGGTAAGTCCAAAGTGTCTTAATAAGGTTGCTGTTCCCGTCTGATTTTTGCAGCTTTCTTTTAATTGTTCCACTAGGTCAATTGTTTCCCTTCTTGCCGTCATCTTGGTCCTTTTTTCTTTGACACTTGTTCCTCAAATATCGCATACTTTTGTCCAATTCGTTTTTGTTCAAGTTCTCGTACATGAGACCAGGCGGCCATTTATACATTACATTTCTTATTGGTAATAAATCCTTTCTTATCTTGCACACTGTGATTAAGTTCCCAGCCCATCTTTCCAAAGGCCAGCCTGTCATTCCGCTTGATCATTGCCACAGTGGCGGGGTCGAGATCGTCATAAGATGAAACAAAATTTGCTTTGAACTCTTCAGATTCTAAGACTCGCCTGGTCTCTATGGCAGCACACTTTAGGAGAGGGGAGTTTTTGAGTTCGAGAGGCTCAAACACCTCTGGGTGGATAACACGCCCAAACCTGAAGGCGTCATCATCCTGGAAAAGATCCTTAACGGCATTGTATACTTGGACAAAACCCAGGCATTCTGCCAACACCCCAGGCACCGTTATCGCCATCGATGTTGGGTTGTTAGCGAAGCTGTTCATAGTTTCAATTGAAGTAAGTTTGCTCCCCCTGACCACCAACTTGCATTGACTGAACACTGCCTCAAACCCTTTCGAGGGTTTCGAAAAGGCTAGGGCATAACCCAGTCGCTTCGGGTCCAGATACTTGGCGGCAATCTGAGATAAATTCTTAATGAGCCCGCATGCCTCTGCTGTAGGCATGGTGAGTGTTTGATTGCCTGTTTCAGCCATTTTTATGGCCGCTACCATTCTCTGCTGTGCTTGCTTGTCGGTCCTTTCTTGTTTCGTGCACGCCTGCATTACAGCCAACATTGCTGAGAAAAGCATGTTGCTCTTCCAAATTCCAGAGGGTGGCTGGTTGAGACCAGGCACCCCGATGCTTTGTGTCTTTCTGAGGTTCTGGCCATAGTCGCCTACTATAGCTTCTGCATAGTTGACAACCACAGATGTCATAAGTAGCCCGAACTTCATCTGAGGTATTGGCTGACCCGGACCGCCCACGTCTGCATCAAGAGCTGTCCCGGCAGTTGTGTAAGCGTATGCGACTTGCATGAGTCTGTCTATTCTGTCATCATGCGGCAGATCTGGTGGGGCAGCGCTCATATGCAATCCCCTCAAAAATGAATTATCCTGGCCGGTAAAATCCCTCCTCTTCAGGTCGTTAGGTCTCGTAGGATCGAAAGGTCTTATGGGATCCCTGACTTGAACCGCAGATGTAGCTAATGATCCATCATCTAGGTTCCCAACAATCCGGTCTAGGTACTGCTCGTTCACTCTTTGGTTAAGCATAATTCATTATTCAGTCCTTATTCAAATAGAATGGAGGTGGAAATAATCACAATATTAAAAGGCATACGAAGTCAACTTGCGGAATAAACAAAGGTCAACATATCTAATAAAACGCTGCTTGTACATAATCGATAGCACCGTGTCATTTTGGGACAACACAACTTTATCAAAGAAGCTTCTTATTTTTGTAATTGACCGCGCTTGTCAAGCCCCTTTTCATCAGATTTTTCGTCTTAATCTAAGTGTACCTGTTTCTCTGCGTTGCCAACTGCAAGTGATTTCACTCCACTGACAGTACAAGACTTTGCTTTGATTACTTCCGGCATCCGTACCACGTTTGACAAGCCCTGTGCACAAGCCACCAGTCACTTTCACATTGTCTGCGACGTAACGACTCATTCACAGTCCATTACATTCCTTGCCATTTCATCTTTCCAACCAATTTCTGAAATATATTCTGTGTCTTTTTATGGACGGTGTTTAGTACGATTCTTACTTTCGATTTTTCCACCGTTATTTTATAGACACATCGTTGGTAGATGTTATAATTTGGCTGTTCCATTTTCATTCTTCATATCAGATGCGTTTCAACCAGTCAGTTAATGCCTTACTGCAGAGATAAAATGTATTTTTGGTCCAAATCACCCTCACGTTACATTTTGGTAGTTAATCTTTTAGTTTTCCGTAATTGTTCAACTTCCTCGTTTATATTGCGTCGTTCCTAATACATCAAATGCATATTAGTACACGTCATTTAAATTCAATATTTACACAATTCAACATACACACGAAAGGTTAACAATACGATACACAATTGTAATACACACTATATTTCTGTAATCCATTTGGATTAGTCATTTTTTTTCAGTCTATTTTTGTTCATGTTGTTTCATCGTTAATTTCACCATCTTTTGAGCCAGACATGTTGTGGTTAAACTATACCATAACAAAAGTTACTGTGTAGAAAATTGTGGATTTCATTTCAGAAACAAAGATAGTTCTCATTTTTTACACTTTTTTTACTATTTTCCCCTATATGTCATTTTTGCTTTTTGTATAACTGTTACTTACAATGTTTGAGTTTTTTGGTGTGTATTTAAAACATTACATATTTGAGCATGTGAGAGTACTGTAATATTATAATGGTGCACAAACTAGTTAATATATATACAGTTTTTTTAAGGGAAATGTTAGATAGCCAGTATGTACCTGTAGGGACCCGATTTCTCCGATTCTAGGGACCCGATGATAATTTTCTCTGATTCTCGGGACCCGAATCCGGTCCCTAAAATACCTTAAAAACCCCTGATATATACAAAGCTTCAAGAGGAAGTCACTGTGCAGTACGTATTTGCATGGGCTTCCGAGTGCCAAACTCAAGGGTCGCCCCGGGCAGCCCACATTCTAGCTACTCCACTGGTGCCACCCAGGACAACTGCTAGCCAAGACATGATTAACTCTGTAGGTTTGTTCTTATTAAAAACATATAAACTGCTGAACGTGCTGCTTTCATGTCAAACATTTTGAAACACTTTGAAGAAACGTCACTTCAACTTTAATACTTTTGGATGGAGAATGTGATGTAGAAGTTGTCGCCTTTGAAATTGTAAAGCACAACTCTCATGCACATTATTGCATCATATATCAACCAGCACTTATCTACTCCACGCTGAGTGCTTGGAGTGAATACGATGCAATAATGTGCAGCATGCGAGAATTGTGCTGTGAAAAGTGAGAAGACTCATAAAAGTATTAAGGTTTGTATTGATATGAGAATGTTTATGAAGATATTACGACATCGATATGACATTCTCCAACAAAAAGTATCAAAGTTGAAGCCAAAGTTCGTTGAAGTGGTCAGAGGACGACGAAACTTCCGTTACGTACAATTGTGATTTCAAAATTTTCGACAAAAAAGCAGCACCTTGTAAACTTTAAATTGCTTCAGTGGCAATACACGTAGAGAATTCAATATGGCTGGGGTGGTAGTTGTCCAAGATGGCAGTTGTCCTTGGTGGCAGTCAGGGTCGGATTAAGGGGGCAATGGGGGCAATTGCCCCGGGCCCTCCGCTCCAAAGGGGCCCCCGTGATGACATTTATTTGTTTTAAATAAAATATTGTCGTGATTCAAAAGAGATACATGAGTACAACTCTATATTCTGATGTTAGGTTGAGTATCATTAAGGCAGCCTATAGCAAGATAATATTATAATAGAAAAACATAATATATTCGAGAACCTGTTTCTCCAGGAATTCACGTAACAAATGGGCATAAATGCAATAGAATTTGAAAACTGAACCAGCCTCTTAGGCCACCGCCTGATAAGCAACCTTAACCCACCGGTTAAGAGAAGATCCCAACGGAATCTATAGAAGGGAATTGTGGTTTAAATACAGAGTGACACAAAAAAAACGGTCATCACCTAAACTTGACTAACTTTTGAAATAATTAATCAATTCTTTATTTTTCAGGTTTACCAAGTAGAATTAATGTTCTAAGATTTATTTTGTATTTATTTATTTATTGGGGCGAGGGACCGCAAGGTCATCGAATCAAGCCCCTAATAACGCAATAGACACAAAACAAAAGGCACATAAACAAGAGT